>Ga0213875_10000427_pt1 | contig 36843 bp, 35 predicted proteins | sample BarmaccomBMRX_R8_FD_160105 | JGI IMG/M metagenome (GOLD analysis project Ga0213875, IMG submission 160105) | Root-associated microbial communities from Barbacenia macrantha in rupestrian grasslands, the National Park of Serra do Cipo, Brazil - RX_R8 | ecosystem: Host-associated > Plants > Roots...
GAGTAGCCTGCGCTGCCATACCAACCAACAAGGCAATATCTCAAAAAGACTGCCGGGCACTTGGCGCGGCCGCCGCTTACGCGCGAGCGTGAAGGGCATTATCGTCGCGGCAATGGCGAAGGAGCCCCCGGCATGCGCCTGTTGATCGCGATGATGAAGCACGAGACCAATACCTTCTCGCCGGTGCCGACCCCGCTCACGCGGTTTGGGCACGGGCCGGGGCCGCTTTACGGCGACGCCGCCATTGCCGCCTTCGGCGGGACCGGAACCGGCCTCGGCGCCTATCTCGACCTCGCCCGGCGCGAGGGCGCCGAGATCGTATTGCCGATCGCCGCCGGCGCCCCGCCGAGCGCGCCCGTCGAGGATCGGGCCTATGCCCATATCGCCGATACGATCTGCGCCGCGGTCGAGAAGGGCGGCTTCGACGGCATCATGCTCGACCTGCACGGCGCGATGGTGACGCAAAGCCTGGAAGACGGGGAAGGCGCCCTGCTGCGGCGCATCCGCGCGATCGACCCGGAGACGCCGATCGCCGTCGCGCTCGACATGCACGCCAACCTCTATGACGAGATGATCGCCAACGCGACCGTGGTCACCGGTTACCGCACCTACCCCCATATCGATACTTATGAGACGGCGAAGCTGGCCGGCGAGATCCTGCTCAAGGCGATGCGCGGCGAGGCGCGTCCGGTCATGGCCTGGGGCAACGTGCCGATGCTGCCGCATGTCATGCGCCAGGGGACGGATGACCACCCCAACCAGGAATTGCAGGCGCGCTGCGCGGCGATGACGCGCGAGGGGGCGCTCGCCGCGAGCCTCTTCACCGGGTTTCCGCATGCCGACATCGCCAATGCCGGGCTCAGCGCCGTCGTCGTGACGGACGCAGACCGCGAACTCGCGACACGGTTGCGCGACGAATTGCTGGACCGGGCCTGGGTGGAGCGCGAAGCCTTCGTCTATCGCCTCGAGCCGTTGGCGCAATCGATTGCGCGCGCCCGGTCGATGCCGCCGCCGGGCGCTGGGGAAGGGCCGATCGTGCTGCTCGACCACTACGACAATTGCGCCTCGGGCGGCACGATGGACACCACTGCGGTGCTGGCCGAAATCCTGCGGGCCGATCTCGACAATGTCGCCGTGTTCGCGATCTACGACCCGGAAGCGGTGCAGCAGGCGATCGCCGCCGGCATCGGCGCCGAACTCACCCTGTCGATCGGCGGCAACATTGCGATGCCGGCGATCCCGGCGGCCAGCCCGCCATTGACGATCGCCGGCAGGGTCAAGACGATCGCGCATGGCCGGTTCCGCAATCGCGGCCCGATGGGCCGCGGCGCGCTGGTGGATATGGGGCCAAGCGTGGTGATCGATACCGGCACGGTCGAGATCGCGCTGATCTCGCGCCATGTCGAGCCCAGCGATCTCAACTGCCTGCTGTGTCTCGGCATCGACCCGATGCAGAAGCGCTATGTGATGCTGAAAAGCCGCATCCATTGGCGCGCCGGGCTCGGCGCCGTGGCAAAGGCGGTGATCGAATGCGCCGGGGTCGGGGTCTGCACCTCGGATTACGGCCAGCTCTCCTTTCGCAAGGTGCGGCGGCCGATCTATCCGCTCGATCTGCCGAACCGCTGATCAGGGCCAAGATTGGAGCGGTTCGGGGTGGCCATCAGCCGTTCTGCGGCGTCCAGCCATAGGCCTTGGCGCAGGCGCCGCCCATCAGCATGGCCCGCTCATCCTCGCTCAGCCGGTCGGTTCTGAGGAAAGGCTCCACGGCCTGCTCGTAATTGACGACCGCAAATGCGCGAGTCCAGTCGGTGCCCCACAGGCACCGCTCGAAACCCCAGGCGTCGAACACCCGAGCCAACGGGTCCCAGATGTCCGGGAACGGAAATGGTTCGCGGGACAGCGTGCAGGCGCCGCTCACCTTGATTACGGCGTTCTCGCGTTTTGCGAGGTCGAGCACTTTCGGCAGGTCGGCCCAAGGCGCCGGCGGCGCGGGCGGGGTGCGCGGCTGCACAATCGCCAGATGGTCGAGGATGAAGCGGGTGTCGGGGTGGCGATCGATCAACGCCGCACCCGCCTCGATATTGCCCCAGCAGAGCATGTTGACCGGGAAATCGTGGCGGACGGCCGCTCGCAGGATGCGGTCGAGGCCCGGATCGTTCGGGTCGCGCTTGGCCTCCGGCGTCATCATGATGCGGATGCCGACCGTGCCCGGGGTCTGCTTCCAGTCGGCGATGACGTCGGCCACCGCCGGATCGTCCGGGTTGACGGGCTTGACCAGCGCGAACCGACCGGGATGGGCGCGCTGCACCTCCACCGCATAACTGGCGTCGTATTGGTACATCGAGAAAGCGGAGATGAAGATCGCGCCGTCGACGCCGACCTTGTCCATCGCCGCCACCATCTCGTCGCCGGTGACGTGATCGGGCCAGTTCGGCACGCTGTGCCAGGGCCGCTCAGGAGTGTTCGCCTCATACACGTGGACCTGCGAGTCGATGATCGCCATCGGGCGGCTCCTGTTCGAATGGAGACCGGTATCGCAACAGGTTGCACCCGCCTTGTCCAGACTCCCGATGCGAGCGCGGCTGCGACCTCTTGGGATATGAAGTCAGAACCAGACCACCAACGCGGCGGCATGGTAGAGGCGCGTTGTCGATTGCCAAGGCCACCCTGGAAGCCGGGACCGCTCCAAGGCCGCAGACGGATCGTCGCGGCGGCGCGCCCGGTCAGTCCGCGGCCGCCTCCGTCAGCAATTTGCGGAACCACGCCTGCGCGGGATCGCTGGCATTGCGGCGGTGCCAGGCAATCGAGATCGTGGCAGCGAAATCCACCGGCAGCGGCAGCGTCGCGATCTCGGCTTGAGCGGCGATCAGGGCTGCGGCGCGGCTCGGGATCGTCGCGATCAGGTCGGAGGCGGCGAGCGCGGCGGGCACAGCCATATAGGTGGCGACGAGGAGAGCGACCCGGCGGCGCTGGCCGTAATCGACGAGGAGACGATCGAGCGCGCCATTGCTGGCGCCGCGCGGGCTGACCAGCACGTGCTTCTGCGCCGCATAGTCCTCGAGCGTGAGCGGCGCCTCGGTAATCGGATGACCCTTGCGGGCGACCACGACAAACGGGTCGCGAAACAGCATCGTCGCGTTGATCCCCGCGGGCATCGTGCGCAAATGCGCAACCGCGACATCGATTGCACCGCGCGTCAATTGCTCGGCGGCTTCGCTGCCGTTCAACGGCAGCAGCCGCAAAGTGGCCCTCGGCGCCTCGCGCGAGAAGGCCGCCGCGAGGCCGCCGACCAGCGCGACCTCGGCGTATTCGCCCATGCCGGCGCTGAATGTGGCAAGGCTGGTTCCGGGGTCGAAGCCGGTGCCGAGGTTAAGCGCTGCCTCGATCTGTTCGATTGCGGCAGCGATCAGGGGCGCGATCTCACGGGCTCGTGCGGTCGGCTCCATGCCGTTCGACGTCCGGACAAAGAGATCGTCCGCGAACAGGCCGCGCAGACGCGACAGCGCATGGCTCATCGCCGGCTGCGACAGACCGATGCGAGCGGCGGCACGGGTCACTGCCCGCTCGCTGTGGAGCGCTTCGAATGCTTTCAACAGGTTGAGGTCGGCGGCTCGGATATCCATAGCTTGAATAAATAACATCAAAAAAATCGATTTGATACATGACCCTTTATACGCCCAAATAGTTTGAGGATTTCAATCAGTCCGGGTGATCGAAAATGGATACCGCGCCGCGCCTCAGCCATGTCGGGGTTTATGTCCACGACGTGCCGAAGATGATCGCGTTCTACACCGAGGTGCTCGGCTTCGTGATCAGCGACGGTGCGGAGGACGGACGCATCACCTTCCTGTCGCGCAATCCCAGCGATCATCACCAGCTCGTGCTGGTGCGCGGCCGCGCCACCGACCCCGAGGTGCCGATGGTGCAGCAGATATCGTTCAATGTCGGCAGCCTGCCGCAGGTGCAGAAGGCGTTCCGCAAGGTGCGCGATGCCGGTTGCGAGGGTATCAGCCCGATCTGTCACGGGAATGCCTGGTCGGTCTATTTCCAGGACCCCGAGGGCAACCGCATCGAGATGTTCTGCGACACCCCGTGGTATGTGCCGCAGCCACTGGGCTTCAAGATCGATCTCGACAAGCCGGCGAACCAACTGTTCGCTGAAACCGAAGCCTACTGCCGCGACAAGGAAGGCTTCATGCCGATCGAGGAATGGCGCGCGGCGATCTCGAAGAAAATCAAGGCAAAGCTGGAAGCCGAGTAGTCAGCCGTTGCTTTGCTGCGCCCGGGTTTTGCGACGGGGCGGAAAAAGGAGAGATCGATGATCGAGAACCGGGGCTACCACGCTCACATCTATTACGACCCGGAAACCAAGGCGGCGGCCGCGCGGCTGCGCGAGACGATCGCCGCGAATTTCGCGGTCGAGGTCGGCGGCCTCAGCGACGAGCCGCGCGGCCCCCACCCGATCTCTCAGTTCGTCGCGATCTTCGAGACAGCCGAGTTCCAGAACATCGTGCCGTGGCTGATGTTGAACCGGGAGGGTCTGGACGTACTGGTGCATCCGCTGACCGAGAGCTCCTACGACGACCACAGCAAGAATGCGCTGTGGCTCGGAACGCCGGTGCCGATGCGGCTGGACATCCTGCGGCCGACCTACGGCCCCGGCCTGCTCCCGGGCGGCAGCCGCACGGCTTAAGAACTCGCCCCCGCGGTTGCGGACCTCGAAGGCGATCGCACTCGGATCGCCGATGGTCCGGACCGCCAATGGCCGATCGCAAATCGCAATCGAGCAAAGGCGGGGTGGTTCGGCTGCCCTACCGCTTGCGAAACGGCTGATCGGCGGCGCCGGCGCCGGCGGTCGCCGGCACCTCCAGCCAGTCGGCGACCGCCCGGCGCAGGAAAACTGCATCCGCCGGGTTGTCCGCCGGGTTGCCGGCACGGTGCCCCCAGATGCTCGGGATCGGGCGCAGTTCGGCGTGCGCCAGATGGGGAAATTCCGCCTCATTGTCGGCGACGCGAAAGTAGAGGTCGGTGGCCCCGGGCATCAGCAGCACGCGGGCGCGGATGGCGCGCAGCGCTGCCACCAGATCGCCGCGATAGAGCGGGTTGGCGCTGATGTCGCCAGCATCCCAGGTGCACAGCTGGGAATACAGATCGGCGGCCGGCCGACGCGCGAAACGCTCCTCCCAATTCCGCCGCAGGAAGGTGTCGAGATCGGGCGAGTCGAATGCGGACAGATGCAGTCCGGCGCGGTAGAAGTCCTGGCTCAGCCCCCAACCGGCATAGATCCGGGCAAAGGCGCGCAGCGCCGACCCCGGCTGTTCCGAGAAGCGTCCTTTGCCGAGATATTCGGGAGCCGCTTCCAGGGTGGCCATGAGCCCGGCCAGGAACACCCGGTTGTGGGCGGCCGTTCGGGCGCTGCCGCAGTTGACGACGATGCGCTCGACCGCGTCGGGAAACGCGGCGGCCCAGTGGTAGGCCTGCTGCGCCCCCATCGACCAGCCATAGACGCACGCAATGCGCTCGATGCCGAACCGTTCCCGCAGCAGCCGCCGCTGCGCCTGCACATTGTCCCACGCCGCGACCAGCTCCGGATAGCCGGCGCAATTCGACGGGCTCGACGACAGCCCGTTGCCGAACATGTCCGGGATGATGATGAACCACCGCAGCGGGTCGAGCACCCCCTGCGGACCGATCAGCCATTCAAGGTCCGGGTGGCGCGCCGCATAACTGGTCGGGTAGAGCACGACATTGTCGCGCGCCGCCGACAGGGTCCCGTGCGTCTTCCAGCTCAGCTCTGCCCGCGGCAGCACGTTACCGGAGAGCAGCGGCAGATCGCCCAGCGCGAAGCTGCCGCTCTCCGTCGGCCAGCCGCTCATGCCCGCCGAGCCCGCAGGGGTCGTTCGCCGAGCACGAGGGTGCGCAGGAACGCGAGATGCCAGCGGGGGTAACCCCGCTGCCCGACCCCGAGATGCGGCTGCAGCGTCCTATGCGCCTGGCGCAGTCTATGGAACGGGATCGAGGGATAGAGATGGTGCGCAGCGTGATAGCTCATGTCCACATCAGCAGCTTCACTACCGGGCCGGTCAAGCTCGTCCGGGTGTTGGTCAATCCGTTGTCGTCCTCGGCGCACTGCGTGTGTTCGCTCAGCAGATAAGCCCGCAAAAACGGTTGCCCGAGCAATTGCGTCAGCACCCAGAACAGCAACGCCACGCGCAACTCGCTCGCCAATAGGCGTGGATGGCCGGGCCAAGCCCACGACTGTCCGGTTCAGTTTCAAGAGGGCGTCCAGTACAAGCCAATTGGTCCATATATGCACCCGAAGACCGCGTGGATATGAACCCGAAGACCCCCGTGGCCGGGCTTGCCCCGGCCATCCACGTCTTGCCCCTCTACAGCCTATGGTTGGTCGAGGGTACGTGGATGCCCGGGACAAGCCCGGCCACGGGGAATTCTGATTGCGCGGTGCACGGGTACGCGACCGATTTGCTGAACCGGACAGTCGTGGGCCAAGCCCGGCCAAGGGGATCTGGGATACCGGTCGGATCTCCATCCTGCAGAACCCGCACTCCAACTTGCTGAGACATTTGCATCCATTTCGAGTCGAGTTCTGAGGAGCGCCTTGAAGGCGCGGCTCGAAGGACGCGCGGCCTCTGGTGCAGTGCTATTGCGCCGCCAATGCCGGGGCGGCGATCTCGGGCGGGGTGAAGCTGCGGTCGTGGCGCAGCGAGGGCACCGTGCGCCGTGCCTCTGCGATGCGCGCCGGGTCGATCATCGCGGTGATGACTCCGACTCCCTCGCCGCCCTCGGCCAGCACCTTGCCCCAGGGATCGGCGATCAGCGAATGGCCGTAGCTGCGGCGGCCTTCGGCATGCTCGCCCCATTGCGCCGGGGCCAGCACGAAGCAGCCATTCTCGATCGCCCGCGCCCGCAGCAACACCTCCCAATGCGCTGTGCCGGTCGGCACCGTGAACACCGACGGCACCGCCAGGAAATCGGCGCCGGCCTGCGCCAGCGCGCGATACAGATGGGGGAAACGCACATCGTAGCACACGCTCATGCCGAGCCGGCCCCACGGGGTCTCGGCGACGACGGTACGATTGCCGGGGCGATAGGCGTTGCTTTCGCGGTAGCTCTCGCCGCCGGGCAGATCGATATCGAACATGTGGATCTTGTCGTAGCGCGCGACGATCGCGCCCGCGGCATCGATCAGGAACGAACGGTTGGCGAGGCGGGTCTCGCCTTCGCCGGCGCCCTCCGCGGGGCCGGGCTCGCCGGCCGGATCGATGACCAGCGAGCCGGCGAGCAGCCAGGCCCCGGTCTCGCGCGCGAGATCGCGCAGGCCGGCGAGAAACGGGTCGTCGGCCTCGCGCTTGGCCTTCTCGCGCCGCCGCCGGCCGCTTTCGATGAAATTGCTGGCCTCCGGGGTCAGGATCAAATCGGCGCCCTCGCCGCGGGCGCGGCGGATCAGCTCCGCAACGGTTCCCAGGTTGGGCTCGGGATCGCGTCCGGCGGTGAACTGGATGCAGGCGGCAGTGAAGGCGCCGCCGCTCATCGGCCGAGCCCGAGCTTGCCGTCGAGCTCGCCGGCGCGGTCGAGCGCGACGAGTTCGTCCGAGCCGCCGATATGCTCGCCGTCGATGAAGATCTGCGGCACCGAGGTGCGGCCGCCGGCACGGCGGATCATCTCGTCGCGGCGGTTCGGCTCCTCGATGATGTCGATCTCGTTATAGGCGACGCGCTTGCGCTCCAGCACCGCCTTGGCGCGCGCGCAATAAGGACAGAACATCGTCGTGTAAAGCTCGACCTGGGCCATCGCCGTCACCGCTCCGAGATGGGGTTCGCGCCGCCGCGGCGCCGCATTCGCACCCTATATGGTCCGCTCGGGCCTGCCCCGACAAGCAGGACCTACGCTCCCGCGCGCAGCGCCCGGGCCAGGGTCAGCACCCCGATATGCGCGGCGCCGGCGCGACGCAGCACGCGGGCGCATTCCTCGACCGTCGCGCCGGTGGTCAGCACGTCGTCGATCAGCACGACCCGCCTGCCGGCTACCCCGCGGCCGGGGTGCGTGGCGAAGGCGCCGCGGACATTGCGCTCGCGCGCCGCCGGGCCGAGCAGGCCTTGCGACGGGGTGCGCCGGCGTCGCACCAGAGAATCCGGCGCGACCGGCGGGCCGCCGGCGGCGTGGATCGCCTGCGCCAGCAACGCGGCCTGGTTGTAGCGGCGCTGGAACAGCCGGGTCCAATGCAAGGGCACCGGCAGCAGCAGATCGGCATTGCCGAGCAGGTCGGCGCCGGCCCGGTGCATCCAGGCGCCGAAGGCGGCGGCCAGATGGGTGCGGTCGCCATGCTTCAAGGACAGCACCAGATGCCGGCTGTGCTTGTCGTAGCGCAGCACCGCGCGGGCGCGGTCGAAACTCGGCTTTTGCCGCGAGCAGGCGGCGCACAGCGCACCCTCGCCCATCGGATGCGGAAACGGCAATCCGCAGATCCCGCACCAGGGCGGCGCGAAGAAGGTCATCGCGGACCAGCAGCCGGCGCACAACGCGTGCGGCTCGCCGACGGTGACACCGCAGGCCAGGCAGCGCGGCGGCAGAACCGCATCGACAACGGCGCGGCCGATCCGAGCAAAATGCGCCGGCAGGGTTCGGGCGAGGGTTGCCGCGAGGGTTGTGGAGCCGGCCATCGCTTCCCATCATCGGAACGGAGCCGCGCGCGTCAAGGCGCTGTTCGCGGCGTGACCCGATCGTTTTGCGCCGCAGATGAGTCAACCCCCGCCCTCTGCCGTTGGCCTGTTCGATCGCCGCGGCTGGCGCGCCCACCGCGGCCGCGCGGCGCGGCAGGGCGCGGTCGATTTTCTGCATGCCGAGGTCGCGGAGCACCTGACCGAGCGCCTCGACGACATCGCGCGGGACTTTCCGGAAGTGCTCGATCTCGGTACCCGCGAGGGAACGCTGGCGCGAGCCTTGATGACACGGCGCGGTACCCGATCGGTGGTCGCGGCCGAGCCCGCGCCGGAGTTTCTCGCGCAGCACCGCGAGATTGCGGTCGCCGCCGATCCCGAATTCCTGCCGTTCTCCGATCGCAGTTTCGACCTGGTCGCGAGCAACCTCGTCCTGCACTGGGTCGGGGATCTGCCGGGCGCGCTGGTCCAGCTGCGCCGCGTGCTGCAGCCGGATGGGCTGTTGCTCGCGGCGATGCTGGGCGGCGACACGCTGGTCGAATTGCGCACCGCGCTGTTCGAGGCCGAACTGGCCGAGGAGGGCGGGGTCAGCCCGCGCGTCTCGCCGACCATCGCGCTGGCCGACGCCGCGGCGCTTTTGCAGCGGGCCGGCTATGCGATGCCGGTCGCCGATCTCGAGACGATCACCGTCACCTACCCGGACATGCTCGGGCTGATGCGCGATCTGCGCGGCATGGGCGAAACCAATGCCCTCGCCGAGCGGCGGCGCACCGCAACCCGCCGAGCCACGATCGCGCGCGCCGGCGCGATTTACGCCGAGCGCTTCGCCCTAGCCGACAGGCGCATTCCCGCCACCTTCGAAATCCTGTTCCTGACCGGCTGGGCGCCCGCTTCGGGCCAGCCGCGGCCATTGCGTCGCGGCAGCGCCACCGCTCGGCTCGCCGACGCGCTCGGCACCACCGAACATCGGCTCCGGTCCCGGGACTGAGCCGCTACAACAGATCGCGCAGCATTGCCACGAGCGGCCGGTCGGCCGGCGGCATCGAATATTCGCCAAGCCGAGCCGGGCGCACCCACCGCAGCCGCTGGCCTTCCTGCGCGGTCACGATCCCCGACCATTTGCGGCACACGTAAAGCGGCATCAACAAATGGAAGCCGGAGTAGGCGTAGGACGCGAAAGTGAACGGTGCCAGGCAGCTGGCGTGGACGTCGATGCCCAATTCCTCGGCCAGCTCGCGGATCAGCGCCGCTTCCGGCGTCTCGCCCGGCTGGATCTTGCCGCCGGGGAATTCCCATAACCCCGCCATGTGCTTGCCGGCCGGGCGCTCGGCCAGCAAGACGCGGCCATCGACATCGATCAGCGCCACCGCGGCGACCAGAACGATGCGCGCCGGCATGACATCGACGGCGATATCAGAACGGGTATCCATCAATTCTGCCTCGTTCTTCTTCGACCGTGCGGGTGACCCGCGGGTCTTTGGGGGTACGTGGGGGGTTCACGGATCGACCCGGCGGCTGCAGGCCGTGGGGTCGATGGACGCCAGGATAGGCTAAAACGGCGAGGCGGATCGATCGATCGGCTCAGGAACGGTAACTGCCGTTGATATCGACGTAGCCATGCGTCAGATCGCAGGTCCATACCGTCGCCTTGCCGCGCCCGATGCCGAGATCGACCCGGATGCCGATCTCGCGCCCGCGCATATGCGCCGCCACCGGGGCCTCGTCATATCCAGGCACCGGCTGGCCTTCTGTGACGATCGGGACGCCGCCGATGGCGATCGACAGCCGGTCACGATCGGCCTTTTCGCCGGCCTTGCCGACGGCCATCACGATGCGCCCCCAATTGGCGTCGCCGGCCGCGAGCGCGGTCTTGACCAGCGGCGAATTGCCGATCGTCAGCCCGATCCGCCGCGCCGCCCGCGCCGTCGTCGCCCCGACCACCTCGATCGTGACAAATTTCTCGGCTCCTTCGCCATCGCGCACGATCTGCTGCGCCAGATCGATCATGACCCGGTTCAGTGCGTCGCGGAAATCGCCGAGGCGCCGATCCGCCGGGCTCGCGACGGCGCGATGCGGGGCCTGCTGGGTAGCGCACAGCAGCACCGTGTCGCTGGTCGAGGTGTCGCCGTCCACCGTGATCGCATTGAACGAGCGGTCGGCGGCGGCGGCCAGCAAGGGCTGCAACACGGAAGCGGGCAGGGCGGCGTCGGTGAAGACATAGGCCAGCATCGTCGCCATGTCGGGCGCGATCATGCCCGAACCCTTGGCGAAGCCGTTGATGGTGACTTCGACCCCGTCGATCGCGGCGGTCGCGGTCGCACCCTTGGGATAGGTGTCGGTTGTCATGATCGCGCGCGCCGCCGGCTCCCACGCGTCCGGCGACAGCAACGGCATGATCTGCGGCACGGCGGCGAGCACCTTGTCGGCCGGCAGCTGCTCGCCGATGACGCCGGTCGAGCTGATAAACACCTCGCGGGGATCGCAGCCGAGCAGATTTGCGACCGTGCCTGCGGTGGTCTCGACGACCTGGCGGCCGGCGCGGCCGGTGAAGACATTGGCGTTGCCCGAATTGACGACGATGGCGCGGGCGGTGCCGCCGGGCAGGCAATCGCGGCACCACAGCACCGGCGCGCCGGCCGTCAGCGACCGCGTGAACACCCCGGCGATCGCGGTCTGCGGCACCAGCTCGGCCACCATCATGTCGTTGCGGTCGGCATAGCGGATGCCCGCGGCATAGGCGGCGAGCCGTATGCCGGGCAGCGTCCGCAGCGCCGGGAAGCTGTCGGGAGCAAGGGGGGAAACCGCTGCCATTGTATTTTCCTTTTCCGCACGCAGTCCTGCGAAGGCGGGCAATCCGGCTATTTGCCAGGCGCACCCGATGGAGGTCCGACCGGCGGTCCGCCGGACTGGGAGCCGGGCTCAGCCACGGGCTTGCCGTCGGGGCCGAACGTCTCGATCCGCGCGGCGCTGCGCAACTCGCGCAGCCGCTCCTCCACGGTCTCGTTGACGACCAGCTTCAGGAGTTGCTCGCGCGATTCCTCAAAGCTCGGCGGCGGCCCCATACGGCGATCCTCGACCTCGATGACATGCCACCCGAAAGCGGTCTTGACCGGCTCCTTCGTGTAGCCTCCGGCGGGCAGCGCGAACGCGGCATCGGCGAAGGCTGGAACCATCTTGTCATGGGTGAAATAGCCCAGCTCCCCGCCATTCTCGGCGCTTGGGTCTTTGGAATATTTTTTCGCGAGTTCGACGAAATCGGCGCCCTTGTCGAGTTCGGCGATGATCGAGCGCGCCTCCGCCTCGCTCGGCACCAGAATTTGCCGGGCCCGCACTTCCTCGCGCCCGCCCTTCCCGGCGATTTCGGTTTGATAACGCGCCCGCAGCTTCTCGTCGGTGACCGCCTCGGCGACAAGCCGGTCGATATACGCCTGCTGCAACAGGCGGTCCTCGAATTGCGCCAGACGCCGCTGCAGTTCCGGATCCTGTTCGAGCTTCGCCTGGCGCGCCGCCTCGATCAGCAGTTTGCCGTCGATCAGCCGGCGCAGCACGATCGGATAGACTTTGTCGATCGGCTCCGACCGCAGCTGCGGCGGCAAGCCGCGCCGCAGCACATCCAGATCGGAGCGGTGCAGTTCGATCCCGTTGACGCGCGCGATGACCGGGTTCTCCGCCTGGGCGTCGGCGCCGCCGCCCGGCACCCCGCCCGGTATCCCGCCCGGCGCCAGGGATGGCGGTCCCGCCGACGCCCCGCCCGGAACCCCGCCCAGCATCCCGGATGGCGGTCCCGCCGGCGGTCCGTCGGCGCGGGCCGCGTGCGCCAGCCCGAGCAGGGCGGCGCACAGCAGCGCGGCGAAAGGCGCGGACGAAGGACGGTTCCACATCTTCGCACCCTTTAATGAATCGGGCCGGCGAAAACAGCGCTGGCGACGGCCGGGTCGGCATCATGCATATCGAGGCGGCGCGAACAAGCGCGGCGCCGCCCCAACACCGCCCGAGTGCGTCCCGGCAGCGGCGGGCCGATATGCGCCGGGGGCGGCGAATTGACACCCCGCACGGGTGGCCCTATCTGTGACCCTATCGCCGTGCGATCACTCTCCTCCCCTCCCGTCCGTTTTCCGAGGTTTCCATGTTCGGCGCGCTAGCGCGGCAGCTGTTCGGTTCGGCCAACGATCGTTATGTAAAGAGCCTCGGCCCGCTGGTTGCGATGATCAACGACCTCGAGCCGCAGCTCGAGGCGATGTCGGACGATGAATTGCGCGACCGCACCGCGCAGTTCAAGGCAAGGCTGGCCGAGGGCGCCGAACTCGACGATCTGCTGGTCGATGCGTTCGCCACCGTGCGCGAAGCGGCCAAGCGCACCCTTGGCCAACGTCATTTCGACGTGCAGCTGATGGGAGGGATCGTGCTGCATCGCGGCATGATCGCCGAGATGAAGACCGGCGAAGGCAAGACCCTGGTCTCGACCCTGCCGGTTTATTTGAATGCGCTCGCCGGCCAAGGCGTGCATGTGGTTACGGTCAATGACTATCTCGCCCGCCGCGATGCCGAATGGATGGGCCAGATCTACCGCTTTCTCGGGATGAGTGTCGGTTGCATCGTCCACGAGCTCGACGACCAGCAGCGCCAGCAGGCCTATCTGTGCGATGTCACTTACGGCACCAACAACGAGCTCGGCTTCGACTATCTGCGCGACAATATGAAGTTCCGGCTGGAGGACATGGTCCACCGGCCGTTTCGTTTTGCGATCGTCGACGAGGTCGATTCGATCCTGATCGACGAGGCCCGCACGCCGCTGATCATCTCCGGCCCAACGGAGGATTCGTCCGAGCTTTACATGCGGGTCGACGGCCTCATTCCGGCGCTCGCGGCCGAAGATTACGAAAAGGATGAAAAACAGCGCACCGTCACCCTGACCGAATCCGGGGTCGAGAAGATCGAAGAGATGCTGAGCCGCAGCGGGCTGATGAGCACCGGCTCGCTGTACGACATTCACAACGTCTCGCTGGTGCATCACGTCAACCAGGCCTTGCGCGCGCACAAATTGTTTGCCCGCGACACCGACTACATCGTCAAGGACGACAAGATCATCATCATCGACGAGTTCACCGGGCGGATGATGGAGGGCCGCCGCTACTCCGAGGGGCTGCACCAGGCACTGGAGGCAAAGGAAGGCGTTACGGTCCAGAACGAGAACCAGACGCTGGCCTCGATCACCTTCCAGAACTATTTCCGCCTGTATCCGAAGCTGGCCGGCATGACCGGCACGGCAATGACCGAGGCCGAGGAATTCGGCGACATCTACAAGCTCGACGCGATCGAGATTCCGACCAATGAGCCGGTGCGGCGGCACGATAATGACGACGAGGTGTACCGCACTCAGCGCGAGAAGTTCGACGCGATCGTGCAGCAGGTGCTGGAATGCCAGCAGCGCCAGCAGCCGGTGCTGGTGGGCACCGTCAGCATCGAAAAATCGGAAGCGCTGGCGCAGCTCTTCAAGAAGAACAAGATCGCTCACAATGTGCTGAATGCCCGCTACCACGAGCAGGAAGCCTACATCATTGCGCAGGCCGGCCGCCCCGGCACGGTCACGATTGCCACCAACATGGCCGGCCGCGGCACCGATATCCAGCTTGGCGGAAATCTCGAAATGCGGCTGAAAACCGAAGCCGCAATGATCGAGGACCTCACCGAACGCGAGGCCCGCGCCGCCGCAATCCGCGAGGAGATCGCGGCGGCGCGCGAGGTCGTGCGCCAGGCCGGCGGCCTGTTCGTGCTCGGCAGCGAGCGGCATGAGAGCCGCCGCATCGACAACCAGCTGCGCGGCCGCTCCGGGCGCCAGGGCGACCCCGGCGCCTCGAAATTCTTCGTCTCGCTCGAAGACGATCTGATGCGGATCTTCGGCACCGAGCGGATGGATTCGGTATTGCAGCGCCTCGGCCTCAAGGAGGGCGAGGCGATCGTCCATCGCTGGGTCAACAAGGCGCTCGCCAAGGCCCAGCAGAAGGTCGAGGCGCGCAACTACGACATCCGCAAGCAGCTGCTCAAATTCGACGACGTGATGAATGACCAGCGCAAGGTCATCTATGAGCAGCGCCGCGAGATCATGAGCGCGCGCGATGTCGCCGCGATGGTCGCCGATATGCGCATCGAGACCATCGGCGAGATGGTGGCGCGGGCGATCCCGGAAAACGCGATAACCGAGCAATGGGATGTCGAAGGCCTGCATGCCGAATGCCTGCGCCTGCTGGCGCTCGACCTGCCGGTGGCCGACTGGGCCAAGGAGGAGGGCATCGGCAATGACGAGATCGAGGCCCGCATCACCGCGCAGTCGGATCGCAAGATGGCCGAGAAGACCGCGAATTACGGCGCCGAAATCATGCGCATGGCCGAGAAAAGCCTGCTCTTGCAGCTGCTCGACCAGACCTGGAAGGACCACCTGCTGTCGCTCGACCACCTGCGACAGGGGATCAATCTGCGGGCCTATGCCCAGCGCGACCCGCTCAACGAGTACAAGCGCGAGGCCTTCGACTTGTTCGAGGGAATGCTCGGCAGCCTGCGCCAGCAGGTAACCTCGGTGCTGTCGCATGTCGAGCTGCGAGTCGAGCGGCCGCCGATCGAGGAGATGGCCGCAGAGCAGGAGGAAGCGCTGGCTCCGGCGATGGCCGAAGAGGGGCGCGCAACCGGCACCAGCGGCCGGCCGGTGCAGTCCCGCGCCCGGCCGCAGCGCCGCGCCGGGCCGCCTCCCGGCGTCAACGGCAGCGCCCAGCCGCGGGTCGCCCAGCCGCGGGTCATCGAGCGGCCGGCCGGCGACCGTGCTCCGTGGGCCGGCACCGGCCGCAACGCGCCGTGCCCGTGCGGCTCGGGCCGCAAGTTCAAGCACTGCCACGGCCGCGTTTGATTCGCCGCCTCTCGCGTAAAGCGGCGCGCCCTATCCGAGCTTGGGCCCTGTTCCGGCTGACGCCTGAGATCCTGTTGCGGGCCTACGCCGCGGGGATCTTTCCGATGGCGGATTCGGCGGACGACCCGGAACTGTTCTGGGTCGATCCGCAGCGGCGGGGGATTCTGCCGCTGGACGGGTTCCATGTGCCGCGGCGGCTGCGCCGGGTGGTGCGGCAGGGCGGCTTCACGGTGCGCTGCGATACCGCCTTCGCCGAGGTCATGCAGGGTTGCGCCGAGGCCAGCGACAAGCGCCCGAACACCTGGATCAATGCCGAGATCCTGCGGCTTTACGCCGGCCTGTTCGCCCGCGGCAATGCTCACAGCGTCGAATGCTGGGTGGACGGACATCTCGTCGGCGGGCTCTACGGCGTCTCGCTCGGCGCCGCCTTTTTCGGCGAGAGCATGTTCAGCCGCATCACCGATGCGAGCAAGATCGCGCTCGTCCACCTCGTCGCGCGCCTCCGGCTCGGCGGCTATCGCCTGCTCGACACGCAATTCCTGACGCCGCATCTGGCGCAGTTCGGCGGGATCGAAGTTGCGCGCAGCCGCTATCGCGGCCTGCTTGCCGAGGCGCTGCGCTACCGCGCCGATTTCCCGCGCCTGCTGCCGGGAGCCGGCGAGGACGGCGCCGGAGGCGACGCGTTGGCGCCCTTGCAGTCGAGCACGGTCACGTCATAGATCGGGTGTTCGAGCGCCGACAAGGCCGGGCTCGACGAGAACATCCAGCCGCTGAACAGCCGCGCGGTCTCTTCCCCCGGCCGCCGCTCGTCGATTTCGATAAAGGCGGCGTTCTCCGGGGTTTCTTCCGGCGGGTTCTTTTCGCAATCGCGCACCAGGATCGACAAGGTGCCGAAGCGCACCGGCGTGCCGACCGGCGCCTCGAAGGTGGACATCCGCGCCGTCGTCTTGTCGAGCCCTTCGAGCACGGCGGTGGGCTCCGAGACCGTGTCGGCGAGCGCGGGGTCCGCGAGCAGCAGCAGGACGGCACTCGCGGCGAAGCCGAGCATCGGCGGGCGGGGGGAGGGCCGCGGCCCCGCCCCAAAAAATAGGCTCATTTCCGGTAGGGGTTGACCAGTCCGGCGATCAGCCCGGCCAGCACCTCGCGTACCTGCCGTTCGTCGCACCCCATCAGCACCGCGTCCTCGAGCGCGTCCTGCGCCAATGCCCGCAGCTCGGTCAGGTTCTCGTTCAGCACCTTGATCTTTTCAACGCACGCCACCGGCTCGCCCTCACTGGTGCGCCACACCGGGAAATCTTCGCTGTGCTGGTCCGACATGCCGGTGCCTATCTCTCCGGTGCGGCAGTGCCGCCGGCCGGCGCGCCACCCGGCGCGGGTGCGGCGCCCCCTTCCTCCGGCTTCTTCTGCGCGCCCGTCTGGGAAAAGATCATCTGCCCGATCAGGTTTTCGAGGCTGACCGGCGACTGGGTATATTTGATGCGTCCGCCCGGCGGGATCTGCCGGTCGGAGCCGCCCGGCACCAGCGACATGTATTTGTCGCCGAGCAGACCCGCCGAGATGATCTCGGCTACGGTATCGTCGGGCAGCCGTATCGAGGGGTCGATACTCATCCGCACATCGGCGAGGAAGGTTTTTGGGTCCAGGGTTTCGCCCAGAATCGAGCCGACCTTGATCCCGCTGATTCGCACATCGCCGCCGTCGCGGATGCCGTCGACCCGATCGAATTGTGCGACGACCTCGTAACCCTGCACCGCCCGCACCTGGCTTGTGCTGTACGCAAAGAACAGGAACAGCGCGGCGGCGACCAAAACCACCGCCCCCATCACCGTCTCGATGACGTTGCCGCTCATCGGCGAACCTCGAGGCCCCGCTATTCCGGCGACCACGGCTCGTAATCGCCGGTGGCCCGCGCGCGGCGGGACCCTCGCAGCACCGAGCCGCGCGGATGATAGGCGAGGGGCGTGCCCGTCATGTTCGGCTGGTGGTCCTTCTCCCAGGGATAGCGCTGCCGCGGCTGCGGCGGCTCCTGCACCGTGTGGTGCAGCCAGGCATTCCATTCCGGCGGCACTTTGGAGCCTTCGGGTTCGCCGTTGTAGAGAACCCAGCGCCGGTCGCGGCTGAAGCGGCCGCCGCCGAGCCGCTGCGGCCGATCGCCCTTCAGCCGGTAATAGCGGTTGCCATAGGCGTCGGCGCCGACGAGTTCGCCGCGCAACCACGTCAACAATCGCGTCCCAAGCGTCGCCATCCGCAGATCCTGCCTGCCCAGGCCGGCGAGTATATGGCATCGCATGGCGCGAAAGGTAGTGACCTGCGGCGTCGCGGCGCCAGGACCGCCCAGGATGGCTGCAATCAAGATATAGTAGACGAAGCCGATGGAAAGGCCTATATTACGTAGGAACTCGGCAAAACTGATCCGATCGCGGCGGATAACGGCGTCGCAATTGAAGGGGTGGGGAGCACATGCAGATCGCGCGTCGTTTTACCACGGCCGGCCGGGACCCCTACGAATCGGTTCCGTTCCGCACCGCCGTCAGCGAGATCCGCAACCCCGACGGGTCGGTGGTCTTCGCCGCCGAGGGTATCGAGGTCCCGGCCGAATGGAGCCAGGTAGCTTGCGATATTCTTGCCCAGAAATACTTCCGCAAGGCCGGGGTGCCGGCCGTGCTGGCCCCGGTCGAGGAGGAGGGGGTTCCCGACTGGCTGCGCCGCCGCAACGCCGATCTCGGCGCGATCGAGCAGCTGCCCGAGGCCGAGCGGCAGGGCGGCGAGACCTCGGCGCGGCAGGTGTTCGACCGGCTGGCTGGGACCTGGACCTACTGGGGCTGGAAGGGCGGTTATTTCGATACCGAAGAGGACGCCCACGCCTTTTTCGACGAAATCCGGCTGATGCTGGTGCGGCAGATGGGGGCGCCGAACTCGCCGCAATGGTTCAACACCGGCCTGCATTGGGCCTATGGCATCGATGGGCCGGCGCAGGGCCATTACTACGTCGATTACCGCACCGGCAAGTTGCGCGCTTCCGACAGCGCCTACGAGCACCCGCAGCCGCATGCCTGCTTCATCCAGTCGGTCGCCGACGATCTCGTCAACGAGGGCGGGATCATGGACCTATGGGTGCGCGAGGCGCGGCTGTTCAAGTACGGCTCGGGCACGGGCTCCAATTTCTCGAAATTGCGCGGCGACGGCGAAAGGTTGTCGGGCGGCGGCCGCTCCTCCGGGCTGATGAGCTTTCTGCGGATCGGCGACCGCGCCGCCGGCGCGATCAAATCCGGCGGCACCACCCGCCGCGCCGCCAAGATGGTCATCGTCGATGCCGATCATCCCGACATCGAGACCTTTATCGACTGGAAGGTGATCGAGGAGCAGAAGGTGGCCGCGCTCGTCGCCGGCTCGCGGATGGCCGCGAAACACCTGAACCTCGTGATCGGCGCCTGCAACGGCGCCGGGGACGGCGACGAGCGGTTCGACCCGGCGCGCAACCCGGTGCTGAAACAAGAAATTCGCGCCGCGCGAGGCGCCATGATCCCGGAGAACTGCATCCAGCGCGCGATCCAGTTCGCCCGCCAGGGTTATTCCGCGATCGGTTTTCGCACCTACGACACGGATTGGGATTCCGAGGCGTACCTGACCGTCGCCGGGCAGAACTCCAACAATTCGGTGCGCCTCGCGAACGATTTCCTGAACCGGGTGATCGAGGATGGCGAGTGGCAGCTGACCCGCCGCACCGATGGAATGGTGGCCAAGACCCTGCCGGCGCGCGAATTGTGGGAGAAGATCGGGCACGCCGCCTGGGCATCGGCCGATCCCGGGGTGCAGTTCGACACCACGATCAACGAATGGCACACCTGCCCGGAAAGCGGCCGGATCAACGCCTCGAACCCGTGCTCGGAGTACATGTTCCTCGACGACACCGCGTGCAACCTGGCCTCGCTGAACCTGATGGCGTATCGCCGGCCTGATGGCAGCTTCGATGTCGAGGGCTTCCGGCACGCCGCTCGCCTGTGGACCTTGGTGCTCGAAATTTCGGTGCTGATGGCGCAGTTCCCGTCGCGGGAGATCGCGCGGCTGTCCTATGCCTTCCGCACCCTCGGGCTCGGCTATGCCAATCTCGGCGGCCTCTTGATGTCGATGGCGATTCCCTATGACAGCGAGGCCGGCCGTGCGATCGGCGGCGCGATCACCGCGTTGATGACCGGCACCAGCTACGCGACCTCTGCCGAGATGGCGCGCGAACTCGGCGCCTTTCCCGGCTATGCCCGCAATCGGCAGGCGATGCTGCGCGTCATCCGCAATCACCGCCGCGCCGCGCATGGCCAGGCTGCGGGCTATGAGGGGCTGTCGGTTGCGCCGGTGCCGCTCGATGCCGCGAATTGCCCGGACCGGCCGCTGGCCGAGGCGGCTCGGACCGCCTGGGACGAGGCGCTCTCTCTGGGCGAAAAGCACGGCTTCCGCAATGCCCAGGTCACGGTCATCGCGCCGACCGGCACGATCGGGCTGGTGATGGATTGCGACACTACCGGCATCGAACCCGATTTCGCGCTGGTCAAGTTCAAGAAGCTGGCCGGCGGCGGTTATTTCAAGATCATCAACCGCATGGTGCCGCAGGCCTTGCGCACCCTGGGCTATGACGAGGACGCGGCCGCCGCGATCGAGCGCTATGCGCTCGGCTGCGGCACCTTGGCCGGGGCGCCGGCAATCAACCATGAAAGCCTGCGCGACAAGGGTTTCGACGACGCGGCGCTGGCGGCGCTCGAAGCGGCGGTGGGTTCGGCCTTCGACATCAAGTTCGCGTTCAACAAATGGACTTTGGGCGAGGCGTTCTGCAGCGAGCGGCTGGGGGTGGCGCCGGCCGCGCTCGACGACCCCGCTTTCGACCTCCTCGCGGCATTGGGCTTCCGGCGCGCCGAGGTCGACGCCGCCAACGCCTATTGCTGCGGGGCAATGACGCTCGAAGGCGCGCCGCATCTGAAGCCCGAGCATTTGCCGGTGTTCGATTGCGCCAGCCCGTGCGGCCGCACCGGCACGCGCTGCCTGTCCGTCGACAGCCACATCCGGATGATGGCGGCGGCGCAGCCCTTTATCACCGGCGCGATCTCGAAGACGATCAACATGCCGAACGCGGCCGCGGTCGAGGATTGCAAGCGCGCCTATCTGCTGTCGTGGCAGCTCGGCCTTAAGGCGACGGCGCTGTACCGCGACGGCTCGAAGCTGTCGCAACCCTTGGCTTCAAGCCTGCTGGGCGACGATGAGGATGCCGAGGAGGGGACGGTCGAGCTGCTGGCGCAAAACCCGCTCCAGCGCGTGCCGGTCGTCGCCGAACGCATCGTCGAGCGGGTCGTCGAAAGAGTGGTCGAAGTCGGGCGCGCCGAACGGCGGCGGCTGCCGAATCGGCGCAAAGGCTACACCCAGAAAGCGATCGTCGGCGGCCACAAGGTCTATCTGCGTACCGGCGAATGGGAGGATGGCGGGCTCGCCGAACTGTTCATCGACATGCACAAGGAGGGCTCGGCCTTTCGCTCCTTGATGAACAATTTCGCGATCGCGATCTCGATCGGGCTGCAATACGGGGTGCCGCTTGAGGAGTTCGTCGAGGCCTTCACCTTCACCCGCTTCGAGCCGTCCGGCGTCGTCGAAGGCAATGACGCGATCAAGATGGCGACGTCGATCCTCGACTACATCTTCCGCGAGGTGGCGATCTCCTATCTCGACCGCAACGACCTTGCGCATGTGCAGCCGGCGGACCTGTTGCCGGATACGATCGGAAAGGGCACCGCCGCCGAATCGAACCTCCGCGAGCCGAGTGGCGGCGGCAACGAGGTCGCGATGATGATGCAGCGGGTTGCCTCGAACGGCTTTGTCCGCAACCGGCTGACCGTGCTGCATGGCGGCGCCGGCGGAAGTTCCGTCGCGGGTCCGGCGGGCAGCCCCGCCGCAAGCGCCGCCGGGAACGCGGTCAAGCGCGCCACCGAGGCGCGGTCCCCGGCCGGCGCGGACGCGAGCCGCATCGCCGAGATGCCGCTTTTCGCCGGCACCCTCGCCGTCGCCGCCGAGCCCGCCACGGCGCCGGGGCTCAAGCCCGGGGCCAAATCCGATCGGCACGACCAGATCCGCGCCGCCCGCCTAAAGGGCTACGAAGGCGACAGCTGCGGCGAATGCGGCAACTTCACCCTGGTGCGCAACGGCACCTGCCTCAAATGCGACACCTGCGGCGCCACCACCGGCTGCTCATAGCTTGGGATGTGAAACGAATGAGTACTAAGCAAATTCACGTATTTATTAGCCATGCCTGGAGTTATTCTACGCACTATCAGACCCTCGCCGGATGGATTTTCGACGAACATTGGAGCGTGGGTCAAGCATCTCTGAATTTCCTGGATTATTCAATTCCAAGAACCAACCCAATTCACAATGCAATAAACGACAACGCATTAAAGTCTGCAATATTTGACAAGGTTGCACGCAGCCACGTTGTCGTTATTCCGACGGGAATGTACGTGAATTACAGCAAGTGGATACGTAAGGAGATTGATGGGGCACGCCAACACAGAAAGCCCATTATTGGTGTAAACCCATGGGGACAATTACGCAAATCGTCCGTTGTCGCGGCAGCCGCAGAGAAGGTGGTCGGCTGGAACAAACAACCAACAATCAATGCTATTTGGGAATTATACAAAGAACTCGTCGCAGCCACGTAGGATTGGTTGAGGGTGGGCGAAACCCGTCAATCTAAGTGTCCGGCCTTCGCCGGTTGATTTGGTTCGTTGGGAGAGGACGAAAGCCATGTTCAGCCTGTACTATGCCCCCGGCACTTGTGCGCTCGCGACGCATATTGGGCTTGAGGAGGCTGGCGCCGAATACGAGGCGGTCCGGGTCGATTTCGGCTCGCAGGCCCAGAGAAGCCCCGAATACCTGGCGATAAACCCGAAGGGGCGGGTGCCGGCGCTGGCGACCGAAAGCGGCACATTGACCGAGACGCCGGCGCTGCTGTGCTTTGTCGCGCAGCGTTTTCCCGCCGCCGAGCTGGCGCCCCTGGCCGATCCATTCGCCCTCGCGCAGGTCCAGGAATTCAACAGCTATCTGTGCTCGACCGTGCATGTCGCGCATGCCCATCGCATGCGCGGCTCGAGGTGGGTCGACGACGCCGCGGCAATCGAGGCGATGAAGCGCAAGGTGCCGTCGAACGTGACGGAATGCTTCGAGCTGATCGAACGCAAGCTGCTGAAGGGTCCGTGGGTCATCGGCGAGCGGTACACGATCTGCGACCCGTACCTGTTCACGCTCGCGTCCTGGATCGAAAGCGACGGGGTCGACACCGCCAAGCTGCCGCGCGTCATGGAGCACCGCAGGCGCATGCTGGCGCGCCCCGCCGTACAGCGGGCCGTCGCGACCGAAGGTGTCCGGATCCCTGAGCCGGCGGCGGCTCGTTCTCCTCCAGCCTGAATGAGCCCGGTCCGCTGAAGCGACCGGGCAGGGGCGGAGCTCAGAAATATCACCGTTCTGCCACGAGGCCGCCGTTTTCCATCGGCGACATTGGCCCAACTTGATGGCGGGAGCGGGTCTTGACCCTCGCTTGGAGCGCGATCCCGACGCCGGGGACGCAATGGCAGGCCGGCCGTCTGCTGGCCGATCCGCGGCATTTCCAGATCGCCACTCTGGCGACCTTGCTCGCTCTCCATCTGCTGCGGTTCGACCTCGGCGCGAGCCCGCTGCAGGCCGCGGTCACGATCGCGGCGGCGCTTACGGTACAACTCGCCTGTGTCCGCCTGAGCGGTGGCGGCTTCGATTGGCGCAGCCCGCTGATCACCGGTCTGTCCCTGAGCCTGCTGCTGCGCACCCCTGTTCCCGGGCTGTGGGTTGCCGCGGCTTTTCTCGCGATCGGCTCGAAATTCCTGCTTCGGTGGCGGGGCAAGCATCTGTTCAATCCCGCCACGTTTGCGATCGCGGGATTGCTTGCCCTGTCGCCGGCGGTCTGGGTCTCGCCCGGCCAGTGGGGCAGCCCGGTCTGGCTCGGAGTGCTGCTTGTCTGCTGCGCCGCACTGGTCCTGCAGCGAGCCGAACGGGCCGACATCGCGCTCGCCTTTCTCGGCGCCTATGCGGCGCTGCTGGCGTTGCGCGCCTGGCTGCTCGGCGATCCGGCGGCGATCCCGCTGCATCAGCTGCAATCGGGCGCATTGCTGCTGTTCGCGTTCTTCATGATCACCGATCCGCGTTCGACCCCGGACAGCCGCGGCGGTCGAATCCTGTTCGCCGTCGCGGTCGCGGGGCTTGCTTATGCGCTTCAGTTCCGCTGGCAGCTGCGGCCCGGGCTGTTCTACGCGCTCGCGGCAATGTCGCCGCTGACCCCGCTGATCGATCGTCTGCTGCCGGCGCCGCGCTTTGCGTGGCCGGCGCCGCCGCGTTCCCCGAGCCTGACGGAGGCATGAGATGCGTTGGCTGCCCCTCGCCATTGCCGTGCTGCTCGCCTACAGCGAGAGCGCCCGCGCGTTTTGCGGCTTTTACGTTGCCCGCGCCGATACCACGCTGCTCAACCATTCCTCGAAGGTGGTGCTGGCGCATAGCGGGGAACGCACGGTGCTGACGATGGCCAGCGATGTGCGCGGCGACCCCAAGGAATTCGCGATCGTGATCCCGGTGCCGACCGTGATCCGGCGCGACCAGATCCGCCTGGCGGCGCCGGCCGAGATGGACCATCTCGACGCCTACACTGCGCCGCGCCTGGTCGAGTACTGGGATCCCGACCCGTGCGCACCGCCCCCCGCACCGGCGCCGATGCCGACGATGGCGGGCGCGTCGCGCGCCATGGCCCCGGTCGTCGCCCGCCAGCGCGCCGACGTGCTCGGCGTCAAGATCGAGGCGACCTACAGCCTCGGCGAATACGACATCCTGATCCTGTCGGCGCGCGACAGCAGCGGGCTGCTGACCTGGCTCAACGAGACCGGCTACAAGGTGCCGAACGGGGCCGCGCCGGTAGTCGGCAGCTATCTGCGCCAAAACATGCACTTCTTTGTGGCCAAGGTGAATCTGGAGCGGCAGAGCCAGCTCGGCTTCACCTATCTGCGCCCGATCCAGGTCTCCTACGAGGCGCCGAAATTCATGCTGCCGATCCGGCTCGGGACGGTGAACGCGGACGGTCCGCAGGATCTGATCGTGCTGGCGCTAAGCCCCAAAGGACGGATCGAGACCACAAATTACCGCACCGTCCGCCTTCCCTCGGGGAGCGAGGTGCCGCTCTACGTCAAGGATGCGTTCGGCGATTTCTACCGCGCCATGTTTGCGCACCAGGCAGAAGCCGCGGACAACCGCGCCGTGTTCCTTGAATACGCCTGGGACATGAGCTGGTGCGATCCTTGTGCGGCAGACCCGTTGAGCGCCGAAGAGCTGAAGGGCCTTGGCGCCTTCTGGCTCGCCGATGCCGCGACGGGAGCGGCAGGAAACAATGGAGGCGTTGCCGGCGGCGGCATCCCCGGCGGCGGCCAGCCCGTGTTCGCGACGCGGCTGCATCTGCGTTACGACCGCGACCATTTCCCGGAAGACCTGATGCTGCAGGAAACCGCCGACCAGGACAATTTCCAGGGTCGTTATGTTCTGCGGCATCCCTACCAGGGAGAGGGTCGCTGCGAGGCGATGGCGGGCTATCGCCGCCAGCTCGCGCGGCAGACCGAGGAGCAGGCGCGAACGCTGGCCGAGCTGACCGGCTGGGACCCGGCCGCGATCCGCCATCGCATGGCCGAGACCGGGCAGATGCTGCCGTGAAGACGCCCCATGCGATCAGTTGTTCTCGCCGGGGAGGATACCCCACTCGATCAGGCGGGCGCGATCCTCGCGGATGAAGCGGGCGGCGATATCGTTGCGGTAACGCAGGTTGGGCACGACCACGCGACCCGCGAGGCCGTAAGCCGCCGCCTGCGCCGCCGCAGCCGTCGCGCCGCGGCCGGTGACAATCATCAGATCGCCGATCACCCCGGCGGTGACCAGACGGCCCTCGACCAGCGCCACCTCGCAGTAATGCAGATGGGCCTCGTCCTCGGCCGACAGCGCGCCCTTGAACAGGATCGGCATGCCTTTGGAGAGCCTGTCATATTCCGGTCGGTACGGAAATGGCGGCACGGTCAGAACGACCCCGACCGCGTAGCCCGGATGGGTCGCGATCTCGACCCCGTCGCGCGCCAGCATGCGGGCGAAAATCGCGTCCCAGCCTTCGGCGTGCAGCGCTTCGAGGATGGCATAACCGGGATAGCCGAAGCGGCAGGTGAATTCGAGGGGCCAGATCCCGCGCGCATCGACGATGGTGTTGAGGTTGATGTAGCCGCAATAGCCGGACCGGCGCAGCGCCGCTGTCATCCGCGCCAGCGTCGCCTCGAACAGCCGCTCGGCGCCGCGATAGGTGACCAGCGTGCCCATTTCCCCGGTCAACTCGCCGAGATCGCCGGGAAACAGCCGCTTGTGCTCCCAGTCGAGGCAGGCCGGCGTCAGGAAGCGCTCGCCGTTGAAATAGGCGCCCACCCCGATCTCGACCCCGCTGATGTGCTCCATCAGCACGAAGCTCGGGGCGTCTCCGCCCTGCCAGCGGGCGCGATGCAGCTCGATCAGCGCGGCGACGTCGCTGCCGTCCGGCATCTCGCCGACATAATTATGGGTGGACGGAAACAGCCCGCCATTGAGCTTGTAGACCCACCGGCTCGGACGCTCGCGGAGAAAGGCGAGCGCCCGCTCGAAGGAGCGGAACTCGTGCATCGCGGCGACCTGCATGCCGGCCTCGCGCAGGATGCGCTGGCCGAACGCGCGATCGTTTTCGAGCCGGTCGCCGAATCCGGAGCCGCCGATGACGTGAAACCCTTCGCGGCGCAGCCGGTCCTGGGTCTGTCCCTGGTCGGTGCCTTCGAACAGGATCACGCCGTCGCGGCCGGCGGCCTCGATCCACGGCAGATCGGCTCGCCAATCAGCGCTGCGCGGAACGATGCCGCCGAGCACGTCCTCCGCATCGGCCTCGCTCGCGAAAACTCTGACCTGATGGCCGGCGGCGATCAGCCTGCGATAGAGATTGCCAAGATCGTTATTCTCGCCGATACCCAAAAAACGCATCGCGACAACCTCGACTAAATGGTTGACCCCGCTGCCCGATCCTCGCGTTGGGATCGGGGCGCGACGGAACCTTTGCGCCGCGAAAGGGTTCGCTCGGGGCGCCCCGTCCGGGCTTTTTCGCCCGGCGCACGAACTCGGCTGCCAGTGCATCCCTCCCGAATCGTCGAGCAATGACCGAACTCAATGCGCTCGTCGCTCTTGGCCGGGGATTGATGGATCGGGGCTATGAGTTTGTGACCCCGACGCCGCTGACGCATAGCAGGGTCAACGCCCGTCGCGCCAGTTCGACGACGCCGTCGCTGCGAGACGTCTTCGGCTGGAGCCGTCCGTCGCCGCCCGGGCTGATACCGGCGGAGCTGATCGGGCTGATGGAGCACGCCGGCATTCTCGAACATCGCGGCGCGATGGTGGCGAGCCGGCTGCGTTTCTCGACCCTGGACGGGCTGATCTTCGCCCATTCCGCCTATCCGACGACCGCCTCCGATTCGGTCTTCTTCGGGCCGGACACGTATCGATTCGCCGCGGCGGTGCGGCGGAGCGTGGCCGCGGACCCGCCGCCGCGCGCGATCCTCGATATCGGATGCGGCAGCGGGGCCGGCGGGATCGTCGCGGCGCACCGGGCCGGCAATCGGCCGTTTTTGGTGCTGAGCGACATCAACCGCGCCGCACTGAAGCTCGCCCGGGTCAACGCCGCCCTTGCCGGCGTGGCGGCATGCTGCGTCGCCGGCGATGTTTGCGCCCCCATCGCCGCCGGGCAGCGATTCGATCTGATCGTCGCCAATCCGCCCTATCTGGTCGACCCCGAGCACCGGCTCTACCGCGACGGCGGCGGCCCGCTCGGCGCCGCTTTGTCATTGCGCATTCTGCGCGAAGCGATCGGCCTGCTGATGCCCGGCGGGCGCCTGGTACTCTACACCGGTGCGGCGATCATCGGGGGTCGCGACCCGTTCCGTGACGAGACGACGGCGATATTGCAGGAGGCCGGTCTGGCGCATGATTACGCCGAGCTCGATCCCGACGTTTTCGGCGAGGAGCTTGAAGCGGGACCCTATCGCAACGCCGAGCGCATCGCCGCGGTCGCGCTGACCGCCCGCGCCCGTCCGGAGAGCGACATATGACAGCTTTCGCAGATTTCGAAGCCGGCCCGAGGAAAGCCAGCACAGGCGTCGTCCCGGGTCCCGATGTCGCGGACCCAGCTGGTGATCCCGAGCGTCTGCATCGCGCGCTGGCTCATTTCAACGAAAAGCGGCTGCGGCCCGCGCTCGACAGCGCCGACTGGGGCGCCGATCTCGACGAGGAGGTCAGGGCGAAGACGCTCGAAGCGGGGTTTGTCGAACACGAGCGGGCTGCAATCGCCGCGCGGGCGGCGGCGGCGCCGGCCGACCCCGATCATTTCATCGCCTGGTTCGAGGGGCTGAACGAGACCGGGCCTGGGCAGGGCGATCCGCTGTTCCCGTGGCTCGCCGCAAGCGCCTCGCTTGCCGAGATGCGCTGGTTCATCGCCCAGGAAATTGGCGGCGAGGCCGGGTTCGAAGATCTGCTGGCGTTGACCCAGCTGCGGTTCCCGGTCGCCGCCAAGCTCGAAATGGCGCGCAATTTCTGGGATGAAATGGGGCGCGGCAATGAGAAGGGCATGCACGGCCCGATGCTGGCGCGCATCGGCGCCGCCCTCGATGTGCAGGCGACCATCGACGGCACGGTATGGGAATCGCTGGCGCTGACCAACATGATGGTGGCGCTGGCCGCCAACCGGCGCTACGCGTACCACTCGGTCGGCGCGCTCGGGATCATCGAAATGACCGCGCCCGGCCGGGTGACCATGGTCGATCGCGGCCTCGAACGGCTCGGCGTGCCGAAGAAGGCGCGGCATTATTTCTCGCTGCATTCGGTGCTCGACCTCGAGCATTCCGCGGCCTGGAACCGCGAGATCCTGCGCTCGCTGGTGGTGGCCGAGCCCCGCGCCGCAACAGCCCTCGCCGAGGGGGCGCTGCTGCGGCTGCGCTGCGGTGCCCGCTGCTTCCGCCGCTACCGTCGCGAATTCGGCCGCGGCGACGCGGCGCCGCCGAACTGGTGAGGCCTTATTTCGGCGTCGCCGCCGGATTGCCGCCGGGCGTGCCGGGCGGCGGGATCACCGGCGTGCTGTTGCCGCCGATTGCGGGTGTTGGCTGGGTCAGACCGGGATCGACATTGGCGGGCGGTTGAATCACCCCGCCGGAACGGTCGAGCTTGTTGCTGAGCGAACCGCCGGGCGATGCCGATCCGGGCATTTCCGGCACCGTCTGCGGCGCCCGATCCCCGGATGGGGCCTGAGCGAGCAGGAAAACGCCCGATGTGCGCGGTTGAGGCGCCGGGTCAGCCTGTAGGGAAGCAGCGAGCAAGGCGAGCGCGACGCCTGTTGCCAGACTGGTATCCCGGGCGCGGTGCATGGTCGCCCTCTCTTGCGATAGTCGGCTTGCCAGACCAACGGGACCGCGACGGAACGGGTTCCGGCTCCCTGGCCCATCTTGCGGTCGGCAAATGAAACTGCACGCTTCAATTAATAGTTGAATCTCTTCCTAACATCGCGGCTCGCTTTTTAGCGAAGAAATCTTTGTTGCGAGGGTGCCTCAACCGGAGAGAAGATCGCGACGCCGGGAATATGCCGGAAAGGTGCTCAGCCCGATGCGCTGTGCGCACCGACAATCGTGGGGAGGATACATGCTTCGCACACGCTTGCCTTCTGTGGTGCTGTCGGCGGCGGCAGCGGGTTCAGTGCTGTTCGGTACGGCGCTGGCGGACGAGGTGTTCCGCCCGACTGCGGCGGTTTCGCTTCCGAACGGACAGAAGATTTCGTCTTTCGACATCAGTTATGTCGACCCGGTGATCGGGCTCTACATTCTCGGCGACCGCACCAACAAGGCGGTCGACGTCGTCGATACCGGTACCAACACGGTGCTCGCCCAACTCGGCGCCGGAGCGTTCGCCGGCTTTACCGGCAACAACGACACCTCCGGGCCGGACGGCGTGCTGATCGTCAATCACCGCGAAGTGTGGGCCGGCGACGGCAACAGCACGATCAAGGTGATCGATCTGTTTTCGCAGCAGATCACCCACACGATCAACACCGGGGGCGCCTTCCGCGCCGATGAATTGTGCTACGACCCGCGCGACCGCATCGTTCTGATGGCGAACGACGCGGAGCACGATAACCCGGCCAAATATCCCTACGTGTCCTTCATCGACACCCAGACCTATGCCGTGCTCGGCCGGATCACGATGGACGGCACCAACGGCACACCGCGCGCCACCAACGGCATCGAACAGTGCCAGTGGAGCCGGCGCACCGGTAAGATCTATCTGAACATCCCGGAGGTCAACGGACCCGGCAACGATACCGCGCCAGGGGCGGTCGTCGTGATCTCGCCGCAAGAGATGAAGATAGAGCGCATCTTCAGCGTGCCGCATGACAAATGCGCCGGTCCGCAGGGCATGGCGATCGGCCCGGATCATCAGATCCTGCTCGGCTGCAACGCACCGAGCGGGGTGACGGCGACCAACCCCGCCGGCAACGGCCATTACTCAACGATCATCATCGACGAGCGCGACGGCAGCGTGATCCAGACCCTGGACAACGAGTCGGGCGCGGACGAGGTATGGTACAATGACGGCGACGGCCATTACTTCCTGGCCCGCTCGGCAACCCCGGCGCCGCAACCGTCGCAGCTCGGCGTCGTCGACGCCGAACCGCCGCGCGAGGATGCCAGCGTTCCGACCGGCACCAATGGTGTAAAGGCCCACTCGGTCGCTGCCGACCCGGTGCTGAACCAAGTCTATGTGCCGATCCCCGCAAATGCCGGCGCGAATGTCTGCTCCACCGCCGGCGGCAGCGACGCCCAGGGCTGCATTGCCGTCTTTACGGCACCGCACGACGATTCGCACCAGGCGTACAACCGCTAGAGCGGATCTGCGCTCGAATCGACCCGGCCCGTCCCTCGTATCTCCGCGCCAGCGGGGCTACGAGGGAATCGGGTTCTCGCTTTCCCGGAACAATACTTAGATCATCTGAACGGGCTTTACCCCCATGGGCCGCGCGGCCGGCCATAAGGGGCGCCGGAAGACGGCACCGAGCCCGATCCGGGGTGGAATGTCCGGCGCCCGGCCAGGGCACCCGGCGGCGCATGCGCGAAGACCCGGGTTTTCGGCGGCTGCAATAGCCCGATGCCGGGCGGCCGCAACAGCGCGATCAGGACGAGACCGCTGACGAACCCGCCGACATGCGCCCAGAACGCAACCCCGGCGCTGTCATCGCCGCTCAACAATCCGCTGACAATCTGCATCGCAAACCAGAAGGTCAGGATCAGCCAGGCAGGCACATTCACGATGCGGAAGAAGATGATGATCCACACGAAGCAGTGGACATTGGCGCGCGGGTAAAGCAGCAGATAGGCGCCCAGCACCCCGGCGATCGCGCCGCTGGCCCCGATCATCGGTGCGTGCGAGGCCGGATACGCGGCCGCCTGGCACAGCGCCGCCGCGGCGCCGCTGACGAGGTAGAGCAGCAGATAGCGAGCCGAACCGAGCACGTCTTCGATGTTGTTCCCGAAAATCCACAGAAACAGCATGTTGCCGCCGATATGCAGCCACCCCGAATGCAGGAACATGCTGGTGAAGATCGTCGCCCAAGGCGGCACGATATTCGGGAACTGGTTTGCAAATGACGTCCCGAACAGCCGGGCCGGAATCATGCCGAAGGCGTAGGCGACGTATTCGTCGCTCTGCCCAAGCTGCCACAGGAAGGCCCCGGCGCACATTCCGATCAGCCCATAGGTGACGATCGGCACCCGCGCGGTCGGGTTGTCATCATAAAGCGGCAGGGCGAAGATCACGCCGGCGGCTCGCGTATTACCGCCGGCACGCGGTTCACCGGCGGGCTCGGGCTAGGAGCCGACCAGACCGAGCTGCGGGCTCGACGGCTCGGCGAAGGCGCGTTTCGGGATGCGCCCCGCGAGCCGTGCCAGGCGGCCTCCTTCGACCGCGGCGCGCATTCCCGCCGCCATGCGGCGGGGGTCGTGCGAGCGGGCGATCGCGGTGTTGACCAGCACCGCGTCGCAGCCCAGCTCCATCGCCAAGGCCGCGTCCGACGCGGTGCCGATGCCGGCGTCGAGCACCACCGGCACCGGGCTGCGCGAACAGATCAGCTCGATCAGCACCGGGTTGGCGATCCCCATGCCGGAGCCGATCAATGAGCCGAGCGGCATCACCGCGGCGCAGCCGACATCGGCCAGCTTCTGGCATGTAACGGGGTCGTCGTTGCAGTAGGGCAATACGGTGAAGCCTTTGCGCACCAGCTCATCGGCCGCCGACACCAGCTGCTCGACATCGGGGTAGAGGGTTTCGCGGTCGCCGATCAACTCGAGCTTAAGCCAGTCGGTCTCGAGCGCCTCGCGCGCCAGCTCGGCGGTCAGGATCGCATCGCGCGCGGTGGCGCAGCCGGCGGTGTTGGGAAGCAGCCGGAAGCGTCCGCCGAGCAGGTCGACGAGGCTGCCGGCATAGCCTTCCAGGCTGATCCGGCGGATCGATACGGTGACGACCTCGGCGCCGCTCGCCTCGAGCGAGTCGAGCAATACCTGCTGATTTGGGTATCCGGCGGTGCCGACGAACAGCCGCGACGAGATCGGCGTGCCGGCAATCAGAAAGGTGTCGCTCATAGTATTTTTGCTCATTGGAAGACCATAGGGTTCAGTGGTGCAGCAAAAACCCGAGACCGCCGATTATTCCGCCACGATTGCGATCATAGCTGCTGCGATCCCTACGACCGAGGGGATCATCGTCCAAAGCTGGCCGGTCGTCGCCAGCTTAGCGATATCCGCCTTCGTCGCGAGTGTCGGGAACAACGCCTCTATACGCCCGACCGATGCCTCGAGCTTGGCGAGCCGCGCTTCCATTTCGGAAGAATGGGGAGGGCCGTCCCCACCGTCAACGGATGCTTCTTCGCCACGCCTCTCCAGTCTTTCGGGCGCCGGCTGTTGGGCGGGCGAAAGGGACAAGATACGTCGCCACGCATCGCTAGCCTCCCGAATACGGCCGCACGATCTCGACGTCGTCTCCGGGCGTAAGGGCGGCCGCGGGCCATTCGGCGCGGCGCACCACGGCGCCGTTGACCGCGACCGCGAGAAAACGGGCGGCGGGGTCGATGCCGCGCTGCGCAAGCAGCTCGGCGATCGTCGCGACCGCGAGCTCCTCCTCGACGCCATTGATGCGCAGCCGGATCATCGCGCCGACGCTGCCAGCGGACGGGCGTTCGCGGCGGCGGCAAAGCGCTCGGGCGCGAACGGCCGCGCGATCTCGGGCAGTCGCCCGGTCAGGACACAGGTGCTGATCGTTGCGGCGGTGACCGGGGTCAGCAGGATGCCGTTGCGGTGATGCCCGGTGGCGATGATCAACCCGTCGAGCCCGGAAGGACCGAGGATCGGGGCATCGTCGCGCGAGCCCGGCCGGAAGCCGACCCAGGTCTCGGCAATTGCTAATTCCTCTATGGCCGGGATTGCCCGCCAGGCCCCCTCAAGGAGCGCCAGCAGGCCGCCGGCGGTCAATGTCTCGTCGAAACCGCGCTCCTCGACCGTGCCGCCGACGATCAGGCGTCCATCGCCGCGGGGCACGAGATAACCGCGCGGCAGCCATACCACATGGCGCAGCAGCGGCGCCGCCGGATCCATGCGCAGCGCCAGCATCTGGCCCTTGATCGGGCGCACCGGCGGCAGCTGCGCCGGCGGGATGCCGCCGATCTCGCGTGACCATGCCCCGGCCGCCAGCACGACCGCATCGGCCGGGTCGCGGCCGCGCTCGGTCTCGACCGCGACGGCGCGCCCCCCGCTGGTCTCGACGGTGCGCACCGGGCAGTGTTCGTGAATGATGACGCCGGCACGCCGGGCGGCTTCGGCGAGGGCGCGCCCGAGCTGGCGGTTTTCGACCTGGTGATCGCCCGGGCTCCAGACCGCGGCGGCTATGCCGGGCTTCAGATGCGGCTCGCGCCGGCGCGCCTCGGCCGCCGACTGCCAGCTCAGATCGAGCCCGAGCCCCTTCTGGAATTCATAAGAGAAGCGCAACTGTTCGGCATCGTCGCGGGTCAACGCGACGACCAGAGTACCGTCATCGCGATATCCGACCGGAATTCCCGACGCGTCTTCGACCTCGCGCGCGAAATCCGGCCATAGCCGCTGGCTTTCGACGGCCAGCGGCAGCAGCGCCTCCTCGCCGGGTTCGGTTTCGACGGCGGCGGCGAGCATGCCCGCCGCTGCCCAACTCGCGCCGCGGCCGGCGGCGCCGCGGTCATAGACTGTGACCGTGCAGCCGTGCTGCGCGAGGCGCCAGGCGATGGCGAGCCCGATGACCCCGGCGCCGATGATGACGGTCTTGGGTTTGACGGTCTTGGAACGCGAAGCCGATGCAGCGGTCGAAGCGGTAATCACGGACTCCCTTCACCGGGGCGGGCCCGGCCAGGTTCATTGGGTCTGATCTCAGCCGCACAGCCGCGCTCCGCGCGACCGGGCACCCCAGCCATCCCGACAAATTTCGGGCCGCGACTGCGGCGATGCAAGATTTTTCTTGCCTGCGCCAAAAAGCGCGCCAGGGTTTCGCGATATTAACCATTTGGTGACATTTTCCCGGCATTCTCAACGATACGCGCTCCATGGCGGTGCGCGTCGCCCGCAAGGGCATCCTCCCCTCGAAACTCGAGGCCGCTTCCCCGCGGCCTCTTTTTTTGCTGCGGCGATGCGGCAAGCCGGTTGCCCTGCACCCGCCGCCGACTTCGCGCTATGATGCGCGGGCAATGGTCGCCTGCCGGCCGACGGTTCACTCGAAATATAGGGACACGAGCATGCTGCTTTCGAGATCGGCGCTGGCCGGCATCGGCCTTGCGGTCTGGTTGGCGATGCCCGCGCTCGCCGCCGAGCCTGGAGGCGGGCCGGATGCGTTAAAGGCCCTCGCCGGCGAGAGCGCCCAGGCTGTCGCGTCGCAGGGGCAACCGGCCGCACCCGATGCCGGTACCCTCAAAGCGCAGATCGAGGCTTTTGTCAGCCAGCTTGAAACCGCCAGCAACGGCCTCATCAAATGGGAAGGGGCCGATCCCTTCGACATTCGCCAGGACGGGGCCGACACCGTCATAGCGATCACCAATGCGCGGATCTCGATCCATGCCGAAGGGGTGGCGCAGCTGGCCTTCGATCGCGTTGAAATTCGCCGCAGCCCGGACCCGGACAACGACAAGCTGGTGCGGATTGCGATCGCGTTTCCGGCGCAATCGACCCTGATCACGCCGGACGGGACGCAAACCGGGCTGCACCTCGAAAATGCCTCGGCCCGCGCCCTGGTCGAAGCCGGTTCGGGGCGCTCCCAAGAGAGCGAGATATCCTTTGCGAGCGCCCGGCTGGAGCAGCCTTCTACCGGCTCGTGGATCTCGTTAGGACCGCTGACGGCGTCTTCGAAGCTGCTCGACGAAGCCGGCGGCGGGTGGAACAGCCCGACCAATTTCGAGCTGAAGCAGATCGAGTTTTTTTTCCCGCAGGGGCCGTTCGGCGGCACGGTCGATCGTGTTGCCTATGACGGCACTGCCGCGGGACCGCACCGCGCCGATCTCGACCGCTTGCGCGAACAGATCGATGCGCTGCATTCCGGCGACAACAACCCCGACGCGCAGATGGCCAGATTCGTCGACATGCTGCCCCAGATGGCCGCCGTGTTCAGCGAATTGCGCGGCCAATTCGAATGCGACGGCCTCGCCGTGAGGGTCGCCACCGGAGAGCCGATCGTGGCGCTGGCCAAGGCCGCGATCGGCGGCGAGGTGACCGGGCTTGCCGGCGACAAGGCGGCGTTGCGCCTGTCGCTGCGCCATGAAGGGCTGAACCTGTCGCCGACGGTGCTGGAACAGACCAGGGTGCCGCACCGCGTGGTGGTCGATCTCGGTGTCGAAAACCTGGCGACCGCCGCATTGCAGACGCTGCTCGCGGCGTCGAGCCAGATGCGCGCCGGTGTCGACGAGGCGCAACGGCAGCGCGCCTCGCAGCAGGTCATGGGGGCAGTGGCGATGCTCGACCCGGTGTTCCGGATCTATGATGTCGCCTTCGAGACCACCGACGCCGGCGTCGATATAACCGGCGAAGCCACCGGCTCGCCGCTCTCGCCGAAGGGGTACGACGCTCATGCCGACGCCGTCGTGCGCGGCTTCGATGCACTGCCCAACCTGGCGGAGGGCGCGCCTTATGCGGAATACCTGCCGCTGTTGAAGGAACTGGGCGTCGCAGCCGCCAATGGCGATCCGGCCCAGCTCACTTTCCACGTCGCCTCGGCGCCGCAGCGATGGATCACGATCAACGGCAATGATGTTTTCGGCTGGTTCGGCGAGGTCCCGCCAGGTCGCGGCGAGAACCGGGTTCTGAAGCCGGCCGAGCCGCCGATGAGCGGCCCCGATGTCGCGGCGGTGCAGCGGGCCCTCGCGGCGGCGCAGCTCCCGGCCGGGCAGGAGGGGGTTTACGGTCCCGCCGCCGCGGTCGCGGTCGCGCGCTTCCAGCGGCTGAACGGGCTCAACATCAGCGGCGTCGTCGATGCGGCCACATGGCAGAAGCTGGCCGACAAGCCGGCGGCGGGGCCGGCGCCGGGGGTACGAAATTGACAGCCGGGAGGTGCCGAACTATCACCGCCGGCAATCGCGCAGGAGCGGCTGATGGAAAAGGTCTACCCCGATGCCGAGGCGGCGCTGACCGGGCTGCTGCATGACGGCATCACCATCATGTCGGGCGGCTTCGGGCTGTGCGGCATCCCGGAAAAGCTGATTGCGGCGGTACAAGCCTCGGGGGTGCGGGAACTGACCGTGATCTCGAACAATGCCGGCATCGACGGCGCCGGGCTCGGGCTGCTGCTCGAAACCCGGCAGATCCGCAAGATGGTCTCGTCCTATGTCGGCGAGAACCGGCTGTTCGCCGATTTGTACCTGAAGGGCGAACTCGAGCTCGAGTTCAACCCGCAAGGCACGCTGGCCGAACGCATCCGCGCCGGCGGCGCCGGCATCCCGGCCTTCTTCACCAAGACCGGGGTCGGGACGCTGGTCGCCGAGGGCAAGGAAACCCGCGACTTCGACGGCGAGACCTACGTGATGGAGCGCGGCCTGGTGGCCGACCTGTCGATCATTCACGCCTGGAAGGCCGACCG
>Ga0213875_10000428_pt1 | contig 36761 bp, 35 predicted proteins | sample BarmaccomBMRX_R8_FD_160105 | JGI IMG/M metagenome (GOLD analysis project Ga0213875, IMG submission 160105) | Root-associated microbial communities from Barbacenia macrantha in rupestrian grasslands, the National Park of Serra do Cipo, Brazil - RX_R8 | ecosystem: Host-associated > Plants > Roots...
CAAGGGACGAGTCGACCGCACCACCTACAAAGCCACCATCAACATCGCGATCCTCACCGCCGATTTGGCAACCAGCAACGAGCCCTAACTGACCGGCCTTGCGCCTAACCCTCGCGGACCCGCGCGAGGACCAGGGTGATGTCGTCCTCACCGTGTTCGCACAGTGCCCTGGTCACGGTCTCGGCCGCCGCGTCCAGCGGCGCCTGCGGGACGGCGAGGGCGGAGGCGAGAGCATCGCGCAGCTCGGCCAGGCCCTCGTCGATCGGCCGGACGCGGCTCTCCACCAGCCCGTCGGTGTACAGGGCGAGGGTTGCCCCGGGGGGCACGCTGATCCGCGTCTCCTCGAACGACTCGGCGCCCAGGCCGAGCGGAAGCCCGGGCGGCAGGTCGAGTATCCGCGCCGCGCCGCCGGGCATGACCAGCACGGGCGGCAGGTGACCGGCCTGGCCGGCGAGGCACGAGCCGGCTGAGGGGTCGATTACCGCGGAGATGCAGGTCGCGAACGGCGCCGTGGCTATCGTTCCGGTTATCCGGTCCAGCCTGCGCAGCAGCTCGGCGGGCGGCAGTTCGAGGTCGGCCAGGGTATGGGCCGCGGTGCGCAGCTGGACCATCGCGGCCGCTGCCTCCGGGCCGTGCCCCATGGCGTCGCCCACGACGAGCGCGGCGCGGCCGCCGGACAACGAGATGATGTCGTGCCAGTCGCCGCCTATCACGCTGGCGCCGACCGGGAGGTAACGGTGGGCGACCTCCAGGCCGGGCGGCACGTCCGGCCGTCCGGGGAGCAGGCCGCGCTGCAGCGCGAGCGCGGTCCGGCGTTCGCGATGATAGAGCCGGGCGTTGTCGATGCAGACTGCGGCGCGCGACGCGAGTTCGCCGGCCGGCGGAAGCTCGGCGGCGCTGAACGCGGGGCTGGCCGCGGTCCTGCCGAACAGCAGGCACCCCACGACCGTCCCGCGGGCGGCCAGCGGCATGGCCAGGAACGAGGTGTAGCTGGCGATGGTCTCCAGGCCGCCGGGCCGGCGCCTGATCCGCTCGGCGGTCTGGCCGTCCAGCCGGTCGAACAGGACCGGCTTTCCCGTCGCCATCGCCTGCGAGCCGGGCGTGGACGGCCCGAAGACGACCACCTCGCCGGCGGGCATCAGGCTGTCGGCGACGGCGATGCTCTGGCCGGCCAGCCGGGCCACGAGCCGCCGGACCGCCGTGCCCTGCCCGGAGCGCGGGGCGGCGGTCTCATCGGCGGTGAGCAGATGCTCGGCCACGTAGATGGAGGCGCCGTCGGCGAACCCGGGGACGGCGATCTCGACGACCTCCGAGGCCGTCTGATCAAGGTCGAGGGTGCTGCCGATCCTGGCCGCCGCCTCGGTCAGCCAGCCAGGGCCGGGCTGCGGCCAGGCACGCTGGACCACGACCATGGCGCCGCCTTCCGGCGCGGCGAGCGGCTCGGCGCGGATGGCGAAGCGTCCCTCGCCGAGATGGCCGCCGGCCACCGTCGCGGTCCACACCCGGCCCGCCGCGACCTCGGCGAGCGCATGGCCGACCAGTTCGCGCTGCCCCGGACTGGTCATCAGCAGGTCGCAGACGTCGCGCCCCGCCGCGGCGCCCGGCGGGTACCCGAACAGCCGCGTGGCACTCGCCGGCCAGCCGGTCACCAGCCCGGCCGGATCCAGCGTGAACGTGGCCAAGTCGGCCAGCACCGGGTCACGCCGCCGGGGCAGCCCGGGCAGGCCGGGCCGCCCGGGCCGCTGCGCGCCCGTCGCCGACTGCGACTCCACTGGCACCTGCACCAACCTCGTACCTTGGAGATATCACGCAACCACGTAATGTATCGCATTACGGGTGCGACAATGAGCTTGGCAGGAGACCAGGCAGAGGAGGCAGGCCATGGGGGCTGGCGAGCCGGACTGGGTACCGCCGGGAGTGGATACCAGGCGCGCGAACGTGGCCAGGGTGTACGACTACCTTCTGGGCGGCAGCCACAACTTTTTGGCCGACCAGGACGTGGGCCGGGCGATCGTCGCGGTCGAGCCCAACGCCCGGGCGATCGGCCGTGCCAACCGCGCGTTCCTGGGCAGGGCGGTGCGGTTCCTCACCGCGGCTGGCATTCGCCAGTTCCTCGACATCGGCTCCGGCATACCGACCGAGGGCAATGTGCACGAGGTCGCCCAGAAACTGGCGCCGGACGCGCGCGTCGTGTACGCCGACATCGATCCGGTCGCGATCGCGCACAGCAAGGCCATCCTGGCGGTCAACCAGAACGCCACGATCATCGACAGCGACCTCCGCGAGCCGGAGAAGATCCTCGCTGACGAGGGAACGCGCAGCCTGATCGACTTCAGCCAGCCGGTCGGCCTGCTGCTCGTCGCCGTGCTGCATTTCGTCTCTGACGCCGAGGATCCCTGGCGCATCGTGGCGACGCTCCGGGACGCGCTCGCCCCGGGCAGCTATCTCGTCGTTTGCCATGGCACGGACGAGGGCAACCCCGCGGTAGCGCACGCCGGCGAGAAGGTGTATCAGCGCGCGGTCTCCGCGGAGCTGCGCATGCGCTCCCGCCCGGAGATCCTGCGTTTCTTCGACGGATTCGAGCTCGTTGACCCGGGCCTGGTCGCAATACCGTTCTGGCGGCCCGGCTCTCCGGCAGAGGTGCCCGCCGACCCCACCTCGTACTGGGGCGCGCTCGCCGGCGTCGCGCGGAAGCCGTGACCGGTCAGACCCCGAGCGCGGCCGCGAGGTCCTCGTCGGCGATCAGGACGAGCTTGCCCCGAGTGTGGCCAAGCTCCGCCACGCGGTGCGCCTCCGCCGCGTCGCGGAGAAAGTACCGGGCCTGCACCGTCACCGACAGCGACCCGTCATCGAACCACGGCGCCATCCTGATCAGCCGGCTGCCCCGCGGCTGCCCGTCGTAAGGCTGCCAGCGAACCCGGTCCGCGCCGGGAATGTAGGGCAGCGAGCCGGTCCAGCCCCCGCGGCGCAGCGACACATCCCAGGGACCGACCCCGGCCGCTACGACTCGCACGAGAACCTCATCGGGACCTGGCCGCGGCACCCCGGTCTCACGGGCGCGCAGCACCTCAGGACCGCCGAACTCGCTCACCATAATTGCCTGCATCACTACTCACTCACGTCTCAGACATGACGTCGGTCACGCTTGCCGATGCGGCCCGCCCGGGCTGCTCCGCTAACCCCGCCGGGAACGGGCGCGCACATGGGCGCGCTCGCCCTGCGGCCCGAACAAGCCGAGGAGCTCGACGGGGGTGGTGTCCGCGCTTGCAAGCCAGTGCGGAACATGGGTGTCGAACTCGGCCGCCTCGCCCGGCACCAGCACGATGTCCTGGTCCCCGAGCACCAGCCGCAGCCGGCCGTTCAGGACGTACAGCCACTCGTAGCCTTCGTGGCTCCGCGGCTCGGGGCCGGCGGGCTCGCGGCCGCCCGGGATGATTATTTTGTAGGCCTGCACGCCGCCCGGGCGCCGGGTCAGCGGCATGAACGTCCTGCCGTTGCGGCGGATCGGGCGGATGTGCACACGCGGATCGCCCGTGGGCGGGGCGCCCACCAGCTCGTCGATCGGTACGCCGTGCGCCCGCGCGAGCGGCAGCAGCAGCTCCAGGGTGGGCCGCCGCTGGCCGCTTTCCAGCCGGGACAGCGTGCTCACCGAGATGCCGGTGGCCTCGGCAAGGGCCGCCAGGGTCACCTCACGCTGGCGCCGGACGGCCCGCAGCCTCGGCCCGACCGCCGCGAGCACGCCGCCGACATCGCCGTCCATGCCGTTCAGTTTGCCGGAACAGCAACTTACATTGCAAAAACCGCCTGCCGCGAGGCATCGTCGGACGCGGAGGTACCACAATGACCCACGATGAGCTCACGAAGACATTCGACGTCGCGGTGATCGGCGGCGGGGCGGCCGGCCTGAGCGCCGCCGTCGTGCTCGGCCGCTCCCGGCGGGCGGTGATCGTCATTGACGCCGGGGCGCCCCGCAACGCCCCGGCCGATGGCGTGCATACCTTTCTCACCCGTGACGGCATGCCGCCCGCCGCGTTGCTCGAGGCCGGCCGGCACGAGGTGGACCGCTATGGCGGGCTGAGGCTGCGCGGGGAGGCGAGCGCCGCGCGCCGTACCGAGCGCGGGTTCGAGGTGACGCTCGGTGACGGCACGGCGATCGCCGCGCGACGGCTTCTGGTGGCGACCGGGCTGACCGATGAGCTGCCTGACGTGCCCGGCGTGCGCGAACGGTGGGGCCGCGACGTGGTGCACTGCCCGTACTGTCATGGCTGGGAGGTTCGAGACCAGGCCGTCGGGATACTGGCGAGCGGCCCGCTGGCCGTGCACCAGGCGCTGCTGTTCCGGCAGCTGACCGCGGACGTGGTGCTGTTCGGGCACACCAGCCCGCCGACCGCGGAGCAGGCTGAACAGCTCGCCGCCCGGGGCATTCGGGTCGTCGCCGGTCACGTGGAACGACTGGAGGTGACCGGCGACCGGCTGACCGGGGTGCGGATGCGAGACGGCAGGGTCGTGGCCAGGCAGGTGGTGGTGGCCGGCCCGCGGATGACGGCCCGGTCGCCGGTCCTGGACAGCCTGGGCCTGCGCCCCGTCCCGCATCCCATGGGGGCCGATGCCGGCCAGGCGTACCCCGCGGACGCCGGAGGGCTGACCCAGATCCCCGGGGTCTGGGTCGCCGGAAACGTCACCGACCTCCAGGCGCAGGTGGTCACGGCGGCCGCCCAGGGCGTGGCCGCGGCGGCCGCGATCAACGCGGCGCTGGTCGCCGAGGAGACTCAGGACGCGGTCGGCGCCGCGCGGCGTGAACCGTTTTCGGCCGAGACCGAGGCGCGCCTCTGCGAGTCCGTCATGGGCGAAGGCCGGCCCGGGCTGTAAGGACCTGGCGCCGAGACCGCCGAGGAGGAACGCCCGCAGCGCCGCGGCGACGCGATCGGCCCCGGTACCGCCGAGCTGCCAGCGGATGCCGAACACCAGCGCGACCACGAACCTCGCGGCGAGGCCTGGCTCCGTGCCCGGCGGCAGCGCGCCGGAGTCACGGGCGGCCGCTATGACCTCCTCGACACGCTTCTCGATATCCGCCAGCGGGCGGTGGATGCTCGCGACGTCCCGCCGGACGACTGGACCCCGGCGGGCGGGTGCGGGACCGCGCGCCGACTGCCCGGCGACCCAGCCGACGAGTGCGGAGATGGCCCGCTCAAGCCGCTCGCCGGGGTCTGACGTCGCGCCCAGCCGCCGGTCCAGCTCCGCGAGAAACGCCGCGACCTCGGTTTCGACAAGCGCCTCGAGCACGCGCTCGGCGCTGGGGAAGTAGTTGTACAGGGTGGCGCGCGCGACCCGCGCCCGCCGCGCCAGCGTGGTCATGGCCAGCCCGGCGGCTCCCCGCGCCGCCAGCAGGTCGGCTGCCGCCGCCAGGATCCGGGCGCGCGTACGGTCCTTGTGCGCCGCGACCGCCGCCGCCCACTCGCCGGCCTCATCGGTACCGTCTGGACAGTTGTCTTGAGTGTGTCCATCCTGTCTAGGCACGCCGCCAGGATAACCGCATGATGGGTGCCGTGAATCTCGCCATCGCGCAGCTGCGCCGGGCGCCGGGGCGCACCGCGCTGCTGGTTCTCGTGGTCGCGGTGCTGCTGTTCCTTGTGCAGTATCTGGCGGCGGTGTCGTCCTCGCTGCAGGAGCTGAACACCGGGGCGCTCAGGCAGTTGCGTGCCGACCTGATCATCTACAGCGCCAGCTCGGACGGCAGCCTGGACGCGAGCCGCCTGCCGGCCAGCGCCGTCGTTATGGCGGCACGGGTCGGCGGAGTCGCGGTCGCGCAGCCGCTCGGGCTGGCGGACTTCACGGCCACCGGCCCGGGTGGCCGCTACGAACTCGGCCTCATCGGTCTCGGCGAGGATCCCGCCGGGCGGGGTGCGCCCGCCGGCCCGGCGGCCGCGATGTGGCCGCGTCCGGCGTCGGGGAGCCTGCCGGGCCCGGCCGGTGCGCTGACGGATACGACCGAGGTTGCCGCCGGACTGGGAACCGGCCGCCGGCTGACCCTCCGGCCCGGCGGGATCTCCCTGCGCGTCACCGGCGCGGCGAGCGGCATCCGCTATGACGGCCTGGTCACGGCGTGGACGACGTTCGGGTCCTGGGCGCGGGCGGTACGCGCCGGGAACCCAGCCGGGGCCGTGCTGCCCAACGCGGTGGCGGTGCGGGCCGATCCTGGCGTGGCGGCCGGCGTGCTGGCCGGGCGGCTGGCGGCGGCCGTGCCGGGCAGCACGGTGCTCACCCGGTCGGCGGCCATAGCCGGCGTTCCCGGGGCTGGCGTGCTCGCCGCGACCTTCGGCTTGCTCATAGCGGTCGCGTTCATCGCGGCCGTGCTCGTTGTCAGCTCGGTCTTCCTCCTGGTCACCGTGCAGCGGCAGCGGGTATGGGTGCTGCTGCGCGGGCTGGGCGCGACCGCTGGCCGGCTGGGCCTGGCCGTCATGGCGCAGGCCGTCGTCGTGGTCGCGGCGGCGTTCGCGGCGGCCTCCGCCGCCCTTGCGGCCGTCGCGGCTACGTCGGGAGCCGCGTTCCCGGTGCACGCGCCCGGAGGCCTCATCGCCGCGACCGCCGCCGCCGCGCTGACCGGCACGCTGCTGAGCTGCATCCTGCCGGTCCGGCGGATCGGGCGCCTGGACCCGGCCGCGGCGCTGGCGCGCCCCGGAGCCACCGCCCTGCTGCCGGCCCGCAGGCGAGCCGGAGACAGGCCATGATGGTCATCGAGCTGTGGCGACGGCCCGGCCGGCTCGCCGGGGTCACGGTGACGATGACGGCGCTGGCCGCGCTCGCGGTCATCCTCGTGTCGCTTTCGTCGGGCCTGTGGGCCGGCGCGACCGGCGCGATCGGCCGCTCGTCGGCCGATGAGTTCGCGTTCTCCCGTGACAGCCTTGGCTCGTTCGCGCGCAGCCGCTTCCCGCTGACCGAGCTGGCGCGGGTGGCCCGGCTTCCCGGCGTCCGCGCCGCCGGCGCTCTCGGCACGCTGACCACCGCGATGTCGCTGCCGCATCAGACGGTGGACGTGGCGGTGATGGGCAGCCAGTTTTCCGGCCCCGGCGCGCCGCCAGCCGCGTTGCCGGGGCGGCTGCCGCGGGCCGGTGAGGACGCGGCCGCCGTCGATGTGGCCCTGCGCGCCGACGGGGTACGGCTCGGAAGCTGGCTGCGGCCACTCGCAGGCGGCCCGCGGCTGCGCGTGACCGGCTTCGTCGCCGCAGGGCAGTTCGAGCTGCTGCCCACCGTGTGGACCTCGCTGGCGACCTGGCAGGCGCTCAGCGCCGCGGCGCAGCCCGAATCCTCCAGCTCCGTACCGGTGGCGCAGGTTCTCACCGTGAGCCTGACGGCGCGTGCACGGCAGCGCCAGGTGCAGGACGAGGTCAGCGCCGCACTCGGCGGCGCCACCGTAATCGGCCGCGACCAGGCGATGCTCGCGGTCCCGGGAGCCGCGGCGATGCGCACCACGATCGCCGAGCTGATCGCGGCGGTGCTCGGCGTCGCCGCGGCGGTCTGCGCGCTGTTTTCCGCTCTGCAGGCCGCCGAGCGACGGGCGGAGCTCGCCCGGCTGCGGGCACTGGGTGCTTCCGCCCGGCGGCTGGGCATGACGCTGCTCGCGCAGACAGGTATCCCGGCGATCCTCGCCGTCGGCGCCGCCTTCCTGCTCACAGCGGCTCTGCTCGCCGCGGCGCCACCGCAGTTCCCGGCGGCGCTGCCGCTGCCCGACGCGGCCGGGACAGGAGCGCTCATCCTGCTGGCCGCCGGAGCGGGGGCCATCGTCCCCGTGGTCCGCGCCGCCAGCGTCGACCCCATGATCACCATGGAGGAACAGTGACGGCCGAACCGAACGAGGCGGCGGTCAGGCTCACCGGCGTGAGCAAGACCTACGGACGCGGCCGTACCGCCGTGGCGGCGCTGCGCGACGCCAGCCTCACCGTCATGCCAGGCGAGCTGGTCGCGGTCATGGGACCGTCGGGGTCGGGCAAGTCGACCCTGCTGGCGGTCATCGGCGGCCTGCTCACCCCGGACACCGGCACCGTGGTCGTCGGCGGCGTCGAGGTCACGGCGCTGTCGCGCGGGTCACGAGCCCGCTACCGGGCCACCAGGGTCGGCTTCGTGTTCCAGTCGCTGAACCTCGTGCCGTTCCTCACCGCCAGGGAGAACCTGCTGCTGATGGCGTCCCTTGCCGGAACCACGAGGACAGCGGCCCGGCGGCGGGCGGGGAACCTGCTGGCCGAGCTGGGCCTCGAGGGCCGGGAGCGCGACTTCCCCGGGCAGTTGTCCGGCGGCGAGCAGCAGCGGGTGGCCATCGCCCGCGCGCTGATCCACGAGCCCGCGGTGCTGCTCGCCGACGAGCCGACGGCGAGCCTGGACACCGAGCGCGGTTACGCGGTCGCCGTGCTGCTCGCCCGCGAGGTGCGCCGCCGGCGGACCGCGGGAGTGCTCGTCACCCACGACCCGAGGATGGCCAGCGTCGCCGACCGGGTCGTGCGCGCCGCCGACGGCTCTCTGACTGAAACGGCCGACGCGAAGGCGGGATGACAATGATGAGCGGAAACGGCAGCATGACCTTCGGCGACCTCGCGCCCTACCTGATCGGCGCGGCCGTCGTCGTGCTCGCGGTCGCGGTCTTCGTGGTGCTGCGGCTATTCCGCCGCGGCTCGTGATCAGCCGCCGGACGCGACGAGCTGGCTCTGCGTCACCCGGGCGACCAGCCGGTCGCTGGCGTCCCTGACGTCGGTCTCCACGACGATGACCGTCCGCCCGGCGTGCAGCGGCCGGGACACCGCCTCGATGAACCCGTCGCGGACGGCGCGCATGAAGTTCGTCTTCGACTCGAGCGTGGTGGTTCCCGCGGAGCGCTCCGGGAGGTTCAGGAAGGCGCAGGCGCCGCCGGTGCTGTCGGCCAGCGTCATGATCACCCCGCCGTGCAGCGCACCGCCGGCCGTGCACAGGCCCGGTGACCATTCCAGGCGGCCCCGTACCTCGCCGGGAGCGTACCGCAGGAAACTGATGCCCAGCGTGCGGGCGAAGGGCATGAGGTCACGCAGCGTCTCGTCGTCCATCGCCCTGACTCTACGGGGGTTACGGGGGCTTCGCCCCCGGGCCAGCAGAGCTAGCCCGGGGAATTCCCCAGGTTAAGCAGCGCGCCGGCGGCGGCGACCAGGTCGGCGCCGGTCACGTCCGGCTCGGCGAACAGGTGCGGGTAGTCACGCTTCTCGCGGCTGACCCACGCGGCGGTCAGGCCCGCGCGCTTGGCTCCATGGCAGTCCCAGTGATGGGCGGCGACGAGCGCCAGCCGCTCCGGCGGCACACCGAGCACCTCGGCGGCGTAGCGGTAGACGATGGCGGCGGGCTTCCACCGGCGCACCTCGCTCACCGATATCACCCGCTCGATGAACGGCGCGAGCCCCGCGCGCTCGACGAACGCGGCCGTCGGCTTCGGCGCGCCGTTGGTCAGGCACGCCAGGCGCACGCCGCCGGCCGCCAGGCGCTCCGCCGCCGGCACCGCGTCCGGAAACGGCGGCAGCTCCGCCATGCCGGCCAGCACGTAGGCCACCTGCTCGTCGCTGACCTGGCCGGCCGTAAGGTCGCGCAGCGTGGTCGCCGCCACGTCGTGGAACTCGGCGTAATCACCGGCCACCGACAGCGCCATGCCGTCGCGGATGGTCCGCGCGTACCAGGCTTCCAGCAGGTGCGGCGGCTGCCCGATGCCGGTGAGCCGGCCGCGCAGCGGTTCCAGGGTCATCAGGGTGTCGATCACGTCGAACGCGACGGCGGCCGGGCGTGACGTCATAGCACCTCCCTTCAGGCGCCGAATGTTATCAGACCGCGACTTTCACGTCAGCCGATACACAGCGTGACTGGGGAGGTAGAGAAGCTCCCGGATCCGTTTGGAATAAATCAGAACGCGCGGCCGGACATACGGTGCGGGCTCATTTTTACGGCGGGCGGCTGCTGGCCGTTCCATTCGGCTTCGCGGATCGCCTTCATAGCCGCCTTGCGGGTAGCGGGGTCCATCCGGTCGATGAACAAGACGCCGTCGAGATGGTCGGTCTCATGCTGCAGGCAGCGGGCGAGCACCGCGGTGCCGACGATCTGCACCGGGTCGCCGCGGTCGGTGAAGCCGCGCGCCACCGTGTTCCGGCGCCGTTTGACGTCGAAGTAGAGGCCCGGGAAGGACAGGCAGCCCTCTTCCCCCTCCTGCTCCGCCTCGTCGGGGAAGTTCAGCCCCGGGTTGACCAGGTATCCGCGCTCGCCGTCCACGATGTAGGCGAAGACGCGCAGGCCCACCCCGATCTGCGGCGCCGCGAGGCCGGCTCCGCCCGCGTCCCTGAGCGTCTCGGTGAGGTCCTTGACCAGGCTGCGGAGCTGGCGGTCGAAATCGGTCACCGGATCCGCGGGGGTGCGCAGTATCGGGTCGCCGAACAGCCGGATGGGGCGAATGGCCATATCTCCAGAGGTTATCGCCTTCCTCGCCAGCCGCCGCCCTTCGTTGATCACGGTCCCGTTAGTCACGGTCCCGTTAGTCACGGTCCCGCACGCGGCCGGAGCCGAGGACGATCGCGGTAACCAGCGCGGCCAGCGGGAGCGCCGGTACCACGGCGGGGGCGTGCGCCACCAGCAGGCCGGCGAGGAGGGCCCCGGCGATCAGGCCGAACAGCACGCCCGGGCGCCGCAGCCCGGGCCGTGACTTCTTGCCCGGGCTGGCGATCGCGCCGACCAGGCCGGTCAGGGTCCCGGTGAGATAGGTGGTGGAGACCTCGGAGATGCCCATGTGCTGGACCGCGGCGGACTGAAGACCCATCGCGGAAGCGGCGGCGGCGAGTATCGCCAGCTGGGCCGCGCCGCCAGGGCGGCTGCCGGTGAGCTCCCACCCGGCCGCGAACCCGCTCAGCAGCGTGAGCTCGATCAGCAGCACGAGGGTCACGTGGGGCGGCCAGCCGGAGCCGGAGTCCGGGCCGGAACGTTCGGTGTGGAACCACGCGACACGCGTGCCGATAGCGACGCCGATGACGTAACCAGCGAACGCCATTGCGGTGTGCCCCGCCAGCGAGACCGATCCCCGTGCGAGGGACAGGCCGAACAGCACGATGTTGCCGGTCATCACGCTCGCGAAAACGTTGCCCAGCCGGGTGAAGCTGGCGACGTCGACGGCGCCGGAGACGAACGTGAGCAGCACCGCGATGGCGGTCATGACGCGCCCGGACGGCGCGGACACCCCGGCTCGCGGCCGGCCGCGGCGGGCATGCTCGTGGCCGGTTCGTGCTGCGCTCACCCAGAAAGGCTAACGGCGATACGGTGTGCCGCCGCGCGGGGCCCGCGTGAGTGCGGGGAGGAAGGCTGGCACCTGCCTCCCTCCCCGCATACCCCACAGCGAGAGCCGGGCTGGGTAGGGCCGGGATAACCCAGCCCGGCTCCATCCCACACACCTCTGACGCACGGACCCTCCGTGACGGTTCCATGGCAGATGACCGAATCGAGCGCGGCCAGGCCCCGCCGGCCGCGCCCAGGGCCGGCCGCGCCCAGAGCCCGCCGGTATCGTGGTCGCATGTTGCGCGGCGAGGTGGCGGCACTGCGGGCCAGGCAGGACAGCGACGTTCCCGTGCTGCACGCGGAACTGTACGACGACGTGGCGACCCGGGTCCAGGCGGACTACCGGCCGTGGCGGCCGGTCGCGGCCGACTCCGGCGAATCGCCGTACCGGGTGACGCCCCCGGCGGATGACTCCGCCACGTTCTCGGTCGTGGAGCTCGCCAGCGGGGAGCTGGCGGGCGGTGCGCTGCTGTGGGGTATCGACCTGCACAACCGCGCGGCACATGTGGGTATCTCGCTGCGGCCCGCCTTCCGCGGCCGTGGCCTCGGCACCGACGCCGTGCGGATCCTGTGCCGTTACGGCTTCTCCATCCGCGGGCTGCACCGGCTGCAGGCCGAAACGCTCGCCGTGAACAGCGCGATGATCACCGCGGCCACCCGCGCCGGGTTCGTGCCGGAGGGCACGCTGCGCCGGGCGGCCTGGGTCGACGGGCAATTCGCCGACGAGGTCATCCTTGGCCTGCTTGCCGCCGAGTGGCGTACCGCGGTACCGCGGGTAACGCCGGACTGACATGTCCCCCGGTGTCCGCACACGAGCCTTTACCCTGGTGGGCGGGCCTCGTCAGCGAGTAACAGCCTGCGCGCCTACGGACGGCGGCGGTCAGCCGGTTTCGCCGGCGTAGACGACGACATTGCTGAGGTAGGAGCCGGTGGTGGGGTCGAAGGCGCCGCCGCATGTGATGAGGCGGAGTTCGGGATCGGGGGTGGGTCCGTAGACAGCCTCGGTGGGGAAGTGAGTTTTGGGGTAGCTGTGAATGGACGTGACCCGGAAGACGGCGAGGGTTCCGTCGGTACGGCGGATGTAGATCCGGTCGCCCGGGCGGAGCTGGGCTAGCCGGTAGAAGACGGCGGGGCCGTAGTCGGAATCGATGTGCCCGGCGATGATGGCGGGCCCGGTGGCGCCGGGGCGGGGGCTGCCGGTGTACCAGCCGGCGACGGTGACCGGCGGTACCTGCAGCGCGCCGCTGGCGGTCAGGCCGAGGCTGCTGAGCCGGGTACGGATGCCGATGGCGGGGATGGTGAGCGTGGCGGGCCGGGCGACGCCGGCGGAATGCGGCCCGGGCGGGGCGGCGATCGGGCCGGCCGGGGCGGGCAGCACCGCGGCGGCCGGGGCTGGGACGGCGACGGCCGGGCCGGGGTGGCGGGTGAGCGCGAGGCCGCCCGCGCCCGCGGCCACGGTAGCCAGCCCGGCCGCCAGCGCGAGCGCCGCGGCCGGGCGGGTGAACCGCATGCTCAGGCCCGGGACGAGGTGGGCCGGGACCGACGGAGCAGGCGCCCGCCGCCCGCCAGGGCGAGCAGCGTCCCGGCCGTGATGACCGCCACCCACGGCACGGGGGACGGCGCGCCGTGCGGAGCGGTGCCGCCGAACCCGGTCGCGGCCCCGCCCGCGGGCACGGCGGCGGAACCGGCCGCGTCCTGCAGCGGGTCGATCATCAGACCGCCGGTCCCGTCCAGCACCACGAGGGTGTGCACGGTCCCGCTGGCGAGCGTGACGTCAGTGCTGGCGCGTGAGCCGGCACCGAGGACGCGCACCGTCGCGGTGCCCGGGGACAGGGCCCGGTAGGAGCTCACCGACGCGAACGGCAGGCGAGCGGCCAGCAGCTGCCCGGCGTAGCTCACGGTGACCTGATGCTGGCGCAGCGACGCCTGAATTACCCGGACGAGCGCCCGGCCCGGCGGCGTGGTCAGCTTGTCCTCGATGACCTGCAGGCGCAGGCCTGGGTACGGGCCCACGCCGGCCACGGTGTACGCATCGCCGCCGGGCACCATCACGCCGGCTGACAGCATCGGCTTCGTGGTCGCCGGCGCGTCGGCGGGACGCATCGCGACGCTGTAGTCCCCGGCGGCGACCGGCTCGTACGGCGAGACGATCCCGTAGCCGACATGCCGCAGCACGAGCTTCGCATCGGGATTGCCGAACGAATACAGGTACACGTCCACCGCTGGCGCATTCGGCGACAGGTGCGCCAGCCGGATCCACCCAGTACCCGCGGACACCGCGGTGCCTGGCACGGCGGCCGAGGCGATGGCGGGCGCGAGGCCCAGCCACAGGACTGACATCGCCGCCAGCACGATGGCCGGGCGGGTGATTCGCGAAACTTTCATGGGTCCTCCCCTTAACCCAGGTAGACAGGTAGATCAGCCTCTGCGACCCGCCAGCAGTCCCAGCGGACTCGGCGCGTCGAACTCGATGCTCAGCAGGGACCTGCCGACGGCCCGGATGTGGTCCGGAACATATGGCGGCTGCTGCCCATGAAGGAACGACAGGATCTGCTCGCCGGCCGGCCCGAATACGGCGCTGCGGAACGGGACGGTGCTCGCGCCCGGCGACCGGTCGCCGAAGGCCACGATCCGCACCGGCTGCTGCGCGGCCAGTGCCGCGAACATTGCCAGCAGCCGCGTGTCGACGCGTCCCGCGGCCAGCGCCGCCCGGGCGGCCGCCGAGACCTTGATGTGCGGGTTGCCAAGCAGCTGCCCGCCCGCGGCGATCCGCGCGCGGCGGTCGGCGGCAAGGCCGGATTCGTAGGCGGCGGCTCCGTCCGGTGCGGTCGCACGCACGTCGATCCGCTCGGCTCCGGCGCCGAAGCTCGCGATCATCAGCGGCGCGTACACGTTCTCCAGCCGGGAGCCAAACTGGCTGCGTACCGCGGGTGTCGCGACGATCACGTCCGAGCCCAGCGGGTCGGGTGCGGCGGACCCGAGCCTCAGCAAACTGCCCGCCAGCCGCCCGCTCGCCTGCAGCGCGCCGCACATGGCGGGATCACACGCCACGATCGCGCCCGTGCTGACCTGCCCCGCGATCCAGGCCGCGGCCTGGCCGCGGGTCACCGAGGCCGCCCGCAGCGCGGCCAGCGCAGGCGCCGCCTTGCGGGGAACCACCGCGTTGGACGCCGGGCCCCGCTGGACGATCGCGTCCACCACCACCGCCGTGACCAGCACGGCAACGACAGCGGCGGCCAGCGCGAGCAGGCGCCGCGCGCGGGCGATCCGCACATCAATGCCGACGCGCCGTTCGAGCCACAGCCGGACCGTGGTCGCGATGACCGTCGGCCAGGAGGGTTCCGGCGGCCGGGCGTGGCGCGCCCGACCATGAGCCGCCATCTCCGCCACCCCCCAACCCTCTCCAGATGGCGGGAGCCGATCATTACCTAGGGGACCACACGTACCGGACTGGAGTCCAGGAATTCAACTGTTTGTGTCGCTCAATCGCCCAGTTCACGCGGCGTTTGACCGGTATTCGCGGGTGCTGCGTAGTGTGCGGCGCGATCATGACCGTTTCGAACACGAGGGAACAGTATGCATCGCGACGATGACAGCAACCCGCCAGGTCCGAACCGGCGGGCGTTCCTGCGGACCGCGGGGCTGGCGGGCGCGGGCGCCGCGGCTCTGGGTACGGCCGGCGCGGGCACCGCCGCCGCGGCGACGGGCGCCGCCGCGGCGGCCGGCGCGAGCGACTCCGGGCGGTGGCACCCGGACCCGGATAGCCCGCAGTTCACGCTCGCCGTGATGCCGGACACCCAGTTCATGTACTGGGGAAACCAGAACAGCATCAACCCGGAGCCGCAGACGGCGTCCTTCCGCTACATCATCGAGAACGGGAATCCCGAGCGCGACAACATCGTCTTCATGGCGCACCTCGGCGACCTCACCGAGGACGCCGCGGCTTCGTCGTTCCAGCACGTCGGGCACGTCTTCGGCATCCTGGACTCCCGTGGCGTGGGCTACAGCGTGCTGGCCGGCAACCACGACGTGAACTCCGGCACCGACGACCAGCGGGGCCCCACGCCGTACCTGGACACGATGGGCCCGCAGCGGCTGAAGAATTCCCCGACGCTCGCCGGCGCCACCCCGGACGGCTACAACACCGCCCACATCTTCAGGGCAGGCGGCCGCGAGTGGCTGCTCCTCGCGATGGACTGGCGGACCTCCGCGGCCAACTTCGTGTGGGCGAACGAGTTCATCGCCGCTCACCCGAGCCTGCCGGTGATCCTCACCACGCACGAGATCGTCGGCTCCACCTACGGCGACGACGTCTATCCGTACCGGTACGGCGACCCGGAGAACAACGCCGCGCTCTCCGGCTACGGCCAGCAGGTCTGGGACCGGCTGATCAACGGCAACGACCAGATCTTCCTGACGCTCAACGGGCACTACTGGCCGCCCGGCCGCGTCACGATGCGGAACGCCAGGGGCAACGATGTCCACCTGCACATCACGAACTACCAGAACCGTTACTTCGGCGGCGCCGCCATGATCCGGCTGTACCACTTCGACCTCGCGCGGAACGCGATCGACGTCGAGACGCTCGCGCCGTGGTTCCTCGGCCAGCCGCCGGAGGAGCGGAACCTGCTCGCCGCGCAGGAGGCCAGGCTGACCACGCCGGTCGACTACTTCTCCGTGGCGATCGACTTCGGGCAGCGCTTTTCCGGGTTCGACCCGGTGCCGGTGCGGCCGGGACGGCCGGCGAAGCAGATGCTGGTGGACGGCACCCTGGCGTACTGGCGCTTCGACGCGGGCGGCCAGGACGGCACGCCGTTCACTTCCGGGCAGACCATCGCCGACCAGTCGGGCCATGGCAACGACCTCGGCGTGCTGATGACCGTTCCGGGCAGCGCCAGCAACGTTCTGAAATGGTCAGATGATTATCATCGGGACCAGCCGGGTCACGGCAGCCTGTACTTCGGCGGCGGGCAGAACCCCTTGCACGGCGCGTGGCTCGAGACGGCCCCGAACGCGCCGCTCAACACCGAGACGTTCCGCCATGGGTACACCTTCGAGGCGTTCGTGAAGTTTCCGGCCGACTGGGACCCGTCGAACGACTCGTGGGCGGCGCTGCTCAGCCGCTGGGGCGAAAGCGGCCAGGCCGGCAAGACCGGCCCCGGCACCGACCCGCAGGAGCCGATCGTCACGCTCAGCTTCAGCAACGGCCGCGAGCCGCAGTGGAACGTCTACCCGCTGAACCTGAACGGCCCGACCACCAACTGGGGGCAGGGACTGCCCGAGGACACCTGGTGGCACCTGGCCGTGGTCAACGACGGGAACCGGACCGTGCTGTACGTGGAGGGCTGCCCGACCGTGGACAACCCGTCCACCAGGGCGGTGGGCCTCACCCAGCTGAACCTCCCCTGGGCGCTGGGCGGCTACGAGTACGGCGGGTCGGTCAACCAGGTCTTCCACGGCTGGATCGGCGACGTCCGCGTCGTCGGCAGGGCGCTTCGCGCCGACGAGTTCATGATCGCGCGTTGAGACCGCTCGGCGGCCAGCGCGCGCCCGTGCGGGCCCCTGAGCGCAGCGATCGCCTCCCTCACAGGCCGGTGACCGTCACCTGGGCCGGGTGCTCGACGGTGAACCGGTACCGGATCGTCGCCGTCTGCCCGGCGTCGAGCCGCAGCTCCCAGGTGAGTTCGCCCAGGTCGTCCTGCTCGGCGGGGTCCGGGCTCGCCTCTCGCAGCCGCACCCTGATTTCGCCGTCCGTGGAGACCGGAATATGGTCGTGGACGCTCACCCGGGTCTTGCTCGCGCGGTGATTTTCCACGGTGATCTCATACGCGACGTCGATCGTCCGTGTGCCCCCGATCACGGCCTTGCTGGTGTTCCGGCGCCGCAGCTCGCGCTCGACCCGGATCTGCTCGTCGACTCCGAGCTGCAGCTCGAACTCCTCGCCAGCGGCGATGGTCTCGAGCGACGTCTCCCCGGTGAACTGGCCGTCGCGGAAGACTCGCGCCGGGCCCGGGAGCAGCAGCAGCGACGAGCCGTTGGTGACCTTCGCCCGCAGGTATGCCTCGGCGGCGACGGCGGGCACGGCGAGGTGGTCCAGCGTGGCGCCGAGGTCGAACCGGGCGACGGTTGTCTTGTGCGGGCCGCCGTCCGCCGGAACGGCAAGCGGGCGCGGGACGCGGTAGACCATCCCGGCCCCGGACTCGCTGGGCTCGGCCACGAGCGGCTCGGCATCCTGGACGTCCGCCTCGGGCACGCGACCTCCCGGCATGGCGCCCCTCGCCCGCATCTCGCGCTGGCCGCCCGCGGCCATGGCGAACCTCACCGGCTGGCCCGCCGCCGGGACCGGCTGGGCGCGCCCGATGTACCACGGATTCAGCTCCGGCAGCGTCCGGCGCAGCCCGCGCCGTGTCGTGGACAGCGACAGGTCCACGGCGGGCCAGTCCTCCCCGGTCCGCTGCGTGATCTCCGCCAGGTAGCCGACGGAGAGCCGCTCGCCGTCGAGCCCGATGTCATACAGCGGCCGCCAGGAGGCGCCGGACACGTGATAGGAGAGCTCGACCTCGGCCCGCGTGGCCGCGCTGGCCTCGAGGGTGGCGGCGACCGCGAGAACGGCGACCGAACGGTCGGACCGTTTCTCCGCGGCGGCGAGGCGCTCCTCCGCCGCCTCGAGTTCCCGCTGGGCCTCGCGTCTTCGGGCGCCGATCTCGCGGCGGCGGCCGAGCGCACCCGCGGTGTCGGCGGCGAGGTGGCCGGCCATGCCGGCCAGATCGTCGTGGCTCGCGCGGCCGAAGCCCACGGCCCGGGCGAGCGCCGTGGCGGCCGCCTCGGACAGATGGTCAAGGAAGCCCAGGCGGGCGCGCTCGGCGGTGTCCTCGTCGTCGAGTTCGGCGACAGCGGCCCGGCATCTGTCGGCCTCCGAACGCAGCCGCGCGGTCTCCCCGCGCAGCGGGTCGGTGCGGTAGCCGCGGCGTACCTCGACGTTCAGCAGCCCAAGACCGGGCCCGCGGGCCGCGACCCGGACCGACGCGGGATCCATGGTCGCCGGCAGACCGCCGATCACGACCGGGTGCAGCCCGGGTTCGAGGTCCACGCTCCCGGCGCGCTGCACGCGTGCACCGTCCCTGAAGACGGTGACGGCGACGATCGGTGCGTCGACGCCAGCGCCCTCCGCCATCCAGCTCTCCTCCATCGTCCCATCGTGCCTGTAGTCCCATCGTGCCCGGCGGCCGTCACAGTCCCCAGAATGGGCCGGACAACCCGACGCTGCGCAGGTAGTTCACCGCCTCCGACGGCTCGCGCCTGACATAGCCCCGGTTCAGGCGGCCGTCGTACCAGTGCGCGGCGAGCCGCCACAGCGTGGCCAGGTCCATGACGTATCCGCGCTCGGCCCCGGTCGCCCGCAGCCAGTCGCCGACGCAGTCCCCGGAGCAGAAGATGCGCTGATTCCGGCAGGTATGCACCACGTCGTCCCACATATGCGCCGCGGGTATCAGGAAGTGCGCGACCTGGCTGCCGTCCGGCGGGCGTTCCGTCCCGGCGTTCCACGCGTGCGGCCTGCCGCACGCCGGGCACCTGGTCGCGACGAGCATCTCGCCCTCGCCGGTGAGCAGGTGGGGCAGCGCGAACGAATCCCACGCGCAGCCGCCCCACCACAGCGTCCGTCCGCCCATGACCGAGAACCCGAGCGGCACGGCCGAGAACGGGTGTGCCATGGCGATCTCCCCGCGCGCGTCGACCGCGAGGTGACGTCTGCGCGCCAGCGTCCGCAGGCCGCGGGTGACCTCGGATACGTCGCATGTGAGCTGTTTCGCGAGCTCGCTGGCGGGTGGCACGCGCCCCGACCCGGCGAAGGAACGGTACACGGCCAGCCGCAGGTCCTCGGTGTCCACGTGACCATCCTGGCAAACCCGTGAGCTGGATGGCGCGGGTAACCTCCTGTTCGCGTCCGACCAGCTTCGGACGACGCTGATGTCGGCGGTGAAGCGGGCCTGGCCGCCGGGCGCCCAGCGCCGCGCGGTTTCCCGCAGGCAGTCCCCGACGAGCTGGGAGACCGCGGCGGCGTGCGGGGCGGGAACATGAACCAGCAGCTCGTCGTGCAGGCAGAGCACGATACTCGCGTCCAGCGGGCCGCACCGGGCCCGGACCGTGACCGCCCACATCTTGAACAGCTCCGCCGCGGCTCCCTGGATCAGCGCGTTGCGGCCGTAGCGGCCGCGCGCGGCCGCCCGGGCCGCGGTGTCCGGCGCCTGCCCGGCGCCGCCGCTCAGGACGATCAGCCTGCCCCCGTATGTGCGCAGGTCCCGGCGGCCCCGCGCGGAGCGGTCCGCCGCGTCGAGGTATGCCATCGCGACCGGGTAGGCGGCCCGCATCCGCCGCAGCGCCTGGCCGCCGTGGCCGGTGGTCTGCCCGTACATCGCCGCGATCATGGCGACCTTGGCGGTCGGGCGGTCCACGCCGAGCTGGTCCGCCACCGGCTTGTAGAGATCGTCGGCTCTGGTCGCGGCGGCCAGCGCCGTGTCGCCGGACACGGCGGCGAGCACCCGCGGCTCGATCTGGCCGAGGTCGGCGCGGACGAAGACGTGGCCGGGCTCGGCCACGACGGCCCGCCGCATCGCGGACGGCATGTTGTGCAGCCCGCCGGAGGCGGTCATCCGCCCGGCCGCGCCGTCCGAGCCCGTCCACGTTCCGCGCAGCCTCCCGTCGGCCCCCAGGTGCTCGTCGAGCCACGCGTACCCGTAGGTGGTCGCGATCCTTTCCGCTTTCCGCCACTCGAGCAGGGCGGCGACCAGCGGGTGCGTGTCGCGGTAGGGCTCCAGACGCCACGCCCTCGTGTCCGGCACCCGCACGCCCGCGCGCGCGAGCAGCGAGCGCACCTGCACCGGGCTGCGCAGGTCGGCCGCGCCGGGCGGCGCGTGCCGCAGCACCTCGGCGTCACGCGCCGCCCGCATCGCGGCGGCTTCCGGTTCGCCGCGCGGCCGCGGGCCGATGAACGCCGTGAGGACCTGCTCGGCGGTCTCCCGGTCCATCGGCAGGCCGTCGGCCGACAGTTCCGCGCACAGCAGCTCGGCGGTGGATTCCGAACGAGCGGTGGCGGCTGCCATCGGACGGTCCGGCAGCCGGTCCACGGCTGCCCGCTGAAGGGCGGCGGCCTCGTGGCCGAGCGACGCCCAGCGGGCCAGCCGCGCCGGGCTGCCGGCCCCCCAGCCGCCGCGCACGGCTTCGCGCACCCATTCGGGCAGCAGGTGGCCGCCCGGGCCGACCGGATCACCGGGCTCGCCGGTCTCCGGGAGCTCGCCCGCCTCCGAGAACAGGTCGGGTGGCCCCGCCGCCGGGACCGTCTCTGGTGCCAGCCCGCGCAGGTGCGCCCATGCCCACCCAGGATCCGCCCGCCATCCGCCGAACAGCAGCCGGTGCACCGCCGCGATGTCCCAGCACGTCGCCAGGCGCAGCCCCGCGGCGGCGAGGACCGACGCGGCCTGGCCCGACCACACCACCCACCGCGGCCGGATGACATCATCGGCGGCGGCCAGATCCGCCACGGCCGGCCCGCCGCCGCGCGGCGGAACCCACCAGCCGCCGGCCGCGACCGCCACGCCGAGCCCGCCGCCGGGGGCCACGGCCAGCCCCACCGGATCCCCGCGGGCGACGCCGGCCCGCCGGAGCAGCGTCACGAGATCCGTCTCCGCCTGCTCCGCGACCCGGCCCTGACCCACGCCCCCACCCTGCCACATGTGCGGCGTGGCACCCGGATGGCGGCCACATCCGGTGTTAAGCTCCGGGGCCGTGCCAGATGACAGCGCTGGCTATGCGCGTGCTCAGCGGGTGGCGGTCTGCCGGCGCATCGAGGCGGAGATCGGCCGGGTGCTCGAGCGGCTCGGCGGCCTGCCCTCGTGGTCAGCGGCACGGGACACCTGGACGCGCATCCTGTATGCCGAGGTTCAGCAGGCGACCGCGATGGCCGGCAGCACGATGGATCCGTGGGCCGTGGAGCTGCTGCTCGGGCAGGGCGTGGCCTACGGCCGCAAGGAGCCAGCGGAGTACCTGATGGTCCTCGGATACGCCTACGCCGCGCGCTGGGTGTACGACCAGGTGCTCGCGGACGGGCCCCCGCGGCACGCGCCGCCGGTCACCCTCGACGAGGTGCGGCGGCTCAACGACCTGGCACTGCGCCAGGCATGGCAGGAAGATGACCGCGAGCGCGTCCCGGAACCGGGCCGCTTCCGGCGCCATGACATCGGCCCGCTCCCGTCCGGTGTCACACCGCCCCCCGGGCCGGAGGTGCCCGCGGCGATGCGGGACTGGGCCGGCTCCCCGGCGGGACCGGAGGCGGAACCGGAGGCGGGACCGCCGCCGGGCGTGCCGCCGCCGATAGCGGACTTCGCCGCCGCGCACGCGGCGTTCGAGCGGGTGCACCCGTTCCCGGACGGAAACGGGCGCACCGGGCTGCTCGTCCTGAACCTCCAGCTGCTGCGCTCGGGGTACCCGCCCGCGTTCATCCGCGGCAGGGCCAGGCAGGCGTACCTGAGAGGGCTGCGCGAGGCCGACTCCGGCGATCACGCACGCCTGGCCGGCGTGATCGCCCGGTCGGTCCTCGACAACCTCACCCGCTTCGTGCCGCGCGAGGTGGCCACGACGCGCGAGCTGCTGCCGCTGTCGGAGCTCACCACCGAGTCCGTGGACGTCAAGGTGCTGCAGCGGGCGGTCCGCAGCGGCAAGCTCAAGGCCGCTCGCGGCTCCGGCCGCGGCTACCTGTCCAGCCGCGCCTGGGTGGACGAGTACCTGCGCACCCGGCGCAAGCGCCGAACCTGAAATTTACGGAGCTTGCTCCGCGAAATTTTACCGAGCCTGCTCCGCGCCGGCCGGCCGTTGCGCTGGCACATCGGGCGTAGCCGCTGCTTCCGGTGGGAACACTAGACACTGGGGGCCCGGCGAGCGGGCACCCGTCCAGGAGTCATCCCGTGCAGGCAAGCGCGATCGCCGCGCCGGATTCTGGTTCCCTCGCGGCCTACTGGCGCTTTCACCGTGCCGTCGCGCGGGCGCAGCTCGTCTCCTGGCTGGCGGAGCTGGACGGCGCGGACAGGCCCCTGCGCCTGCTCGACATCTCCGGGCCGGGGGAGCGGGCCGCCCAGGTCGCGGCCGCCGCCGGGCACACCGTGCTGCGGGTCGTGGCGCCCGGGCCCGCGGGCCACGCGGCGGAGCCCGCCGCGAACGCCGACGGGCACCAGCCCCGGCTCCGCACGCTGACCGCTGACGGGACCGGCCTGGAGTTCCTGGCCGGCGGCTGGGCCGACGGCGTCATCGTGGAGGGACGCACGCTGTCCCTGCACCTGGCCGCGGAGACGCTGGTCAGCGAGATCGCGCGCGTGCTGCGGCCGTCCGGGCGGGTGCTCGCCTGCGTCGACTCGCTCGTGCTCGGCATGGCCGTGCTCGCCGAGCAGCATCACTGGCCGGAGCTCGCCGACCTGCCGCACGCGGAGGTCGTGCTCGTTCCGTGGCCGGACGGCACGATCACCCGCTGCTACGGCCGCGAGCAGCTGCTCGAGCTGTTCGCGGGCGGCGGCCTCGACGTCACCTGGATCAGGCCGCGCACCGTGTTCTCCCCCTCGACCGTCAGCTACCTGCTCGGCCGCGACCCGGCCAGCCTGCCCCGGCTGGTGAACGCGGAGCTGCGGGCCCGCGCGGATGATTCGGTGGGCGCCCAGCTCGTCGTGTCCGCGCGGCGGCGCTAGCGGCGGCGCCGGTCCCACTTCGCCTGGCAGCCGACGCACCGCGCGGCGTCGGGCCGCGCCTCGAGCCGGGCCTCGGCGACCGGCTTCCCGCAGTCAACGCAGTTTCCGTACTCGCCGGTCTCGACGCGCGCGAGCGCGGAGAGCACCGCGGCGCGCTGCGAGCGCACCGACTCCAGCATCGCCTCGTTCCGGTCGGCCTCGGAGAGGATCGCGCCCGCGTCGGCGGCATCGTCGGCGCGCGCCTCCGGATGTTCACCCTGCAGCACCGATATAGACCGGTCCAGGTCGGCGCGCATTTCCTCAAGGCGCTTACGGGCAACGCTGATATCCACGGAAGTCCTCGCCTCCTATACGCAGGCGGTTCGGCGGCACGGAAGATGCCGTGCCGTCACCGCCGCGGGCTCAGAACGCTGGCGGCCGCCGCGCGCCGGCGGAACCGGACCGGACGGGACCGGAATCATCGGCCGCCAGCGGCTCGATGAGTTCCGGGCCGTTGTTCCGCACGGAGTTGACGGCCGTAGAAACAGGGTGCGACGTCAGCCCGCCGGCCTGCGGGGATGCGGCAGGCAGCGGCGTCGCTTGTAGCAGTTCCTTGTCGTTGTTGGCTGGATCGAGCCAGTCGGCCCAGCGGTCGCGGGCGATCACCATCGGCATCCGGTCATGGATCTTGCCGGCCTCGTCGGGTGCGTCGGTGGTGATGATCGCCGCCGTCCACAGCCAGGCGTCCTGGTGGTCGGCTGGCACCGATTCGTCCCGCCGCAGCTCGTAGATGCCGGCGAAGGCGAGGATGCCACCGTCCGTTCGGTAGATATAAAAAGGCTGTTTGACCTTTGATCCCGCCGCCCCCGCCTGCCACTCGTAGAAGCCGTCGGCCGGTATCAGGCAGCGGCGCCGCGCGAACGCGCTGCGGAACGCCGGCTTGACCGCCACCGTCTCCACGCGCGCGTTGATCATCCTGGCGCCGCCGGAGGCGTCCTTCGCCCACGACGGGACCAGGCCCCAGCGGAGCAGCCGCAGCTCGCGCTGTCTGTGCTCCTCGGTCCGGTCAAGCACCGCATAAATCTGCTTGGTCGGGGCAACGTTATAGTCGGGGTTCCGCTCCTCCCCGGCGCGGTCGCGCTCGACCTCGAACTCCTCGAGGAGTTCGAGGCGTTTGCGCGCAGAGACGAACCGACCGCACATGTGCCTTCCCTTTATCCCGGTAGAAGCCGGATTGGCACTTCATAACCAGAAATCGCGATCGCCAAACCCCGCCCGTGCCGCGGGGTATCCCGCGAAAACCGATACCCTCGACGATATGGACTCCGGCAGCTGGCAGGCACCGCACGCCGAGGGGCCCGTGCACGCGCGGCTGCGGCTGCCCGGCTCCAAGTCGGTGACCAACCGCGCCCTGGTGCTCGCCGCGCTCAGCGACGGGCCGTCGGTCATCGAGGGCCCGCTGCGGGCACGGGACACACTGCTGGCCGCGGCCGCGCTGCGGGCCATGGGCACGACGGTCGAAGATTACGGAACGGGAATGCGCGTCGCCCCCGGGCAGCCTCCGGCCGGTGCCGCGCTCTCGGTGGATGTCGGCAACGCCGGCACCGTGATGCGCTTCCTGCCGGCCGTCGCCGCGCTCACCGGCGCGGCGGTCCGTTTCGACGGAGACGCCCGCGCGCGGGAGCGGCCGGTCGGCGCGCTGCTCGCCGCGCTGCGCACGCTGGGAGCGGAGATATCTGACGGCGGGCGGGGCGCGCTCCCGTTCACCGTCTCCGGCCGCGGGTCGCTTCGCGGCGGGACGGTGACGCTGGACGCGTCCGGGTCCTCGCAGCTTGTTTCGGGGCTGCTGCTGGCCGCCCCGCGGTTCGCCGCCGGCGCGGAGATACGGCACTCCGGGCCGCCGGTGCCGTCGGCGCCGCACATCGAGATGACCGTCCGCATGCTGCGTGCCGCGGGCGCGGCCGTCGAGACCGGCGGCACTGAAACCGGCGGCGCTGAAGCCGGCAGCGCTGAAACCGGCGGCACACCGGGCTCCCGCCCCGGCGTGTGGCGGGTGCTGCCGGGACGGCTGAACCTCGGCACGTTCACCGTGGAGCCGGACCTGTCCAACGCGGTGCCGTTCCTCGCCGCGGCGCTCGTAACCGGCGGCAGCGTCACCCTGCCGGACTGGCCGGCCAGCAGCCTGCAGGCCGCGGACCAGATCCTCCAGACGCTCGCCCGCATGGGCGCTGCCTGCTCGCACACCGCGGACGGCCTGACCGTGACCGGGACCGGAGCGATCCGCGGCATCGACGCGGACCTGCGTGACATACCCGAGCTGTGCCTGCCGCTGACCGCCGCGGCGGCGCTCGCCTCGTCGCCGTCGGTGCTCACCGGCGTCGGGCACACCCGGGCGCAGGAGACCGACCGGCTCGCCGCCATCGCCAAGGAGATCAACGCGCTCGGCGGGGACGTCACCGAACTGCCCGGCGGCCTGCGGATCCGGCCGCGCCCGCTGCGCGCGTCCGGGCGCGAGTTCGACAGTTACGACGACCACCGGATGGTGATGGCGGCGGCCGTCCTCGGCCTCGCCGTGCCCGGCATCCGCGTGCTGAACGCCGCGACGGTCGGCAAGACGTTTCCCGGTTTCGCCGCGCTCTGGGCGCACATGCTCGGCGGCCGGGATGCGGCCGTGACCGCGGGGCCGGCAGGTCCCGCCGATCCACCGGGACAGGGCTCCTGAGAACTCGCGGCACGTACCTCGACGAGGACGACATCAGGGTCCGCGCCGGCCGTGGTTCCAGGCCGCGCACCCGCCGGCGTCCCGCGCACGAGGGCGCGGCCGAGGCGTTCGTCGTCAGCGTGGACCGCGGCAGGTACGGCTGCCTCATCGACGGCCGTCTCGTCGTCGCGATGAAGGCCCGCGAGCTGGGCCGCAACTCGGTGGTGGTCGGCGACCGCGTGGCGCTGGCCGGCGACACGTCGGGTGCGGAGGGCACGCTCGCCAGGATCGTCCGCGTCGAGCCGCGCACCAGCGTGCTCCGCCGGTCCGCCGACGACACCGACCCGCAGGAACGGATCATCGTGGCGAACGCGCAGCAGCTGGTCATCGTCTGCGCGCTGGCCGAGCCGCCGCCGCGGCTGCGCTTCGCCGACCGCTGCCTGGTCGCGGCGTACGACGCCGGGCTCGACCCGCTGCTCGTGCTGACCAAGGCGGACCTGGCCTCCCCGCGCAGGGTGCGCGCGGTCTACACGCCGCTCGGCCTGCGGATGCTCACCACCCGCAAGCCGCTGCCGCCGCGCACGCTGGCGCGGCTGCGCTCCGCGCTCGCCGGGCAGGTGAACGTGCTCATCGGCCAGTCAGGCGTCGGCAAGTCGACGCTGGTCAACGCGCTGATCCCGGACGCGGCGCGCGCGGTCGGGGCGGTGAACCCGGTCACCGGCCGGGGCAGGCACATCTCCTCGTCCGCCGTGGCCCTGCCGCTCCCGCCGCGGACCAGGCGCCCCGGCGGCCAGCCGTCTGTCCCGCCCGGTACCTGGCAGCCCGAGCCGAACGACGGCTGGCTCATCGACACACCCGGCCTGCGCGGCTTCGGCCTGGGACACGTGAGCCCGCAGCGCGTCGCCGCCGCCTTCGGCGACCTGGCCGAGGGCACCGGCGACTGCCCGCCGGGCTGCGACCACCTCTCCGCGGGCTGCGCGCTCGGCGAATGGGCGCGCGCGCATCACGCCGGGGCCAGGCTCGACTCCCTCCGCCGCCTGCTGCGCAGCCGCGAGGCGTCCGACTTAGCCAGCCGCCGCGCCGCCGCGCCGCCTCGTGTCTGGCCAGCGCGACGGCGTAGGCGGTACCGTTTCGCGGGTGGCACGCTACGACGACGACCTGCGGTTCGCGCATGTCCTCGCGGACGCCGCCGATGACGTCACCACCCGGCGGTTCCGGGCTCTCGACCTGCGCGTCGAGACCAAGCCCGACCTCACGCCGGTGACCGACGCCGATAACGCGGCCGAAGAATCGCTGCGCAACGTCCTGCGCCGGGCGCGTCCGCGGGACGCGGTGCTCGGCGAGGAGCACGGCCGGACCGGCGGCGGCCCGCGCTGCTGGGTGATCGACCCGATCGACGGCACCAAGAACTACGTACGCGGCGTCCCGGTCTGGGCGACGCTGATCGGGCTGATGGACGGGGATGACGTCGTGGTCGGCGTCGTGTCCGCGCCCGCGCTCGGCAGGCGCTGGTGGGCCGCGGCGGGCGGCGGCGCGTGGACCGGGCGCAGCCTGACGAAGGCCGCCAGGTGCCAGGTCTCCGGCGTCACGAAGCTTAGCGACGCCTCCCTGTCCTACTCGAGCCTCGACGGCTGGGCCGGCCGGGGCCGGTTCGAGGGCTTCCTCGGCCTGGCCCGCTCGGTCTGGCGCACCCGGGCGTTCGGCGACTTCTGGTCGCACGTGCTGGTGGCCGAGGGCGCCGTGGACGTCTCCGCCGAGCCGGAGGTGTCGCTGTGGGACCTGGCGGCGCTGCAGGTGATCGTGGAGGAGGCCGGCGGCCGGTTCACCGACCTGAGCGGCGTCCCGGCCCCGGACGGCGGCAGCGTGGTGTGCACCAACGGCCACCTGCACGACGAGGTCCTGGCCCAGCTGAGGGCGAACGAGTGAAACCGGGGGTTGCCAACGGCCCTCGTTTCGCTGACGCTTGATGGATATCACAGGTTCACAACGTGGCCCTTTCGCAACGCGGCACCGCACCGCACCCGTAACCAGCCCAAGGGGGTGGCCTGCCCATGAAGGTGGAAGACGGCATGTCCGAGCTGGTCCTCATGATTGGGCCGGCCCATACCCTTCGCGAGGCCGCCCGCATGATGGCCGCGCGGCGTGTCGGCGCGGCCGTCGTCGTCGACCCGGATCACGCGGGCGTGGGCATCCTCACCGAGCGCGACATCCTCAACTCGATCGCCGCCGGCGAGAGCCCCGACACCGAGGTCGCCGCGCAGCACTGCACGCAGGATCTGGTGTTCGCGGCGCGCGCCTGGACGCTGGAGGACGCGGCGGCCGCCATGGTACGCGGCGGCTTCCGCCACCTGGTCGTGGTCGAGGGCCACGAGGTGGTCGGGCTGCTGTCCATGCGGGACATCGTCCGCTGCTGGTCTGGTGCCAGGGTGCCCAGCCAGGCGGGCCCGCCGGCGGTCTCGCCCACCCCCGCGTGAGTTCCGGAATGTGAGCGGGGGCGGCCGTGTTGAGCGTGACATGGCTGTCGCCTCGCCGCCCAGCGGCCTGATCAGGAGAACTCACGCCGCTTCCGCTGCTGCGCCCCGCCGGCCGTGGGCCGCCACGGCGGGCCGGGTATCCTCGTACGGTCTTCCCGCGTGGCGGGCTGACGAGGAGAACCTGGAGGAGGTGGGTCCGGTACCGGAGACACTCGAGCAGCGCGGCGAGCGTTTCGAGCAGGAGGTCCTGCCCTTCCTGGACCAGCTCTACTCGGCCGCGCTGCGCATGACGCGCAACCCGGCGGACGCCGAGGACCTGGTGCAGGAGACGTTCGCCAAGGCGTACGCGTCGTTCCACCAGTTCCAGCCGGGCACCAACCTGAAGGCGTGGCTCTTCCGCATCCTGACCAACACCTTCATCAACACCTACCGGAAGCGGCAGCGCGAGCCGCAGCGCTCCGGGGCCGACGAGATCGAGGACTGGCAGCTCGCGCGGGCGGCCTCGCACAGCTCGGAGGGCCTCAAGTCCGCCGAGGCGGAGGCTCTGGAACGGCTGCCGGACTCCGACATCAAGGCCGCGCTGCAGGCGCTGCCCGAGGAGTTCAGGATCGCGGTCTACCTGGCCGACGTCGAGGGGTTCGCCTACAAGGAAATCGCCGACATCATGGGCACGCCGATCGGCACCGTGATGTCGCGCCTGCACCGTGGCCGGCGTCAGCTACGGGAAATGCTCCAGGATTACGCGGTTGACCGCGGCCTGGTCCGGGCGGGGACGGGAGTGAGCGGCCCCTCCGCCGGCCAGGCGGTTGCCTCCGAGGAGGAGGGGTCATGAGCTGTGGGAACCCGCACGAGGTGCCGTGTACCGAGGTGCTGGACCGGGTCTACGGCTACCTCGACGGCGAGCTGTCGGAAGCTGACTGCGCCAAGATCCGCCAGCATCTGGATGAGTGCGGGCCGTGCCTGCGCGAGTTCGGGCTCGAGGAGGCGGTGAAACGGCTGATCGCGAAGCACTGCGGCTGCGATCCCGCGCCGGCCGCGCTGCGCAGCAAGGTGCTGGTACGGATCAGGCAGGTTCAGGCGGAACTCGAGGTAGCCGATTAGCTTCGAAACAGCTAATGAGCGCCGCCGGGCGCGCCGCCGCGTTTGGTAGCGGTCTGTGATTGCCTTTTCACGTTTTAGCCCGCGATGAGCTTTGGGTCTGCGCGAATCGCCGTGGCCACGTTATCCTGAGCCTGGACGGTATCCCGGTGAGCCGTCTGTCCTGCGCGAGGGAGGTCCAACCCATGCGGACGACCGGCAAGTTGCTCATGATCCTGGGTGAGTTCTGCCCAGCGTGCTGCCGCGCATCTGCCTCGCGCGGCGTGTCATGGTCTTAGGCATCCGCCAGGCTCCAGTGCACGTCACAGGCTGGCTACGAGGGGGGAGTTTGGGCAGGCTTTCGCTGGTCGCCCGGGTCTACGTAGGCGCGGTGGCGGCCGCGGGTCTGGCTTTTGTCGTCCGAGGCCCGCTGGGCGGCATCGCATGGCTGGAAGTGGCCGTTCTCGGGCTGCTGGTCGTCGTGTGCGAGTCGACGGCGACCCGCCTGCGTTCACGGCACCTGTCATGGTCGCCCAACTCCGCGGCCATTCTCGCCGCCATCGTGCTGACCGGCCCGGTGGGGGCGGCGGTGGTCGGCGGCTGCGCCGTCTTCGGGGTGCGCCGGGGCACGTCCGCCACCAAGCAGGTCTTCAACGGCGGCATGATGGCCCTCACCGGCTACCTGCCCGGAGAGGTCTTCCTGCTGCTGGGCGGTGAGGTCGGCACGCCGGGCCAGAGTTCCTTCCCCGAGCTCATCGGGCCGTTCGCCGGGGCCGCGCTGGCCCACGTGATCGTCAATTACTCGCTGCTGTGCGGTGTGCTGTGGCTGACCGGCGAGCCGGGGAGCGCCGGGCAGCAGGCCCGTGCCCTGCTGGATCCGCGGGTCGCGCTCACCGAGCTCGGTTACTGCGCGTTCGGCCTGCTCATCGCGGCTCTGTGGAGCGTGCTCGGGCCGTTCACGCCGGTCCTTGTGCTGGTACCGCTGTTCGTTGCGCGCTGGGCGGTCGCGCAGTTCGCGGCCCAGCAGCGCGCGTATGAGGCGACCGTGAGCGCGCTGTGCCAGGCGGTGGAGACGAAGGACTTCTATACGCGCGGCCACAGCGAGCGGGTCTCCAGGGGATCGGTGATGATCGCGCACGAGATCGGCATGCGCGGGGAGCGGGTGGAGGCGATCAGGTACGCCGGCATGCTGCACGATGTCGGCAAGCTCGGCGTGCCGACGCAGGTGCTGCAGAAGACCGGGAAGCTCACGGACGACGAGTTCGCCGCCATCCAGCTGCACCCGATGCGCGGTCTCGACATAGTGCGCGAGATCGGCTTCCTCGACGAGGCGCTGGCCGGGATCATGCACCATCATGAGCGGATCGACGGCCGCGGCTACCCGATGGGCCTGACCGGGGACGAGATACCCGAGTTCGCCCGGGTGCTCGCGGTGGCCGACGCGTTCGACTCGATGACGTCGACGCGCTCCTACCGCGGCGCGCGCCCGGTGCCGGAGGCCATCGCGGAGCTGCGGCGATGGTCGGGCACGCAGTTCGACCCCGCGTTCGTGGACGCGTTCGTGGCGGCCATCGAACGGGACGGCTGGACCGGCCCGGACACCGCGGCCCCGCAATCGGCCGGGGCGGCGGCCGCGCATGACCACGACGACCCGACCGCGCCGCTGCGGATCATCGAAAGCCTCTGAGGCCGTGGGTGAGCGCCGCTACGAACCGCGGGGCTTCCCGCGCCAGGTTCTGGATTCCGGCCAGTCGCTCCTGGTGATCTTCGCGGGGGTGCTGCTGATCGCGTCGGTCGCGCAGACGGCGGCCGCGGGCCCGCGGGACGTCCGCGACGCGATCGCGTTCGGCGCGCTCATCGCGTTCGGCGAGCTGCTCCGCCTGAGCCTGCCCGGCGACCGGGAGTCCGCGCCGATCGCCACCGCCGGAGCGCTCGCCTACGCGATGCTCATCCAGGTCGGGAACCACCCGGCGCGGCACACCGCCCAGCAGGTGATCGCGGTCACGGCGATCGGCATGATCGTGGGCGCGCTGCCGCACCTGGCTGTCGGCCGCCCGGCCAGGCTTTCCGGGATGGCGGCACGGCTGCTCGCGGTGGCGTGCGCCGCCGGGGTGTTCCGGCCGCTGGCGAGCAACCCGGAGATCGGCAGGCACTGGTGGCTGGCGCTGCCGGTCATGGCCTCGCTGGTCGCGCTTGCCTGGCTGGTCGAAGCGGTGATCGAGGCGCTGATCAGGACGGACGCGCTGCGCGCGCGGTTCGGTGTGGCGCTGGTGGACGAGATGCGCGTGCAGCTTCCGCTCGGCACGGCGGTCGGCGCCTCCGCGCTGCTGATCGCGTTCGCCGCGGAGGTCATGGGGCTCGCCGCGGTGGCGATGTTCACCGCGCCGCTGCTGGTCACGCAGGTGGCCTATCGCCGGTACGCCGGCATCCGCGCGACCTACCTGCAGACGGTGCGCGCGCTCGCCAGGGTGACCGAGATCGGCGGGTACGTGGAAACCGGGCACTCGGCCCGGGTGAGCCGCCTGGCGGTGTCCATCGGCCGTGAGCTCGGCATGGCGGAACCCGAGCTTCTCGAGCTCGAGTACGCCGCGCTCATGCACGACATAGGCCAGCTCTCGCTGCGCGACCCGATCCCCGGCGGCGCCACCGTGCTGGTCGTGCGGGACGAGCAGCGCCGGATCGCCGAGTACGGCGCGGAGGTCATCCAGCAGGCCAAGGTGCTGGACTCGGTCGCGGAGATCGTCCGGCGGCAGAGCGACCCCTACCGCCCCGGCGCGGGGAGCACCGCCGCCAACGGCGGCCGCGGCCGCGGCCGCGGTAACGAGCCGCCGCTGAGCAGCCGCATCATCCGGGCGGCGAACGCCTTCGACGACCTGGTGGGCACCTCGGTGGAGCCCAGCAGGGCGGCGGCCGCGGTCGAGCGGCTCCGGCTGGACACCGCCGGGGAGTACGACCCGCAGGTGGTGGACGCGCTCGGCAGGCTGGTAAGCCGCCGGTCGGTGCTGGGTCCGTAGGGCACGGCCGCCAGGCGGGCCGGTAAGCTGCTGCGGTGCTCGATTCCGTACTCGTCGCCAACCGGGGCGAGATAGCGCGCCGCGTGATCCGTACCGCCCGGCGGCTGGGCGTCAGGACGGTCGCGGTCTACTCGGAGGCGGACGCCGGCCTGCCGTACGTCCGCGAGGCCGGCGAGTCGGTCTGCATCGGCCCGGCGTCGCCCGCGCAGAGCTATCTCGACGCGGAGGTCATTCTGGCGGCGGCGCGGCGCACCGGCGCCGGGGCGATCCATCCCGGCTACGGTTTCCTCTCCGAGAGCCCCGATTTCGCCCGGCGCGTGATTGCCGAGGGCCTGACCTGGATCGGCCCTCAGCCGGACTCGATCGAGCAGATGGGCGACAAGATCCGGGCGCGCAACCTGATGGAGAAGGCGGGGGTCCCGGTGGCGCCGGGCAGCCACGAGCCGGCCGCCGACGCGGACGCCGCCGTCGCCGAGGCGGAACGGATCGGGTATCCCGTCATGGTCAAGGCCGCGGCCGGCGGCGGCGGCATCGGGATGAGCGCGGCGGGCGACGCCGCGGCGCTGCGGGCCGCGTTCGGCACCGCGCGGTCCCGCGCGGAACGGTTCTTCGGCTCGCCGGAGATCCTGATCGAGCGCTACCTGCCCCGCGCGCGCCACGTCGAGGTGCAGATCCTCGGCCTCGCGGACGGGCGGGTGCTCGCCCTCGGCGAGCGGGACTGCTCGGTGCAGCGCAGGCACCAGAAGGTGGCGGAGGAAACGCCGTCGCCGGCCGTCGGCCCGGCGCTGCGGTCGCGGATGCTCGCCGCCGCTGTCCGGGCCGGCGAGGCGGTCGGCTACCTGAACGCCGGCACGGTCGAGTGCCTGGTGGACTCCGACTCCGGTGATTTCGTCTTCCTCGAGATGAACACCAGGCTGCAGGTCGAGCACCCGGTCACCGAGCTCGTCACCGGCATCGACGTGGTCGAGCAGCAGTTTCTGATCGCGTCGGGCTCGGGCATATCGTTCGATCCGGAGGCCGTGCGCCCGTCCGGGCACGCGATCGAGCTGCGTGTCTACGCCGAAGACCCGCGCCGGTTCCTGCCGAGCCCGGGCACGATCACCGGCTGGGCCGAGCCGGCCGGCCCGGGGATCAGGGTGGATTCCGGTTACGAGGCGGGCAACACCGTCACGCCGTTCTACGACCCGCTGCTGGCCAAGCTGTGCGCGCACGGCGACAGCCGCGCGGAGGCCATCGAACGGGCCAGGGAGGCGGTTGGCGGCTTCCAGGTCGGCGGCCTCAAGACCAACCTGCCGTTCCACGCCGAGCTGCTCGCCAGCCCCGAGTTCGTCAGCGGCGACTACGACACCGGAATCGTAAGCCGCATGCGTTCCGCGTGACGTGCTCGTGTACGCTCACCCTGACCTGATGACAGATGGGAGCCTGCTGTGGCCGAGGTCCGCGCGGAGATGGTCGCGAACGTGTGGCGAGTGGTCGTTGCCGAGGGTGATCACGTCGAGGACGGGGACACGCTGGTGATACTCGAGTCGATGAAGATGGAGATCCCCGTCCTGGCCGAGCAGTCGGGCACCGTGTCGAAGCTGCACGTCGCCGAAGGCGACGTGGTCCAGGAAGACGACCTGATAGCCGTCATCGACTAGCGCGTCCCGGCGGAGCGCCCGCGCGGCGCGTCACACGCCGGTTGTGGAGCGGGGGTAGGCGATTTCGGGGTCGGTGACGACGTTGACCAGGTACGGCACGCCTGAGGCCAGGGCCCTGCGCAGGGCCGGGCCGATTCCGGACGGAGCGGTGACCAGTTCGCCGGCGCCGCCGAGGGCGCGGATCACCTCGTCGTAGCGGCAGGCGGGCTGCAGGTCGGCGGCGACGTCGTACCCGTAGAGGAGCCGCATCGGGTGCTTTTCCAGCCCCCACGCGCCGTTGTTCCCGCACACGATCACGACCGGCAGCTTGTGCCGTACCAGGGTGTCGGCGTCCATCAGGGAGAACCCGGCGGCGCCGTCGCCGAGCAGCAGGATGACCTGCGCGGAGGGGCGCGCCAGGCGGGCGGCGATCGCGTACCCGAGGCCGGTGCCCAGGCAGCCGAACGGGCCCGGGTCGAGCCAGCCGCCGGGAGCCTTCGGCTCCACGTACCGGCCGGCGAACGAGACGAAGTCGCCCCCGTCCCCGATGATCACCGTGTCGTCGTCGAGCACCTCGAGCAGTTCGCCGTAGACCCGTGCCGGGTGGACCGGTTCCGCGTCGCTGGCCAGCAGGGAAGCGTCGGCGGCCAGCGCCGCGCGCGCCGCTTCCCGCAGCCGCGGCAGCCAGTCCGGGTCGGCGGCCGCCGGCCCGGCTGCCTCGGCCAGCCCGGCGAAGAACGCGCCGAGGTCGCCCGCCGCGGCGGCGGCGAGCGGGCAGTGCGCGGCGAGCGCGCCGGGAGCGTCTGCCACGTGCACGACGCTCGTGCCGGGGCCGAACGAGCCGTACCGAAGCCGGAAGTCCAGCGGTGCGCCAACGACGATGACGAGGTCGGCCTCCGTGAACGCGAGCGAGCGGGCGCGGCCGGCGAGCAGGTCGTGCCCAGCGGGCAGCACGCCGCGCGCCTGGCCGTTGGTGATCACCGGGAGCCGCAGGGTCTCGGCGGCCTGCCGCGCCGCGTCCTCCGCGCGGCCGAGCCACACGTCGGAGCCGAGCACCAGGACCGGCCGCCGGGCGGCGCGCAGCAGCGCCGCGATCCGGCTGACCTGCTCCGGGTCCGGCGGCGCGGCGGCCTCCGCGCGGGGTTCCGGCAGGCTGGCCTCGCCCTGGCCGTAGATCGCCTCGAGCGAGACGTCGAGGAACACCGGGCCGCGGTGCGGCGCCGTGGCCAGCCGGAACGCCTCGTCCACCGATGCCGCGAGCTTCACCGTGCCGTGCTCGGTCCAGGCGCGCTTGGTGACCGGGGCGAGCAGCGGCGGGTGGTCGATCTCCTGCAGCCCGCCGGACCCCCACCGGTAGTCGGGGGCCCGGCCGCCGAGCAGGACGACCGGGGCGCCGTTGAACCACGCGGTCGTGACCGCGCTGACGCTGTTCGTGACCCCCGGGCCGGCGGTTACCACGGCCAGGCCGGGCGCGCGGGTCAGCCGGGCCGTCGCCTCGGCCGCGAACACCGCGGTCTGCTCGTGCCTGACGTCGATCAGCCGCAGCGGCGGGTCCGCCTTGACCGCGGCGTCGTACAGCGGGAAGACGTGCCCGCCGGAGAGCGTGAACATCGCCGTCACGCCGTGCCGCCGCGCGACCGCGACGGCGTGCGCGCCGCCATGACCGGAGATCATGCCGCCGACGTTACCAGCCAGTAGCGGGAGCGTCGCGGGGCCGCTGGCGCATCTGGCCCCGCCCAGTGGGGCCGCTGGCGCATTTGGCCCCGCGCAGGGGCTGTAAATCCCCGACCGCACCCGCGCCCGCGGCGCCGAGACCGACGCCCGCCGGCGCCGGCGCCTCGGCCACCTCCCCGTCGGCGGTGTACTGGTGCGGCAGGGTCTCGTCGGCGCCGCCGGGCACCTTCGTCAGCTTGAGGATGACCGTCAGCACGACGCTGATCGCGATGTTGAGCAGCACGGCGGTCAGGCCGATGTACACGGTGTGGCCGAACTCGATGTCCGTCGACCCGGCCCAGTGCGACGTGGTGGGCGTCGCGACCTTGTAGGCGGCGATCGTGCCGAAGATCATGCCTGCCGCCCAGCCGGCCAGCAGCGCCCAGCGGTGGAACCACCGGGTGAACAGGCCGAACACCAGAGCCGGGAACACCTGCAGCACCCAGATGCCGCCGAGCAGCTGCAGGTTGATGGAGAACGTGCGCGGCAGCTCGATCGCGAACAGCAGGGCGCCGGTCTTGATGACCAGCGAGCCCCACTGCGAGACCTTCGTCTCCAGCCTGGGGCTGGCGTCGGGCTTGACGAACTCCTTGAAGATGTTCCTGGTGAACAGGTTGGCGGCGGCGATCGCCATGATCGCGGCCGGCACCAGCGCGCCGATGACGATCGCCGAGAAGGCGATGCCCGTGAACCAGCTCGGGAACATGTGCTGGAACAGGTACGGCACCGCCAGCTGGGCGTTGCCGCCGGCCTTCTTGACGTTCGCCGCGGTGACCTTGTCCGTGAGCGCCATGTAGCCGAGCAGCGCGATGAGGCCGAGTACCACCGAATAGAGCGGCAGCAGCGCCATGTTGCGCTTGACGACCGCACGGCGCCGGGTGGACAGCGCGCCGGTGATCGTGTGCGGGTAGATGAACAGCGCCGCCGCCGAGCCGAGCGCGAGCGTCGCGAACGCCAGCTGGCTGTTGCCCGTGGTGGGGATGAACACGCCGGTGGGCTTGCCCGTCTTCGGGTTGACCGTCTTCATGTGCGTCTCGGCGACCCCGAAGATGTGACCGAAGCCGCCGAGCCTGGTAGGGATGTAGAAGATCGCGACGATGATCATCACGTAGACGAGGATGTCCTTGATGAACGCG
>Ga0213875_10000429_pt1 | contig 36695 bp, 27 predicted proteins | sample BarmaccomBMRX_R8_FD_160105 | JGI IMG/M metagenome (GOLD analysis project Ga0213875, IMG submission 160105) | Root-associated microbial communities from Barbacenia macrantha in rupestrian grasslands, the National Park of Serra do Cipo, Brazil - RX_R8 | ecosystem: Host-associated > Plants > Roots...
CATTGGGTGAGGCCGAGGTCGGGCCGGCCTGCTCCCGGCTCGGGATTCCCCGGCCCTACGTTCTGTTCGTCGGCAACCTGGAGCCCAAGAAGAATCTGCCGCGGCTGATCCAGGCGTTTCAGCGCCTGAAGGCCTCCAGCGGCCTGCCCCACACGCTGGTCATTGTCGGCGAGCGGCCTCCTGAGGGGCCGGACGGCGTCCCGGGCGGGGGGGAGCAATCTCGTGCGATCCACTTCGCCGGATACGTCGAGGACGCCGACCTGCCGGTGCTATACCGGGGCGCGGATCTTGTCGCCTACCCCTCCACCTACGAGGGTTTCGGCATGCCCGTCCTGGAAGGCATGGCCGCCGGCGCCCCGGTGCTGACCTCGTCCGTGTCCTCACTGCCCGAGGTGGCGGGCGGGGCGGCGATGCTGGTGGACCCGTATGACGTGGAGGAGATCGCGGCCGGGCTGCACCGTGCGCTGACGGACCGGGCGTGGCGGGCAGGGGCGGCGGTCGCCGGCCCGGCGCGCGCCGCCGTTCTGTCATGGGCGGAGAACGCGCGGCAGACCTCGGAAGTTTATCATCGGCTCTGGGAACGGGCTGCCGCGGAGGGGACTGCAGGGCGTGGCGGGAAGACCTCCTGATGCGTGTGCTGCTGATCTCCCACACGTGCCAGTCCCGCGTCGAGGGCCAGCCGAAGGCCGCCCAGCTCGCCGCCTGGAAAGGCCTTGATCTTCGGGTCCTCGTCCCCGACCGCTGGTACGAGTACGGGCGGTGGCGCCGCGCCGAGGCTCCCGAGGGGGCGGCCTACGCCTTCACGGCGGAACGAGTCGCGCTGCCGTGGACCGGGCCGGCACAGTGGTATCTTCACTGGTACCCACGCTTGGCCGCCATACTGCGCGAATTCCGGCCCCACATCATCGACATCTGGGAAGAGCCCTACGGGCTGGTCAGTGCCCAAACATGCTGGCTGCGGAATCGAATCCTGCCGCAGACGAAGATTCTCTCCGAGACCGAGCAGAACATCAACAAGAATCTGCCGCTCCCTTTCGAGCGGTGCCGGGCGTACACCCTGCGCAACGCCGACTTTGCCGTCGGCCGCAACGCGGAAGCGGTCGCCGTACTGCGGTCAAAGGGCTTCACGGGGCCGGCGGCGGTTGTGCCGAACGCCGTTGATGCGGACCTTTTTCGCCCGATGGAACGCGCGGCCTGCCGCGCGGAACTGGGGTATCAGCCGACAGACTTTGTGGCCGGCTATGTCGGACGCCTCGTCGAGTCGAAGGGATTGATGGAGGCGGTGGACGCGCTCCCCCACTGCCCGGGGAACGTCCGCCTGTTGTTTGTCGGCGCCGGCGATTTTAAAACGGACCTGGAGGAGCGCGCGCGCGATCTGGGGGTGAGCGAGCGGGTGCGTTTCCTGCCCGCCCGCCCTTTGACGGATCTGCCCAAGGTCATGAACGCGCTGGACACGCTTCTGCTTGTGTCACGCACGACGCCGAGCTGGAAGGAACAGTTCGGCCGCGTGGTGATCGAGGCCAACGCGTGCGGCACGCCGGTGATCGGCTCCCGTTCGGGGGCCATACCGGAGGTGGTCGGCAATGCGGGCCTGATCGTCCCGGAGAAAGACCCCGTGGCTCTGGCCGCCGCCATCCGTGACCTTGCGGACAACCCCCATCGGCGGAATGAACTGGGGGCAATCGGGCGAGCCCAGGTAGAAGCTAAGTTCACTTGGGCACGAGTCGCGGACCAAATGCACGACATTTATAGCCAAATTTTAGATTCGAAGTGTGACCGCCCTTGAGCCAAATCCGACAAGAGGAGTATCCTGGGATGGTTTTCATGCTTCCCAGGCAACAGGCAGAAACGACGTTTCTTGAGGCACATTCTGTGGTATATTGTCAGGACTTTATCGGAACTTCATCTTTTTGGCTGAGATCACGAGCTTTGGCATGGAATTTGCTTATTCAGCATTGACCTGTTGGAACTGCTGTATCCTCAACATTTTTGCTCAAGGTGCAGACACACCCAAGCCGATTTCTTCTAACAGCACAAGCAGATGCTCGGGCGGTGAAGACAAGAATGTCCTATGGAACCCGTTCTACAGCGGGTCGCAGTATGATGGGCCGAGGAGACGGCGAAAAGACCGTTCGTCATCTATTATCATAGTATCGCAAACCGCTAGCCATGCAACTAGCTGAGGAAGTCAACGCCATGCGGGTCGCACTCGTGCATGATGATCTGGTCCAAGCCGGCGGTGCCGAGCGCGTCACCGCCTGCTTGCATGACCTTTTCCCCCAAGCTCCGCTCTACACATCCATCTACGACCCTCGCGGGACTCTGCCCTGCTTCGCCACCATGGATGTACGTACTTCCTTCCTTCAACGGTGGCCGCTGGCCTCACACCGTCTGCACAAGCTTGCCCTTCCTTTCTTTCCTGCTGCCTTCGAGGAATTTGATTTCTCGAACTACGATCTCGTCCTCAGCTGCACCACCCGTTTTGCTAAAGGGGTCATCACCCAGCCGGAGACCTGTCACGTCTGCTACTGTCATACCCCTCCCCGATTCGCCTGGCGTCCCAATGATTATTTTGTGGGCAGTCCTCACGCCCGCCTGCTCACGCCGTTTATGCGTGGTATGATGCGCGACCTGCGCGTCTGGGATATCGCCAGTTCTCAGCGGGTTGACTACTTTGCGGCTAACTCTCACAACGTTGCCCGCCGCATTCGGAAAGTTTACCGGCGCGAGTCCACCGTCATTTATCCCCCCGTGCAGACCAGTCGCTTTCTGCCCGCCCCCGCCCACGAGATCGGCCCACACTTTCTGATAGTCTCTCGCCTCGTAGGGTACAAGCGCGTGGATCTTGCGATTGAGGCCTGTAATCAACTGGGCCTCCCGCTGCGCGTGATCGGCACGGGGCCGGAGGAGGCCGCGCTGCGCCGCCTCGCCGGGCCAGGGGTCACGTTCCTGGGCAGAGTTCCGGACGGCGCAGTGGCGGCGGAGATGGCGCGCTGCCGGGCGCTGATTTTCCCTGGAGAGGAAGATTTCGGCCTGACGCCGCTGGAGGCGATGGCCTGCGGACGCCCGGTGGTGGCCTACGGGGCGGGGGGAGCAGTCGAGACGGTGGTGGATGGGGTGACGGGGGTGTTGTTCGCCCAGCAAACGCCGGAGTGTCTGGGGGCGGCGCTGCAAGTGGTTGGAACATTGCCGACGCCGCCGGGGGCGCTGCGCGCGCACGCGGAGCGGTTCGACACCGCCTCATTCATGCGGCAGATGTCCGCCTTTCTAGACGAGGCACTCGAGCAGCACCGGCGAACCTACCAAATGCCGCTGGAGTGGACCTCGCCCGACCGGCCCGAGGACCTTGTCGGCCGGTTCCGTTGAGAACTTAGCAGGGGACTGTCCGCCTTTCAGGCGGCAGAGCAATGTTGCCCTGCGAAGCAGGACTTTCTCCTGTTTGCCGAAGCATTATAAAATCCTGGGAATGCGAAGGCTGCCTTGAACCCGGCATTCCTCGTTCCATCCTCCGTTCTCGTTTCACCAAAAGGCCTTTAATACCGCGCTTCCGCTTGCGGAAGTTTACTCCGCGGGATACACCAAGATGGAGGGTCTTGAGTACGGACATTCCAGGGGTTGCGGCCAGGAACGTGTAAAAATAATCCTCAAATCGTCTATGTCAACAGGTGCAGGTTTGCTGACTTGTCCAGCAAAGCCAGTGCCGGGAATTGCCTTTGAGCGCTAACGTAGGGGGATGCCGCAAGCATTGCCCAAGAAGCCGCCTCTTTTACGAGGGGGGAGTTGTCACCGAAGGGGTAGGTCCCTCTAAGGTAACTGGTTTCGAGCCAAGACGGCACTGCTCTTGAGCGCCCATCTTGATTATTCGATAGCGAGCTACACAAGACCTATGACCTAAATGCTTTTCCGCTCGTTGGCTCTGAAGGAGCGTGGAGAGGTTTCCGCTATCAGAGGATTTATCGTGTCTCATCATAAGTTTATCGCCTTTGACCTGCTCCGTCTGCGCCACTTCCTTCGACTTGGACAGACGCAGTCCAGCCCTTCGCTACGCATCAACGCGGGCGGGGGGTTCTACACGGACGCGGCGGGCAACGCCTGGCAGGCGGACGCCGACTACACGGGCGGGGCCACCTGGTCCTTCCAGGGCCTGAGCATCACTGGGACGGCTGACCCCGAACTCTACCGCGACGTGCGCTACAGCGCCGCCACCTTCGGCTACGCGTTGCCCGCCGGCCCCGGCGCCTACACCCTCAAGCTCCACTTCGTCGAGGGCGACGCCTCCCCCGCCGTCGGCAAGCGCCTCTTCAACGTGCTGGTCAACGGGTCGGTGGCCCTGAGCAACTTCGACGTCTTCGCGGCGGCCGGCGGCGCGGGCAAGGCGCTGGACGAGAGCCTCCCCGTCACCGTCCCGGCGGGCGGCGGGGGCGTGAGCGTCTCCTTCCAGACCGTCTCCTACGCCGCCATGGTCTCCGCCATCGAGCTGATCCCTGCCGCGCCGCCTGCGCCGTCGGGCCTGAGCGCGATGGGGGTCAATGCGCAGGTGTCCCTGGCCTGGAGCGCCGTCAGCGGCGCCACCGGATACAGCGTCAAGCGGGCGACCGTCAGCGGCGGCCCCTACATGACCCTCAGCACCCCCGGCGCCGTCATCGGCACGAGCTACACGGACACGGGCGTGGCGAACGGGACGACCTACTACTACATCGTCACCGCCACCAACAGCGTCGGTGAGGGCAACGCCTCCAACGAGGCCAGCGCCACCCCGATCGTGGCCGTAGGACCGACAACAATATCCGTCACTGATAGCAACCTATTTTTCAGCCCGTACAATTGGTATATCAAGGACTCCAGCTACGCCCAGGCCGTCAACAACGGCGCCTATATTAAGGGTGGGTTCACCGGCACGAGTCTGAGCATGAACGTTGATGTCTCGCCGCTCATCGCGGTCGGTGACGCCGCTTCCGAATATCCGTATATTCGTTTCTCCGTAGACAACATGCCCTGGACGACAGTTCAGTTGAATAGTGCCAGCACTGCCATCTCCATCGCACACGGTTTGGCTGCCGGCAGTCATACATTCATTATCTATGCTATTGGCATCGGTAACCACGATCGGTGGACGCCCACATCGGTTTTGCGGGTGTCAGGATTTACGCTCGATAGCGGCGCGACCTCGGCTTCGTTTTCCAGTACGCCACTGTCCGTTAAATCGGCGCGAATGATTGCTTTTGGCGACTCGATCACCGACAACGTTTTCGCGGATTTTGATGGCGTGTTCGCCCCCAACGGTGATGGACAACAGGATTACATTTCCTTAGTTGGGACCGCTTTAGGAGCGGAATACGGGACCATCGGTTTCCCCGGACAGGGTTTTTCACGCAGTGTTGGTGGGACCGCACCGGCGCTTCCCTTGACCTATGGCTACTATACCAGTGGCGTATCACGGCTGATAAACGGACTGTTCGCGCCAGCACCGGATTACATCTTTCTGAATGAAGGAACGAACGATGACAGCCTGCCGCCTTCCCTGGTAACAGGTACGATCCAAGGGCTTCGCGCGGCAGCTCCCAACGCCCAAATCTTTGTGATCGTGCCGTTCGGGGGATTTCAGGAAGCTGCGATCACGGCTGGCACCAATGCTGTTGCCAGTGTTGATGCTAAGGTGCATCTGATTGATCTGGGGGACACTTATTTCGGTTCAACCAGCGGCCTGACCGGGAGCGGCCCGAGCGCGCAGAGTTCAGACGGTGTCCATCCACGCCTTTATCTACAATCGGAGCTGGGTGCCATGGTAACAGCCCAGGTCGTCAAATTCCTTAAGTGACAATGCCCGGGCGGATTGGTCTGGGCTTCTGTCGACTTCACGGACGCTGTGCCGCCCCGCATTTGATACGCTCATCAGCACACTCCCTCCCATGCCCCGTCCAACTCTCACCTCAACCCCGCCGCTGTCGTCCCTCTAATAACTTCACTGATGCTCCCAGGCACGTAGTTAGTCAGCACCTCCAGCATTTGTAATCATAAAAACAGCAAAATCATCAGTATGCCTTGGCACGTTCTGTGCAAATAGCAACATAACGCCTGCTCAGGACAGTGCCATCCCGCTCTTTATGGGTGGCGGTTGGGACCACGCCCGGAAGGGCGCGAAATCAGCCCGCGCGATTGAGGACAAACGTGGTCTCAGGTCCGCGAAGAGGGACTGCGGGCTCTTCAAGCCGCGAGTTCAGTCGCCAGCCAGAAAGAACGCAGCCGCCGTGCCACTCAGGGGGCAAAGAGAGACGGCAGAGGAAGTAATCTCACTATGCTTCGCAGATTTCACGCACCCTGCCTTGCCTGGACAGGCCTTGCCTTACCTGGCTTGGCTTTAGGCGGCTTGGCGCTGATCGGTTCCGCTGCCCATGTCCAGTCTCCTACCGCCGGACAGTATGCCAGCAGATTTAATCTCCCTGAAGATGGCCCTGGAACTGTCACACGCGGCGCCGCTTCGGACGGCAAAAGTGCCGGCGGTTTCGCCAACAGCCCTCGTCCCATTGTTATCAGCGCCGGCGGCAATTCTTCCGCCGCCGTCAGCAGTGGAACGAAGAGGGACAAGCGATCCACCCCTAGTACCGCCGCAGCCAGCTTCATCCCCATTGTTGTCACCGGCACAGCTGAAGGCACTGGAGACCGTCCTGAGGCCGCTATTCACGAGGTCGGTATTCACGCGATGGACGCACCGGCCGTTCACCCCGCCGGTTCAGAGCAGGCTCAGGATTTGGCTGCGGCCGCGCGGCCCGCGCCCCTCGCCACTGCACTCAGGAATGGCCCGCTCGTTCCAATCGTCATCTATGGTGCTTTCAGCAAGGATAACAACGTCCTGAACAACGCGAGCCCCTCGGCGGCCCCGGAACCGTCTCCGGCGGTGACGCTGGCGGGCCTGACTTTGCTGACGGGCCTGGTGCTGCGACGCGCCATCCGGCGTACCCGGACAGCCCGTGCCTGATGCACTCACAATGAACTTTATGACAACTCACCGCTTCGAGCTGGAGCAGACAGACCGGATTCCGCCTGCCCCACCATACCTCGTCTGGGGTACCCTGTTGCCCGTGTTCGGGGCGGCCGGATTGCTTCTCGGTTTCGCCTGGCCGGTACTGAATTTCTGGCGGGCACAGTTCACCAATCCCAGCTCCTTCTATAGCCACGGGCCCCTCGTCCCGCCCATGGCCGCTCTCATCCTTTGGCACTACCGCGAGCGGTTGCGCGTTGCCCCGTTAGCTCCCGCGCCTATCGCCCTCACCCTCCTGCTGCCCGCTGGAACCCTGCTCGTCCAGGCCATCCGCATCGGCAGCGGCTGGATCGGCTCCCTCGCCCTCCTGCTCACCCTTGCCGGCAGTGCTTGGCTGCTGCTGGGGGGCCGTTGGATGCGCATCGCCCTGCCCGCCTTCGCCTTTCTGCTGCTGATGTCCCCGCTCCCCAGCACTCTGCTCAACCAGGCGACTCTGGGCCTACAGATACTCTCCACCACAATGGCGGCTCACCTCCTCCGCCTGGTCGGCTGCCACGCCGCCGCCGTCGGCACCCTGATCACCCTGCCCGGCTTCACTCTCTGGGTCGCGGCGCCCTGCTCCGGCTTCAAGCTGCTGCTCTCGCTGCTGACCTTTGGAGCCGCCTTCGCCCTTCTGCTGGACGGCCCGCCCGCCCGAAGGCTGAGCTTGCTCCTTGCGACGCTCCCGCTCAGCCTCGCTGTAAACGCGGTGCGCGTCGCCCTGATCGCCATCGCCGGGGCGTGGCAGGGCCCGTCGGCGGCCCATCAGGTGGACGCGCAGGGGGCGCTCATCACCCTCACTCTGAGTTTTGTTGCCTTGTACCTGCTGGCGAGAGGACTACAATGCCGCACGTTGGCCGGATGGCCGCTCTTCTGATGTTCCTGTTTGGGACCGGCTGGCTGGTTGCGGCCTTGACGAAGCCCCCGCCGCCTGCCATCAACGCTCCTTTGACTGACGTGACCATCCCTCGTCACCTCCTGGACTACGTGGGATTGGACAGTATCGTAGATCCGACCGCGCGTAAGGCACTGGCAGGAACACGCCTGATCGCCCGCACTTACCGGCGCGGCGGTGAGATGGTGCAGTGCGTGGTGATGAGCGGTGACGCGCCGGGGACACTACACGATCCGCGCGACTGCCTGGCGGGCAGCGGCTGGCACGTCACCGGTGAGCACGATGAGCGGCTGGCGGACGGACAGCCCATTCACGCCTGCCGCGCCGTCGAGCGACCCGGCGCAGCCGACCTGGATGTTGTGTACCTGTTCGTGGTGGACGGGCGTGTGACGAGTGATTTGGCCTCGGTGCGAGCGACCATGCTCTGGGACGCGCTGAAAGGCAGGAGCCAGGGATCGAATTACCTGGTGCGGCTGTCGACTCCGCTGCCGGTCCGCAGCCGAGACACGGCCGTCGCCCATGATCATCTCCTCAATTTCGCTGCGCGGATCCTCGCCTGCCTTCCAATACACCCCCGTACGCCCCAGAAAACAGGGCTACTCTAACCAGCGATAAAGGGTAGCTATCACTAGGCATCGGGAATGGACCGCCCGCCTGAGCCACAGGGAACGCTGCTCCCGTGGTCACGTTGAGTCGAAGGGCCGGTGAACGGTGCGGCGGTGCCCGGGATGAGCGACAGGGGCGCGGCGGTGAAAGTGGTGATGAGGCAGTCGGGGAAGTGATGGTAATTGGGCAATGATAAGTGACATTATCATTGTCATATTAAGCCGCTTTCATTGCCGGTTTCTCCACCACTTTCAGCCCAGAGGGATGCCCACAGTGATCCCCGAAAGGATGGCGGCCGCGCCGCCGGATTGCGGCCGGATCCGGCCCGTTTTCCCGAACTCACCCTCGCCCCTCGTCCCCTGTTCACGATCTGCCGCGCGATGGCCCGCTGGCAGCCCATGGCGTCCATCGTGATCACGCACCAGGCGATGTCCAGCAGCTTCAGGAGCGCGGGGATGGCCGTGACCTCGCTGCTCTTCCTGTCCACCACCGCTTGGCCCAGCGACAGGCCCGCCTCACTGCCCCACGCGCTCACCAGGTGCAGGGCCGCCTGCCCCGTCGCCGCGTCGAAGCTGTGGCGGATCGCCTTGCCGTCGACGGCAATGACTTCCGATGGCGATGACTTCGCCCCGCGTGTAGGCGTGCAGGCTCCGGGCGAACGATGGTATAAGAGCAGGCAGCGCCCGAACTGCTCGGGGTCCGGGCGGGCGAAGGATGTCCAGCAGAGCGTACTGCACATGAGCGGACTCCCGGATCAACGGGATGAGCCAGGTTCCACCACGCCCACTCTGATACCTCCTGAAACTAAGATGCTCTCGCCCTGGGATTCTTGCCGTTCCAGGCCACTTGGCACGATTCTTGCACAACCGTATCCCCGGAAGACGCGAACCGCGCGGTTCGCCCGCCTCGGCGATGGCGGCCCCCGCGGCAGGCTGCAAGAAGGCCGGTATTATGAGCGCGACCATCAAGCAAAAACCGCAACTGATCATCCTCCCCAGCCGGGGGTGGCAGCCGCTGAACCTGCGCGAGCTGTGGCAGTTCCGCGACCTGCTCACCACCCTGGCCGGGCGCGACCTCAAGCTACGCTACCGTCAGACGGCCCTCGGGGCCGTCTGGGTCATCCTCCAGCCCCTGATCGCCGCCGGCATCTTCTCCTTCGTCTTCGGCAAGGTGGCGAAGCTGCCGAGTGACGGCGTGCCGTACTTCGTCTTCTCCTTCGCCGGCCTGCTCGGCTGGAACGCCTTCAGCGGCACCCTGGGCAAGGCCGGGTCGTCCCTGGTCGGCAACGCCAACCTGGTCTCCAAGATCTACTTCCCGCGCCTCGTCCTGCCGTTCGCCACCGTCTTCTCCACCCTGATGGACTTCGGCGTCGCCCTGACCATGATGGCCGTCCTGATGGCCCTGAGTCACATCGCCCCCACGGCCGGCCTGCTGCTGCTGCCGGTCTGGCTGTTCCTGATCATCACGCTGGCGATCGGGATCAGCCTGTTCACGTCGGCGCTGATGGTGTCCTACCGGGACGTCGGCTTCGTGGTGCCGGTGATGACCCAGTTCCTGCTCTACGGCTGCCCCATCGCCTATCCCATCTCCGCCGTGCCGCATCACCTGCGCGGCCTGTACTACCTGAATCCCCTGGCGAGCCTGCTGGAGGCCTTCCGCTGGTCCCTACTGGGCCGGGGCGAGATGCCCTGGAGCGCGCTCGCCTACGCCGCCGCCTTCGTCGGGGTAGTGTTCGTGTCCGGCGTGTTCGCGTTCCGCAAGATGGAAAGGAAGTTTGCTGATGTCATCTGACACGGTCCTCCGTCTGCCGAAGCGCATGGCCGCCCCGCGGGAGGACGCGCCGCGCCTCCGACTGGAGTTCCTGGACGGCCTGCGGGGGCTGTCCGCCCTCTACGTCGTGCTGTTTCATGTCTGGCTGATCATGAACTGGCAGGGATTCCTGCGGGGCCACGTCGATGGGGATGGGCTGCCGGGATGGCTGCAAGCGGCGTCCTCCTGGATGCGATATGGCGCCGCCTCCGTCGCCGTCTTCATCGTTCTCTCCGGGTACTGCCTGATGCTGCCCGTGGTCACCACGGACGGCGGGAAATTGCGCGGCGGCGCCTGGGGCTTTTTGAAGCGGCGGGCGCGGCGCATACTCCCGCCGTACTACGCCTCGCTGGCGCTGTCACTGCTGTTGATTGCGCTCGTCCCCGGACTGCGGACGGTCAGCCACACATGGTGGGATCATGTGCTGCCTGCCTTTTCACGCGGCGCCTTGATTTCACACCTGTTTCTGTTTCACAACCTCACCAGCCACTGGAACCTGAAGATCAATGGGGTGCTCTGGAGCGTCGCCACGGAATGGCAGATCTACTTTCTCCTGCCGTTCCTCCTGCTCCCCGTCTGGCGGCGCTTCGGCCTGTTGGCCCTGATCGGCGTGTCCTACGTGCTGGGATGCCTCCCGCATTACGTTTTTCACGGTCAGGTCGACTCCGCGTCGTACTGGTACATCGGCCTGTTCGGCCTGGGCATGGCCGGTGTCATCCTCGGATTCTCCGAGGACGCGGTTGTCACCCATTGGCGTCGCCGTTTCCCGTGGCTGCCGCTGGCGTTCGTGCTGTGCGTCGCTTACGGAGCCGTCGCATCCTGGACGTTCTCGTTCAAGCACGGCCTGATCAAGGACACCTTGATCGGCCTGGCCGTCACGAGCCTCTTGATACGCTGCACGAACGCTCTGAAGGAGGGGCCGAAGGCTTCCGGACTCTGTGTCTCACTGTTCCTGCGCCTGTTTGAGTGCCGCGCTGCGAAGGCCTTGGGTTCCTTTTCCTATAGTTTGTACCTCACTCATGCGCTGGTACTGGGGTGTCTTTATCTCGCACTCCGGATACACCACGCTTCCCCGATGGTGAGCTTTTTCGTCTTGCTCCTGTCCGGCGTTCCACTCTCGTTGGGTGTGGCTTTTCTGTTCCATCTTGCGTTCGAACGGCGTTTCCTATCCAGTCCCAGGCCTTTACAAAAATCGGACCGGGATAACATTTCCTTGCCTGCATCTATAGGCATGGCCGAAGTCCAAGGAAGTATGCATGTCATCTAGCGACCTCGCCGTGTCGATTCAGGGGCTGAGCAAGTCCTACACCATCGCCCATGACGACGCCGGACACTCGGCGGCGCAGGCGCTGCGGCGCCGCCTCCGGGACCCGCTGCGCCGGGCCGAGCGGGAGACGTTCTGGGCGCTCCGGGACGTCAGCTTCGACATCTATAAAGGCGACGTGGTCGGCATCATCGGGCGCAACGGCGCGGGCAAGAGCACACTGCTCAAGATCCTCAGCCGCATCACCGAGCCGACGGCGGGGCGGATTGAGTTGTACGGGCGCGTCGGCAGCCTGCTGGAAGTCGGGACGGGGTTCCACCCGGAACTGACGGGCCGCGAGAACATCTTCCTCAACGGGGCGATCCTGGGGATGAGCCGCCGGGAGATCGCCCGGCAGTTCGACGCCATCGTGGACTTCGCGGGGGTGGCGCAGTTCCTGGACACGCCGGTCAAGCGCTACAGCAGCGGGATGTATGTCCGTCTGGCCTTCGCCGTCGCCGCCCACCTCAATCCAGAGATCCTGATTGTGGACGAGGTGCTGGCCGTCGGGGACTCGCAGTTCCAGAAAAAGTGTCTTGGGAAGATGCAGGAGGTGGCCGAGCAGGAAGGCCGGACGGTCCTGTTCGTCAGCCACAACATGGCCGCCGTCACGGAACTCTGTTCGCGCGCCATCCTGCTGGGGAACGGGCGGATCCAAAACGATGGGTCCACCCTGACCGTAGTGAACGAGTACCTAGACGGCGCCACACGCCGGGCCGCCGAGATCGTCTTTGCGGACGCGGAGACGGCGCCCGGCAATGAGAATGTCCGACTCGCCGCGGTCCGAGTCCTGGATGACGAGGGCAGGCTCGCCGACAAGGTCGACATCAGCCGGCCCCTGTCGGTCGAGGTCGAATACGTGAACATGATCCCCGGGACCATCTTGAACATCTCCACGTCGGTCTATGGTCCCAATGACGTCTATGTCCTGGCCTCGCCGTCGATCTCCGACCGGGCCTGGTATCAGCGCCCGCATCCCGTGGGCCGGTTCCGCAGCCGGTGCCGGATCCCGGCGAATTTCCTGAATGACGGGCCATACCGGTTCTCCGTCGTCCTGGTCGAGAACGGGATCGCGGTCGCCACCGCCGACCACGTGGTCTCGGTGGAGGCCGTGGACTACGGCTCCGGCCGCGGTACCTACTTCGACGTCTGGGGCGGGGTCGTCCGGCCCAGCCTGGACTGGGAGACGGAGATGCTGGGCGGCGCCCCGGAGGACCGGCCCACCCACGCCTACGCCGGCCGTCGGTAAGCCACTCGGAAGGAGAAGTTATCTGTGCGCGGCGCTCGGTTGATACGTAGAATCGCGGCCTCGGTCGGGCATCGCGCCCATCGGACAAAGTTGGTCGCCGAACGCGCCTGGATCGGCATGGAAAATGCCCGGACACGGCACCATGGAGCGAGCGATCTCCTCATCCTGGACGACTGCTTCCCGAACGTCCTCTCCGCCTTCCGGATGGCCGAGTTCACGGCCTACCTTCAGGACTTCCCGACGGCCCAGGTCCATTCCACCGGGAGCGCGCTCTCGCAGTACAGCACCCTCCCGGAGTCGATCCGGAGATTTCATCGCGCCCACCCCGAATGGGCGGGCCGCGTCCGCCGGTTCCATCCCCAGCGGCGACTGAACGGGACCCTGGCCTATCTGGTCTTCCTGATGAATGCCCACTTCTACATCGAGACCCTGGAGCAGAGGGCGCTGCCCTTTGTCTTCACCCTGTATCCCGGCGGCTATTTTCATCTCAACGACCCCGTCAGCGACGGAAAATTGAAGCGTGTTCTCTCATCGCCCATGTTCCGGAAGGTGATCGTGACCCAGCGGATCACCCAGGACTACCTGCTCCAGAAGGGGTGGTGCGCGCCGGACCAGATCGAATATGTTTTTGGCGTCGTCACGCCCTCCGACCGCCTGGCCGCCGTCGGCCCGCCGCGAAAGTACGGCGTGAACAAAGAGACCATTGATCTCTGCTTCGTCGCGCACAAGTACATGCCCCGCGGCATCGACAAGGGGTACGACCGATTCATCGAGACGGCCTGCGCCTTAAGTCGGCGTCACCCGCAGGCGCGGTTTCACGTGGTCGGCCCGTTCGACGAGAGCGACATCGACGTCCGTGACATCCGGGACCGGGTGACCTTCCATGGGACCCAGCCGACGGAGTTCTTCCCGGACTTCTACGCCGGCATGGACATCATACTGTCCCCGAACGCGCCGTTCATCCTGGCGGCGGGGGCCTTCGACGGCTTCCCGACCGGCTGCTGCGTCGAGGCCGGCCTCTGCGGCGTGGCCGTGTTCTGCTGCGACGAACTGCGGCAGAATGACGGCCACTTCCGGGACGGGGAGGAGATCGTCCTTATCCCTCGGGACGCCGCGGGCATTTGCTGCGCCATCGAGCGCTACCTCGCCGACCCGAACCGCTTGGCCCGGCTGGCGCGGGACGGTCAGCGGGCGTTCCAGCGGGTCTATGATCTGGATCGGCAGATGGCGCCCCGGCTGAACGTCCTCAGAAGCTTGAGCGGGAAAGGCGCGGAACGCGTCGGCGAGTTATGTCGGACGGTGTAATCACTTCTTGTGCGAGCAGCCTGCTTCGACAGAAGGTTCGCCATGCCCTCAACGGCACGGCTATTGGAGACACACCCCCTCCGGGGCTGCGGGACACGGCCCGCGACTCCTTTTAGCCCAGAAGGGGGTTCTTTCCAACCGCCGTGGGGTTCAGCCCGTGGGGGGACTTCGTAACATCGGCTGGTAAGACATGTCGGAAAACCGTTCAGATAACCGTCTCGTCATTTACGGCGCCGGCGGCCACGCGAAGGTCGTCGCCGACATCGTGCGCCGCGGCAATCGCTTCGAACTCCTGGGCTTCCTGGACGACCAGCGCCCGGAGCGCCGTGGGGACGCCTTTTGCGCTGCGACGGTCCTGGGCGGCCGGGAGCATCTGGACGTTCTGCGTCAGCAGGGCGTCCGGCAGGTGATCATCGCCATCGGCGACGGCCGCGCGCGCACAACGCTCGCCGAGGTCGTGCGGGCACACGGCTTCCGCCTCGTCGCCGCCATTCATCCCTCTGCGATCATCGCCGAGGACGTTGTGATTGGGGACGGGACGGTCGTCGCGGCGGGCGCGGTCGTGAACCCGGGTTCGCGGGTCGGCGAAAACGCCATCATCAATACCTGCGCCAGCGTGGACCATGACTGCGCCGTGGACGACGGCGCGCACATTTGCCCGGGCGTCCGTCTGGCCGGGGGCGTTCGCGTCGGCCGAGCGGCCTGTGTCGGCATCGGCGCGGTCATCATTCCGAACGTCCGCATCGGCGCCGGTGCTGTGATCGGCGCCGGCGCGGTGGTCCTCCATGACATCCCCGATAATGCCGTCGCGTACGGCGTTCCGGCCAAAGTACAAAAAAGAGCATGAAAGTTCAATCGCACGATCTCGCCATACTGGGGGGGAGTCCCGTCTTCCCGGAGAGCCTGCATGTGGGACGGCCGAACGTCGGCGACCGCGCGCGGCTGCTGGAGCGCTTCAACGACATGCTGGACCGGCGCTGGTTCAGCAACAACGGCCCGTTCGTGCAGGAATTGGAGCAGCGGATCGCCGCGATGGTGGGCGTGAAACACTGCATCGCCATGTGCAACGCCACCGTCGCCCTGGAGATCACCATCCGGGCGCTGGGCCTGACCGGCGAGGTCATCGTCCCGTCGTTCACCTTCATAGCGACGGCGCACGCCCTGCAATGGCAGCAGATCACGCCCGTCTTCGGCGACATCGACCCCGTCACCCACACCCTGGACCCCAAGTCCGTGGAGGAGATGATCACGCCGCGCACCAGCGGCATCATCGGCGTGCATGTCTGGGGACAGCCCTGCCGCATCGAGGCCTTGCAGGAGATCGCGCGGCGGCGCGGGCTGGCGCTGATGTTCGACGCGGCCCACGCCTTCGGCTGCTCCTACCATGGGCAGATGATCGGCAACTTCGGCAGCGCCGAGGTCTTCAGTTTCCACGCCACAAAATTCCTCAACTCGTTCGAGGGCGGCGCCGTCGTCACTAACGATGACGAACTCGCCTCGCAGATCCGCCTGATGACGAATTTCGGCTTCGCGGGCTACGACAACGTCATCTACATCGGCACCAACGGCAAGATGAATGAGGCGGCGGCGGCCATGGGCCTGACCAGCCTGGAAAGCCTGGACGACGTCGTCGCCGTCAACCGGCGTCACTACGCCCAGTACGCGCGTGAGCTGAACGGCCTGCCCGGGGTCACGATGTTTTCGTACGACGAGCGCGAGAGGTGTAACTATCAATACGTGGTCCTGGAGATCGACGGCACACAGGCGGGCCTCAGCCGGGATCAACTGATGGAGGTGCTTTGGGCGGAAAACATTCTGGCCCGGCGCTACTTCTATCCGGGGTGCCACCGGATGGAGCCTTACCGTTCCTACTTTCCCCATGCCGGACTGATGCTGCCGGAGACGAACCGGCTGTCCTCCCGCGTCCTGATCCTTCCCACGGGGACCGCCGTGGATGCTGCGGACATCAGCACGGTCTGCCAGGTCATCCAGACGGCGCTGGCGCACGCGCCGGAAGTCCAGGACGTCCTGTTGCGGCGCGTGATGCAAGACCAGGAAGCGGCTGATTGATGGTCCCGGAGTCTTCTTCTCCCTCCCCCGACGTGGCCGCCCCCAAGGTGAGCGTCGCCCTGATCACCTACAACCACGAGCGATTCATCGCCCAGGCCATTGACAGCGTCTTGATGCAGGACACCGCATTTGACTTCGAACTGGTGATCGGGGAGGACTGCTCCACGGACCGGACACGGGAGATCGTCTTAAGCTACCAGCGAAAACACCCGGGCATTGTTCGTCCGCTGCTGCCCGAGAAGAACCTGGGCATGAACCGGAACTTCGTCCAGACCATGCGGGCCTGCCGCGGGACATATATTGCCCTGCTGGACGGGGATGACTACTGGACGTCCGCCACCAAACTGCAGCAGCAGGTCGACTTCCTGGACCACCATCCCGGCTTCATGACCTGCTTCCATGACGTCGCGGTCGTCTCCGATGCGGAGATCGACGCGCAAAAGTACGCCCACCGCGGCGTCACGGACCAGGACGTCTACCGGCTCAAGGATCTCCTACAGAGAAATCCCATGCCGACCTGCTCCGTCATGTTCCGCAACGGATTCTCGAAAGACTTCCCCGAATCGTACTACGGCTTGAAACTGGGGGACTGGCCCCTGCACATTTTCAACGCCCAGTACGGGGACGCCAAATACCTGGAGCAGGAGCTTGGCACGTACCGGGTCCACGGCGGCGGCGTGTGGAGCGGCCAAAATACGACGAATCAGCTTCAGTCCTTCATCGCGATGTTCCAGTGCCTGTCCGAGTTCTTGGAGCGCCGGTACCGAAACGACCTGAAAGCGGCGCTCGCGCGGCAGTATTATCACCTGTCGCTGGCGCACTACGCGGCCCACGAGACGGCTACGGCGCGGCGCTCCCTGGTCCAAAGCCTCCGCCATGTGTCACCGGGCAACCGCCAGTTCGTGAAGACGCTCTGGCCCCTCTTGCTCGAGTTGTATGTGCCCGGCGTTTGCCGCCTGGTGTACCACTCAAAACAGAGGGCCAAAGAGTTGCTCCGGCGGATCACGGCTTTGGCGGCATAACTGGGCTTCTCTCCTCTCCCCAAGGCCCCGGACACCCTCCGAATCCTCCCGCTGCGGGAGGACTCCGCGAAGCAGTGTGTCGGACTTGTTCTTCGACGCGGCCACGGGCCAGGCGGCCTTGCACCTGGTGTCGGCCGGGGCTCAGGGCAGCCGCTTGGCGCAGGGGCAGGTGGCGGTGGCGGGCAAGGGCAACGAGATCACGGCCCTGCCCGCCCTGCTGAGCCTGCTGGACCTGTCGGGCAGTGCGGTCACCATCGACGCCATCGGCTGCCAGACACAGATCGCCGCGCAGGTCGTGGCGGGCGGCGGCGACTACGTGCTGGCGCTCACCCCAATAAAGCCTCAAGGGCAACCACAAAGCCTCAAGGACAACCACCCGACGCCCCATGGGAACATGGCCTGGTTCTTCGCGCAACTGGCGGCGAGGTGTCATTCACGTCATTCACGGGTCAGGAGGCGGCAATGGCAGCAGAGGATCGGGCGGAGGAGGGCCGGGAGCGGCGGCGCGCGGCGATTGACCGTCTGACGCGCGCCTACCGGGAGAAGACGTAAGAGCCCCGGAGAGACCAGTCTGATTGCCTCAACCGGGTCTCATGTCCGACTAGTGCAGTTCCACAAGAGTTCTTGTGGTTGTCCTGCTTCCGTGGACGCCAGCCCGGCTTTCTGGCGCCGCGCATCGCTCCCAATGGTCGCATCGCTCCCCTTGACAGTTTTGTCGCGGTGGAGTATATTGATGACACGAGTCATTGGGCTTGCACTCGGCAATGAATTGTGTCATCATCAAGACATGATTACGATGTCGGAAGTCGCCCGAAGGGCGGGGGTCGCCCGGTCGACCGTGTCGCACGTCCTGAGCGCGCGGCACGGCGGGAACGTGCGCATCCCGGAGGCGACGCGCCAGCGCGTGCTGCAGGCGGCCCGGGAGCTGGGCTACCGCCCCAACGCCCTGGCGCGCTCGGTCCGAACGGGCAAGTCCCGCATGATCGGCTATCTGGTGGACGACCCGCGCTACGAGCCGTACTGGAACACCATCATCGGCGCCCTGGGCGAGGCCGAACGAGAGGGGTTCACGCTCAAGCTTCTGTCGGTGACGGACGAGACGCTGGAGCAACGCATCGAGCAGTGCATCGAGCTGCGGCTCAGCGGCCTGATCGTGCGCGTCAGCCAGGACAAACGCCCCCTCTTCGAAGAAGCCGACCGTGCCGGCATTCCCGTCGTGACGGTGGATGAAAGCGATCCGCAGCCGTTCGGCCTCCGTGTCGCCGCCGACGATGCCCTCGGCATCCGCGAAGCCCTGGCTCACCTGGCGGGGCTGGGGCACCACCGGATCGCGTTCATATCGAGCGGGTTTCATCGCCAGCGGGACCCGCAAAGGACGCCGCCCCGCGAAGCCATGTTCCGCGCGGAAATGGCGGCCCGCGGTCTCGACGTCCCGGAAGGGCGGGTGACCTACGAAACGATGCTGGTCTACGGGCGCGAGGCCGGGATAGGACTTGGCGCCTCGACGGTCCTGGCCGCTACGGACGCCCTCCTCGAGCATCCGGACGGGCGACCGACCGCCATCTTCTGCTGGCGCGATGAGACGGCCCTGGTCGCGTTGCGGGCGTGCCGCCTCCAGGGCCTGCGCGTGCCCGAGGACATCTCGGTGGTCGGCTTTTCCGACATCATCGCGGCCCGGCTGAGCGACCCGCCGCTCACTACCTGTCAGTCGCCGTGGGAGGAGATGGGCCGGACGGCCATGCGCCGACTGATACACGCTCAGGGTGAGGAATTCAATCCGTCTCCGCGCGCTATTCTCATCCCATCCGGGCTGGCCGTTCGTCAGTCGAGCGGACCCAACCCTGAGTAGCGGGGACAATCACTGTCCTGGGCCCATGTTTGTGTGGGGACGAAGGCCCAGGATCTCCCACATTGCGTTGTGAAGGAGGAACCATGAAAGAGCTGATCGTAAATGTCCTCGGTTTGGTCTTTCTGCTGACCCTGGCAGCCGCGGCGCCGGGTCCGGGGCAGGCACAGGCCGCCCCGGCACCAGGTTTACCACAGGGGCAACTCCCCTCCGCAGGGTTCGACGACCACCAGAATATGATGGACCAGCTCGGGGTCAAAGCCCTGCGGCCGGGGCCGAACCCCAACGACCAGTCCACCTTCGATGAGGCGACCGCCAACCCCTACAAGGACAGCATGCCGGACGTGCTCCGGATGAAAGACGGCACGAGGGTGACCAAGGCGAAGCAATGGCCCAAGCGTCGTGCCGAGATCGTGGAGGATTTCGAGCGCGAAGTCTACGGCCGAATCCCCAAGAACGTGCCCAAAGTGACTTGGGAGGTGACCGCGACGACCCCGGGCGACAGCGGCGGCGTCCCGACCCGGACCCGGACCCTCGTCGGCCACGTCGATAACAGCGCCTATCCACAGATCACCGTCAATATCCAGGCCAGCTTCACGACACCGGCGAACGCCAAGCGGCCGATGCCGATCATAGTCGAGTTCGGCGGATTTGGCGGTTTCTTTGGGTTTGGCCGGCCTCGCGTCGGACCCAGTTGGCAGCAGCAGGCCATCGCCCACGGCTGGGCCTACGGCAGCATCAATCCCGCCAGCATCCAGCCCGACAACAACCACCTGACCTCGGGAATCATCGGCCTGACCAACAAGGGGCAGCCGCGCAAGCCGGAGGACTGGGGCGCGCTCCGGGCGTGGCAGTGGGGCGTCAGCCGGCTGATCGACTATTTCGAGGCCCACCCCGACTCCCAGGTGGATCCGAAGAAGGTCGGCATCGAGGGCCTGTCCCGGTACGGCAAGGCGGCGCTGGTCACCGAGGCGTTCGAGCCGCGCATCGCCGTCGGCCTGATCGGCTCCTCCGGCGAGGGCGGCGCCAAGCTGCACCGGCACATCTACGGCGAGGCGGTCGAGAACCTGGCCGGGGGCGAGTACTACTGGATGGCCGGCAATTTCATCAAATACGGGGCCTCCGATCCGCCCAAGACGGCGGCCGACCTGCCTGTGGACTCCCACGAACTGATCGCCCTGTGCGCGCCCCGCCCCTGCTTTATCAGCTATGGGATGGTGGAACACGGCGACGCCAAGTGGGTCGACGCCCACGGCAGCTTCATGGCGGGCGTGCTCGCCGGGCCGGTCTATAAGCTACTGGGCAAGAAGGACTTCGGCACCCCCGGCGATTACCTGACCGACCCGATGCCGCCGGTCGGTCAGCTCATCGGCGGCGAGCTGGCATGGCGCCAGCACGAGGGCGGCCATGACGTCACTCCCAACTGGCCGTCGTTCTTCGCGTGGGTCAGTCGGTATATTCAGGCGCCGGAGATCCCCCAGCCCACCGCCGCCCCGGCGGGTCAGGCCGCCCCGGCGACGCCCGCCGCCCTGCCGGCCGCCGGGCCGCCGTGGGGCGGGGCGGCCGATCAGCCGTCGCCCCGGGCCGACGCCAACTCCCTCTTGGCCCACAGCCAGCTGGTGGCGAAGGCCAGGCAGGGCGGGATCGACGTCTACTTCGTCGGCGACTCGATCACGCGCCGCTGGGGGTCCAGCGACCCCCAATATGCCGACAGGCTGGCGAACTGGAAGGCAAACTTCTTCGGGTGGAACGCGGCCGACTTCGGGTGGGGGGGCGATCGGATCCAGAACATCCTCTGGCGCCTGCAGAACGGCGAACTCGACGGCGTCCAGCCCAAAGTCATTGTGGTCCTGGCCGGGACCAACAACGTCGGGGCCGTTCCCGGCGGGGACCCCCAGGTCACCGACATCACGCGCGGCATCCGGGCGATCCGGGACGTCTGCCGCGCGAAGGCACCCGGCGCCACCATCATCCTGACGGCGATCTTTCCCCGCAACGACAACATGGCCGTAATGCCGGAGATCAACAAGATCAACGCCAATATCGCCGGCCTCTGCGACGGCAGGACCGTGCGCTACCTGAACGTCAACGACAAATTGGCTGATAAGGACGGCAATCTGTACGCGGGAATGATGAATCCCGCCGATAAACTGCACCCGACGGTCCAGGGCTACCAGGTCTGGGCGGACGGCCTCAGGCCGATCCTCACCGAGTTGCTGGGCCCGCCCGCTGCGACCGACCATGCGCCGCCGCCGACCGGCGATCCCAGCGCCGCCGGCAACAAATGAACCGTGCGCCGGATCGTGCGCGTTTCTGCAGGCGGTACATCATCATGAAAATCACGCCCCCACTTTCTTGGTTGGCAAGCTGCCTCCTTGTCTCCGCCCTCGCCGTGGCGGCCTCCCTCGTCCCCGTGAGCGCCGCCCCCAGCCTCGGGCTGCCGGTCTGCATCGTCTCGGAGAAGGCCGGGCCGGGGGCCTTTCCGCTGGTGCGCGGCCTGTCTGCCGCGCCCATCTTCCTCGACCGGGCCGACTACCCGGGGGTGATTCGCGCCGCCCATGACTTACGCGATGATGTCGAACGCGTCACGGGGGTGAAGCCGGAACTCGCGACTGGCCGCCCCCCCGCCGGCGAGGCCGTGGTCATCGCCGGGACCCTGGGCAAGAGTCCGTTGATCGATAACCTCGCCATCTGCGGCAAGATCAAAGCGCTCTCCATCTCCGGCAAATGGGAGTCCTTTGTCATTGCCACGGTCGCCAACCCTCTCCCCGGTGTAAATCAGGCCCTCGTCATCGCGGGCAGCGACAAGCGCGGGACGATCTATGGCCTCTATGAGGTCTCCGCGCAGATCGGCGTCTCGCCCTGGTACTGGTGGGCAGACGTCCCCGTCCGTCACAAATATGCCCTGTTCGTGAGAGGCGGGCGCTACGTGGAGGGACCGCCCGCCGTCAAGTACCGCGGCATCTTCATCAACGACGAGGCCCCCGCGATGTCCGGCTGGACCCAGGAGAAGTTCGGCGGCTTCAACAGCAAGATGTACGCCCATCTGTTCGAGCTGCTGCTCCGCCTGAAGGCGAATTATCTGTGGCCGGCCATGTGGGGTCACAAGTTCGACGTGGACGACCCCGACAACCCCAAACTGGCCGATGAGTACGGCATCGTCATGGGCACGTCGCACCAGGAGCCGATGATGCGCTCGGACCAGGAGATCAACGACGACATTAAATCCCGAGGGCCATACGACTACGCACAAAACCGTGACGCCATCTACCGATTCTGGCAGGGCGGCGTGGACCGCGTCAAGGACGACGAGAACATCTACACCCTCGGCATGCGCGGCACCGGCGACACCGCGATCAACGCCCGGCCGGACCAGATCATCCCGCTGCTGGAAAAGGTCGTCGCCGACCAGCGCGCCATCCTCGCCCGGGAGGTCAACCCCGACGTCACCCGGGTGCCCCAGATGTGGTGCCTCTACAAAGAGGTGCAGGGCTATTACGATCAGGGCCTTCGCGTCCCGGACGACGTGACACTGCTCTGGAGCGACGATAACTTCGGCAACCTCCGGCGCGTGCCCACGCCCCGGGAACGGAGGCGCCGCGGCGGCGCGGGCATCTACTACCACTTCGACTACGTCGGTGACCCGCGCGACTACAAGTGGCTCAACACCGTCCCCATCGAGAAGGTCTGGGAACAGATGCACAACGCACTGGCGTACGACGCCCGACGCATCTGGGTCGTCAACGTCGGCGACCTCAAGCCCATGGAGTTCCCGATCTCCTTCTTCATGGACTATGCCTGGGACCCGCAGCGCTGGCCGAAGGATCGCCTCGGCGCGTTCACCCGGCTCTGGGCGCAGCAGCAGTTCGGCCCGCAGTTCGCGCCACAGATCGCCGACGTCCTCGAGAAGTACACCAAGTACAATGGCCGACGCAAGCCCGAGGAAATGGATTCGGAGCCGTACAGCCTGACCGATTACCGCGAGGCGGACCGCGTCTCCGCCGAGTGGCAGGCGCTCGGCGATGAGGCACAGGGCCTCTATGACAGGATGCCCGCCGACGAGAAGGACGCGTTCTACCAGCTCGTCCTGTATCCGGCGAGGGCCTCCGGCGTCGTCACCCGACTGTACATCGCCGCCGCCAGGAACCATCTGTATGCCCGGCAGGGCTGCGCGAGCGCCAACACCCTGGCCGACCGCACCGAGGCGCTGTTCCGCGAGGACGCCCGCCTGGCCGCGTATTACAACCACACGATGTCCAGGGGCAAGTGGGACCACATGATGGACCAGAGCCACATCGGCTACACGTCCTGGAACGACCCGCCCCGAAACAACATGCCCAGGCTGACACGGCTCGATGTCCCGGCCGCCCCGGGCCTGGGCGTCGCCGTGGAGGGCTCGGAGTCCGCCTGGCCGGCGGCCGGGACGGGCAAGGCGGCGCTGCCGCCGTTCGATCCGCATGGCCCCCAGTCCCAGTACATCGAGGTCTTCGACCGCGGCCGGGCACCGTTCACCTACACGGCGACGCCCAGCGCCCCATGGGTCCGGGTCAGCGCGCTGGCCGGGACGGTCGGCGGTGCGGACCGCCGCATCGAGGTCAGTATCGACTGGGCGCGGGTCCCCGCCGGGTCGAGCCGTGACGCGATGGTGACCGTCTCCGGGGCGGGCGGCGCCACCGTCGTCCGGGTGCGCGCCGACCACCCCCCTGAGCCGTCCGACCCGAGCCCCGGAGCCTTTGTCGAGTCCCAGGGCTACGTCGCGATGGAGGCGGCGCACTACACCGGCAAGACGGACACCCCGGCGGCTCACTGGGATGTGATTCCGAACTACGGCCGCACGCTCTCGTCCATGAGCATCTTCCCGGTGACCGCCCCCAGCATGACGCCGCCCGCCGCGCCGCGCCTTCAGTACAGGATGTACCTGACCGGCGCAGGTCGGGCGAGCGTGAGAGCTGTGCTCGCGCCGTCGCTCAACTTCGTGGCGGGCCGGGGCCTGCGCTACGCCGTCTCGCTGGACGACGGCCCGCCACGGGTCGTGGACGTCTACGCGCATGAGACGCATGGGGACTGGCAGCGGTCGGTGATCGACAACTGTCGTGTCGCGACGACCGCCCTGATGGTGGACCGGCCCGGGTACCACACCCTCAACATCTGGATGGTCGATCCGGGTGTGGTGCTGCAGAAGCTGGTGGTCGACCTCGGGGGCCTCCGGCCGTCGTACCTCGGCCCTCCGGAGAGTGGTCGGCTCGGCGGCTCCCGCTCAGCGAGGAGGTGAGGCATGGCAATGACAAGTCCGTTTCGTTTGGACGATGAAGTCGCCCTCGTCACCGGCGGCGGGACGGGGCTGGGGCTGGCCATCGCCCGGTGCATGGCCGCGTCCGGCGCGCGCGTCGTCATCACGGGGCGGCGCGAGGACGTGCTGAAGCGGGCCGCGGAGGATCTTGGCCCGGCCGCCGATTACGTCGTCCACGACGTCACGCAGTCCGGCCAGGCCGTACCGCTTGTGACGGCGGTCGAGCAAAGGCACGGCCCCGTCACCGTCCTGGTCAACAACGCCGGCATCAACCTCAAGAGGCCGGCGGTGGAGACCACGGAAGAGGAGTTCCTGGAAATCCTGCGGACCAACGTACTCGGCGCGCATTCCCTGGTGCGCGCCGCCGCGCCGGGCATGACGGAGCGGGGACGAGGGTCGATCCTCTTCATCGCGTCCATGGCCTCGCTCTTCGGAATCCCGGGCGTCGTCGCCTACAGTGCGGCCAAGAGTGGCCTGCTCGGCATGGTGCGGACGCTGGCGACGGAACTGTCGCCCGTGGGCGTGCGGGTGAACGCCATCGCCCCTGGGTGGATCGAGACCGCCATGTCACGACGGGCGATGGAAGGCGACCCGGAGCGCGAGCGGAAGATCCTGGGGCGGACGCCCATGGCGAGGTTCGGTACGCCGGAGGACATCGGGTGGGCGGCGGTCTACCTGAGTTCGGACGCCGCGCGGTTCCTCACCGGGGTCACCCTCCCGGTCGACGGCGGCGCCAGCATCGGATTCTGAAGCGGCTCGGAAGACACGGGAGCACGAATGAAACTCGGATTGGGACTCTATCGCCACATGCTGAACCGGGAGAACTATCAGTTCGCCCGCCAGTGCGGCTGCACGCACCTCGTCATCCATCTCGTCGATTACTTCAACCTCTGCCACGAGACCGGCCTCGACAACCAGCCCGTCGGCGGCACGTCCGGCTGGGGCTATGCCGGCGACCCCGACCGGCTATGGACCGCCGAGGAGCTGATGGCGCTGCGCCAGGAGATCAACGCGGCGGGCCTGGAGCTCGAGGCCATCGAGAACTTCGACCCCGCCCACTGGCACGACGTCCTGCTGGACGGGCCCCGGAAGGCGCAGCAGATGGAGAACGTCAAGACAATCATCCGCAATGTCGGCCGGGCGGGCATCCCGGTCTTCGGCTATAACTTCTCCATCGCCGGTGTTGCCGGGCGTACCGAGGGGCCCTGGGCGCGGGGTGGGGCCCTCTCCGTCGGCATGCTGGAGGGGGACCAGACGCCGATGCCGGCCGGCATGGCCTGGAACATGGTCTACGACCGCCACGCTGCGGGCGGGGTCGTTCCCACCGCCACGCCCGATCAGCTCTGGCGGCGCCTCCAGGAATTTCTGGAGGCGGTGCTGCCGGTGGCCGAGGAGGCGGGCGTCACCCTGGCCCTGCACCCGGACGACCCGCCGGTCCCCGTACTCCGCGGCCAGCCGCGACTCGTCTATCAGCCCCGCCTTTACCAGCGCCTCCTCGACCTCGCCCCGAGCGAACGCAACGGCATGGAGTTCTGCGTGGGCACACTGGCGGAGATGACCGAGGGAGACATCTACGAGGTGGTGGACCGGTACAGCAGGACGGGCCGCATCGGCTATGTCCACCTCCGGAACGTGCGCGGCAAGGCTCCTGACTACCGGGAGACCTTCCTCGACGACGGCGACGTGGATATGCTCCGCGTCCTGCGCATCCTTAAGGGCAACGGATTCGGCGGCGTGCTGATTCCGGACCACACGCCGCAGATGACCTGCGCCGCGCCCTGGCACGCCGGAATGGCGTACGCGCTCGGCTACATGCGGGCGGCCCTGCAGCAGCTGGAACAGGAAGGCACGCCGTGCGACGCAACCTGAACAGGCCTTCCGAGGAGTCCCCTCCGGGGCTGAGTGCGCCCAAGGACGGCGGCCCAGGCCTGCCCGGTCTAACGACGCACATCGGCTCAGTCCGCTGGAAGATCTGCGCCCTGCTGTTCTTCGCCACCTCGATCAACTACGTGGATCGGCAGGTGCTGAGCATCCTGGTGCCGGACCTGCAGAAGGCGCTCGGCTGGAGCGAGGTCGCCTACGGCAACATCGTCGCGGCGTTTCAGGGCGCTTACGCGCTGGGGCTACTGCTCGTCGGCAGCCTCATCGACCGAATCGGGACGCGCCGGGGCTATGCAGCCGCCGTGATCTTCTGGAGTATCGCCGCCGCCGCCCACGCGCTGGTTCAGTCCGCGTTTGGCTTCGGCGTCGTGCGGTTCGCCCTGGGCCTGGGCGAGGCGGCAAACTTCCCCGCCGCCGTGAAGACCGTCGCCGAGTGGTTCCCGAAAAAGGAGCGCGCCCTGGCGACGGGCATCTTCAACGCCGGGTCCAACATCGGCGCCCTGCTTGCCCCCCTGACCGTCCCGTGGATTACCGTCAAGTACGGCTGGCAGTGGGCGTTCGTAGCCACGGCGTCCCTCGGGCTCCTCTGGCTGGTCTTCTGGCTGGCCATGTACCGGAGTCCGGAGGAGCACCCGGGCCTCGGCCGTGCGGAGTACGACTACATCCGCGGCGATGCCGAACCGCCCTCGGCCAAGGTCTCCTGGGTTCAACTGCTGCCCCACCGGCAGACCTGGGCCTTCGCCGTCGGGAAGTTCATGACAGATCCGGCCTGGTGGGTGTATCTTTCCTGGCTGCCGAAGTTCCTGCACTCCCGTTACGGCCTGACGCTCGACAAGCTCGGACTGCCGCTGGTCGTCATCTACCTGCTCGCCGACGTGGGGAGCGTCGCGGGCGGCGGCCTCTCGTCCTACCTGATCCGGCGCGGTGCGGCCCACGGGCGCCTGGCGGCGATGCTGGTGTGCGCCGCGCTCGCGGTGCCGGTCATGTCGGCATCCCGTGCCGGCAGCCTGTGGGTCGCCGTTCTACTGATCGGCCTGGCGGCGGCGGCGCATCAGGGCTGGTCCGCCAACCTCTACACGCTGGTCTCGGACACGTTCCCGCGCCGCGCGGTCGGATCCGTGGTGGGCATCGGGGGCATGGCGGGGGCGCTCAGCGGCATGTTCGCCGCGAGTGCCGTCGGATATCTGCTGGAGCGCACACACGGCAACTACACGCCGGTCTTTCTGTTCGCTGGCTTTGCCTATCTGGCCGCGCTGTTGATCATCACCGTGATGAATCCGTATCTGAAGCCGGCCACGTTCCCCGCGGCCGCGCCGACGGACGGCCTCATCAAAAGCGTCCAGTAACTGGGCCACAGAAAGGCGCTCATTCACAGTCATGGCCCTAAAAGGAGTCGCCTCACGAGACGGAATAGGACCGTGACAATCAATGCCACCGTGGGGGCGCTGGGCGAGCAGCGGGGGCACAAGACGCTGCGGGTCGTCTCCAAGGGCAACCGGGAGCGGCTGGTGAAGGTGCCCCCGGAGGTGGCCTGGCAGGTGGAGCGCTGGCGGGAGGCGGCCAGGGCGTTGCGGGAGGAGCGGCCGCAGACGCCGCTGTTCTGCGGGCTGGTCAAGGTGGGGCGCGGGAAGGACGCCGTCTATCTCAGCGACATACAGCCCGCAACGCCCTGCCGTATGGCGAAGATCCGCCCGGAGTTCTGTGACCTGCCTCTGTGGTGCCGGGAGCGGATCGTGGTCCCCTGGAATGCACCATTGATGGTGCATTCCAGGCCGCACCTGTCCGACACGTCTTCACCGGAGGCAGTGGTGCTATGAATGCACCATTGATGGTGCATTTTTCCGGGCTATCTCCCAGTTTTTGTCTGATCCGGAAATGGTTTTCGGCACAGCACTGCATTGTTTCCCACCGTTCGGCCCAGGAAAGTAGCCGCAAAGACTGCTAATGGAAGGCATTCCTAAAAAATTTGCGGCCTTTTACGCGAGACCCTTGACTCCGCACGTCTATGCGGTTATAATCTCTGAAACGCTGGCGGGGAGAGGCGATGCACAAGCGGATCAGGACGGGCGGGCTGGCGGACGTGCTGTACACGAGCCAGCAGATGGCGGAGCGGGTGGGCGTCTCCGTGGACACCATCCGCCGGATGGACAAGCGGGGCGAGTTCCGGCCCTCGCACACCACGCCGGGCGGTCAGCGCCGCTACACGGATGACGACCTGACTCGATTCCTGGAGATGCGCCGCCGACGCGAGAGCGGCGGCGGCCGCAGCCGCGCCATCTCCTTCATCAACGTCAAGGGAGGCGTCGGCAAGACCACCCTGTGCATCACGCTGGCTGGCGCGCTGGCCCAGAAGGGCTACCACGTCCTCGTGGTGGACGTGGACCCGCAGGCCAACGCCACCCAGGGGCTGGGGCTGGATCCCTACGACGTCCCCCGCACCATGGCCGAGGTGATGTTGCCCGATGGCGAGCGCGACAAGATCCCCGTCGCCGACGTGGTCCGGCCCCTCCCCGACCTGCACCCGCACCTCTCCCTGGCGCCCGGGCACCTGGACCTGGCCCGCGTGGACCAGCTGCTGACCCTGCACCGCGTGCAGCGGGAGCTGGTGTTGGACGAGGCGCTCCGACCGGTCATCGGCGACTACGACTTCATCTTCATCGACTCCCCGCCGACGCTGTCCAACCTGCTCTCAAACGCCATGTGCGCCTCCGACGGGATTATTATCCCGATCGACGCGCAGTACGCGCTGCGGGGCGTGGAGATGCTGGACCAGGAGCGGCGCATCTGCGACAAGGTCAGCCCGCACGCCGTTACCCTGCTGGGGGCCGTCCTCAACAAGCAGGTGGTGACCACCAACCTGCACACCTCCGTGCGCCGCGAGACCCACCTGCTGTTCGACGGCAACGTGTTCGAGACAATCATCCCCTACCGCACTGAGGTGGAGAAGTCGCCCGGCTACCGTCCGGTCGTGTTCAGCGGCAGCCCCGTCGCCCAGCCGTACTTCGACCTGGCGAGCGAGCTGCTGCGCCGCCTCGCCGGCCTGTCCGAGCCCGCCGGCGCGCCCATCCAGGCGGGGGCAGCCTGAGCCGCCCCCGTCCGCGCCAGCGGACGCCAGGAGAACCGCCATGCCGACCAAGTTTGAGCAGGACCGTGACGCCCAGCGGCTGGCCCGCCACCAGCGGGTGGCCCAGCAGATCAAGGAGACCGACCGGCAGATGAGCCGGGAGACCAGCCGAACCCTGCTGCTCTACACGGGCGACGTCGTGCCCGACCCCGACCAGCCGCGCCGCCTGTACGCGGAGGACGCCGTCGCGCTTCAGGAACTGGCGGCCTCGATCCGCGCCGTCGGCCTGCTGTCGCCCATCCAGGTCCGCCCGGACCCGCAGGGCGGCGGGCGGTACGTCATCATTGTCGGCGAGCGCCGCTGGCGGGCCTGCCTGATGGCCGGAGTCAACCGTATTGAGGCCGTCGTGCGCGAGGACTGGGACGCCTTCCAGGTCCGGGCCGCCCAGTATGAGGAGAACGAGAAGCGGCAGGACGTGTCGGACGCGGCCCGCGCCCGTTCCCTGCTGGCCATGCGGCACGCGGACGAGGACGGCCGGCGGCGCGGCTGGGACGAGGTGGCCGCGCGCGTCGGCTTGCAGCGAAACCAGGCTATGCGCCTGGTCGGGCTGCTGCAGCTGCCGGAGGCGGTGGTGGAGCTGATTGACCGTCGGCTTCTGCCCGGCACACACGGCACGGAGCTGGTCCGCCTGCTCAAGCACGTGCCCGACGACGAAATCCTGGCGCTCGCCCACAGCTGCTGCGCGGCGGCCCCCGGAGGGAAGGCCCGCTGCCCGGTCAAGGAGCTGGCCCGGACGGTGACGGACCGGCTGCAGGCGGCGCACGAGGCGGCGCACGGCCCGGGCGAGGCGGATGCGCCAGCCGGTGGGAAGGGACGCTCCCCAGTGGCCGCCGGGAACGCGCCTGACCAGGGCGGGGGCGATCCCGGCGCTGACCGGCCACGATCCTTCCTGCGGGAGCTGGCGGAGTCATGGGAGGCGGGCCGACTCCGCCCGTCCGAGCGGCGGCTGATCCAGGAGCTCTGGCGGACCCACCCGTTGGAAGCGATTGCCCCGGAGGTACAGGAAATGCACCATTGATGGTGCATTTTTCGTTTTTCGGGGGTGGCCGCTCTGGGGGATGATCGCACTCCCGGAAGCGGCACAGCCGGGGAACGGGGGCGGCACAGGTGGAGGCGCACGAGGCGGCGCAGCCCCGGGGCCGGCCGCAAAAGCGCTTCCCGAGTGCCGCGTGGGCGATGAGCAAGGATTTGAGAGGAGACCGACCGCGAACGGATCGATAGGTGATATACCATGGAGTCTGAACACAACCTGAGCCTGAGCCGCCTGATGCTGTCGCCGTTCTACCACCACGCGGTCAACAGCATCACCCGGCCGAACAAATACGTCTTCTGCTCCCAGTACTTCGTGGACAGATGGATGCCCCTGCTCGGCGGGGTGGGGACGCAGATCGTGCTGTTCCTGCGCCGCCAGGGCTTCCACAACCGGGTCACGGGCGAGCGGCGCGACGAGATCCCCGTGGAAATCGGGGACATCGCCCGGGGAATCGGATGCGCGCCGCGCACGGTCCAGTACCACCTGGCCGAGAACGAGGCCCTGCGCCGGTTCGTCCGCAAGCGGGAGCGGTTCGAGGCCGAACCCCGCTCGCGGGAGGGCCGGCACCGCCAGTGCGAGAATGGCTTCCAGATCGCCATGGACGACCCCGTACATGACGACGACCTCGCCGAGTTGGAGGCCTGCGTCCGTGAGCGGGAGGACGAGGACGCAGGCCTCCAGCTCACGGACGAATCGGTGCCGGCCCCGGCCGCGGCGGGCACGGCCGACATCCCCAGGCCTGTCCTACCCCCGGTGCAAAAATTGCAGGGGGGCCCCGGTGCAATTTTTGCAGGGGGGGACCCCGGTGCAATTTTTGCACCCCCCCGGTGCAAAAATTGCACCCCTCTTAAGAGAGATACTAAGAGAGATACTTCTGAAACGTTGAACGTTGGAAACCCCAATCATCTTCTCGTTTTTTCGGAAGCGGGAGCAACACCGGCGGTTAAGGCAACAACAACCTGCACGGCGACGGAACAGCCCGCAATTCCGAAATCGGAGTCCCCGGAAACGAGACCGCGCAACCTGAAGGCCGAAGCGATAGACAAACAGGCTGCTGCCCTGGCCGCCGAGCTGCACGACTTGGGCAGCGAAAGACGTCACCGTCAGCTGCTCTCGGTCTGCGGGCAGCACGGCCTCTGGGATCTGCCTACCCAAGCGCTAGAGGCCACTCGCCGCCGCCTGGCGTCCGAGGGGGCGCATGGGCCGCTGGAGAGGCCCGGCGCCTACTACCAGCGCATCCTGGTGGCGCTGCTGGAGGGGCACCAGGTGTTCGTGCCCACCCTGGCTGAGAAGGCCGAGGACGACCCGATGGAGGTGCGCCGCCTGGCCCGCCGAAGCCTAGGACTGACGGGGGGCGATGACGATTAACGAGGCCGTCGAGGAACTCCGTGTCGGGGGCAGGATGGCGCCCCCGCGCCCAAGCCCGATCCTGAGAACCCGGGGCAGCAGAACCCGGGGCAGTCCCTGCTGAATGGGGTCAGCGCCACCCGTGCCCAGCCCGGCCTCAACCAGCCCGTCGCGGATGCCATCGCGGATGCCGTGTGGGCACGGTCCCGTCCCGGCGTTGAGAGCCGAAAGCGCTGGTCGTAGGGTGGCACTGGCTGACCCTGCCGATACAACGCGAGACTGTTCGGGGTGCAATCTCCGCAGGGTCTCTCGGTCTGAACGGCTGTGCTCTCAGTTTTTACAACAAAATATAGGTATTTGCTGGTACTAAACCCACCAAAATTACAAATAAATGTTTAATGATGCTTTGGCCTGGGTAAATTTCCATTCCTTAGCCAAAATCAACGTTTTCGCACTATGGTTTGCCCGGGGAGAACGGGCGATGGGGGCTTAGGAGCCAGCGCTCGTCATGAACTGTGACGATTCTGCTTCCGCTAGCGCATTTGTGGATCTTTTCAGGGAGAGAATTTATGCATGCACTTCAGAGATTACCCTTGGTGACTTTCGGCCTGAGCGTCCTCACCCTCTTCGGAATAGTCGGTGCCCGGTCCGCCCAAGCGCAGACGGCCGTGTCATACGCGCAAGCGGGCAACTTCTTCCCCCCCAATCAGGGCGCCCAGTTCAGCCTCGGGTACTCGTTCACACCGACACAGACCCTCTTTTTGACCGCCCTCGGCTACCTCAACGACGGGGCGACGGGCGCGAATGCGACCCATCAGGTGCAGATCTATCAGATCACCGCGGGCGGCACCCTAGCGCCCACAGCCGGAACAGCCTTGTTCGGTACGCCCGTCTCAGTAACCACGTCCGCCGCCTCCGCAGCATTCAATACATTCACGTACGTCCCCGTCTCGGGCGTGATGCTCCTAAGTAACACCCCCTATGAGATCGTCGCCGAGGACAACGATAACGGCTTCGCGTACAACGCCGTCGCGCCCGTCTTCACCGACATCACGTATGGGACCTCGACTTACACGGCGGGCGCAACGACGCCTGTCTTCAATACCAATACTTACCCACTCAACGACCCCGGCAACTTTGGCCCAAACTTCCAGTTTCGCACCACTTCGATCCCTGAGCCTTCTTCCATGACGCTGCTTGCCGTCGGAGGACTGGTCCTTCTCGGCCTGCGTCTGCGTGCCCGTAAATACTTGCGGTACCCTTGATCGTCTTCCGATACCCCCGTGGCAAGCCACGGGGGTATCGCTCAGCGGCAAGTCCAGAGGGCTCCCCTCCGGTCAAGGGCGGGATCAATACCCCCGCGAGGTTGAGGCTGGCGAAGCGGCGCAGTCGCCAAGCCGCCGAGTTTATTCTCCCTGCGGTTCATTCTCTCGTGTGCTCGCGTAGGCAGAGAGCACAGACAGATACTCCGTCGTTAGGAAGATAGCCTTCTCTCCGGCTTCCCGTGCCCTATGCTGGCCTCGTTCAAACTGACGATCCGTATGAGCGGGATCCGACAGCAGCATTCTTAAGTTCTCGCAGGCCATCGTCAGGTTGGCCTGTGCATTAATCAGCTGCAAGAAAGTGCGGTCCAGACGCCGCGAAGCATCTGAGGCAGGCGGATCGCCGCCCCGGCTTGCAGGGTTTTCTTCTTTCGTCTCGAAGTTCTGCCCGTCAACGTGGTCGGGGGTAGCAGCATTATCCATGACCGCAAATACTGCAAGATTCATGCCAGGCACAAATACGAGGCGATAGAAGACCGCGCAGGGGGTTGTCCCTTACATCACCTGGCGAGACAAGGGGAACTTTCGCGGCGCAAAACGGCAAAGCCCGCGCGTTCAGTAGAACGCGGCGGGCTTTCTGGCGTACGGCTTTGTTTAGGCGCTACGGCGCTGGCACCAACTCCACCGCCGAGACCATCGCCGGCAGCGGCGGATTACTCGAACCGAATGGGCCGTCGTTGGGGTTGAGCACGGTGTCGAACTGGACTGTTACCCCGCCGCTGCCGGCTGTCACCGGGAAGCTCTCGACCAGTGCCTTGTCGAGCCCGCCCGCCGCTGCGTAGACATCGAAATTCGTCAGCACGGGTTTGCCGTTAACAGAGACATTAAAGGTCCGCTCGCCGGGGTTTGCGGCGCGGGAGTCACCTTCGACGAAGTAAAGGTTGAGCTGGTAATGGCCCGGACCGGCCGGAAGCGAGTATCGGAAATTGCCGTGGCTAAATCTTACCACCTGATAGAGGCCCGGATCGTTTGTGCCCGCGACCGACATCTGATCCCACCCGCTGAAGTAGTAATACCCGATCGAGGTGGTCCCGCCGGTCGAGTATGGGTGGGTTGACGGATCAGCCCCGGCGTCACCATAGTCCCCCTGCCAGACAGTTCCGCTGCCTGGGCTTGTGTACTGTCCCCCTCCGCTTTTAATACGCAGTGTCGTGGGGCCTGGCCCCACGGCCATCGGCGTCACAGAGGCTTCCGGAGAGTTAACGCTCTCGCCGGCGGAGTTGAGGGACGTGACGACGTAGTAGTACTTGGTGCCGTTGCTCAGCCCCGTGTCCGTGAAGGTGGGGGCGGTGACGGCCCCGGCTCCGCTGACAGTGGTGTAAGGCCCGCCGCTCTGTGTGGCGCGCTTGACGTTGTAGCTCGTCGCGCCAGTGTAGGCTGGCCAGGTCAGAATCGCCTGCCCATTATCTGGAGTGGCTGTGAGCGTGATCGGCGCGGCCGGGCTTGGCGGGGCAGATGGTACCAACTCGATCCCACTGATGACCGGCCAGTTTCCCTCCAGGGTCAATTGGACATGACCGCCACTCGCTACCACCGGGAAGTTTTCGTCCAACGCCCGGTAAGCACCGCCGGCCAGAGCGAGAATGTCGAAATTTATCAGCACGGGATTGCCGTTGACGTAAGCGTTAAAAACGCGTGCCCCGATGGCTGTATCAGGATAGAAGGTCTCAGCGAAGTGTAATTTCAATGTATAGTAGCCATCATTCGCGGGCAGGCTGTATGTAACTCCGATGCGGACGTAGTGTTCCGTCTGGTAAATAGCCGGATCACTCGTGCCGGAAATCAAGTTCGAGATCCGGTAGCTGTAGCCGTAGTTGAAGCCTTCGTCCGGGAGGAAGGTACCCAATGTCGGGCTGGCGTACAGCTCTCCCCCGGAGTTGATGCGCAGGCCGCTCAATGCCGGGGAACTGGCTGTGGGCGTGGCGGTGGCCTCGGCGGAGTTAGCGCCCTCACCATCAGGATTGACAGCGGACACGACGTAGTAGTAGGTGGTGCCGTTGCTCAAGCCGGTGTCCGTGTAGACCGTGGCGCTCTCGGCTGGGGCGACCGTAGTGTAGGGGCCGCCGCTCTGGGTGCTGCGCTTGATATTGTAGAGGGCATAGCCAGGGCTGGCACTCCAGGAGAGACTGATCTGGCCATTCTCCGGCGTCGCCACCAGATGAGTAGGTGCCGCTGGAGGGGTTGGTGGGCCGGAGGGAACCAACTCGATGGCCGAAACCATGGCACTGTAGGACACGGACTGGAAGGTGACGCTCACACCACTGGATCCTGCCGCCACGGTCACGGGAATCTGTTTGACTAGCGCCACATCCTGCCCGCCAGCGGCTGTGAACACGTCGAAGTTGCTGAGGGCGGTGGCCCCGTTGACGAGGACGTTGAAGAGGCGCTTACCGGGGTACGGGGAGTCGTCGCCTTCCATGAAGTGGAGCTTGAGCGTGTAAGAGCCTGGGGAGGCGGGCAGATTGTAGCTAAACGTGTCGCTGCTGTAGCGTACGTCAGTGTAGAGTGAGCGTTCCGTAGTGCCTGCGACATAGTAATACGGGGTACCGTTGGTTGGCGAGCCAAAAGTATAGGTGCCGCCGCCGGTGTAGTCGGTGTCGGCCTGCCAGGCATTGCCCGCCATGTCTACAAACGCCCCGCCCCCGCTGTTGATGCGCAGGGTGGTGGTGCCGGGCACGATGACGTTCGGTGTGGCCGAGGCCTCGTTGGAGCGGGCTCCCTCGCCGACGCCGTTGGTGGCGGTGACGACGTAGTAGTAAGTCGTCCCGTTGCTCAGGCCCGTGTCGGTGTAGGCGGGCGAACTCAGGCCACTGGCGATGGGGGCGGCTCCCTCGGCTCCGGATCCGGTGCCCCGGTAGACGCTGTAGCTGGTCGCGCCGCTGACGCCATTCCAGGCCAGGGACACCTGCCCGTTGCCCGCTGTCGCGCTCAGGCCCGACGGGGCGGCGGGCGGACTGGGCGGCGGGGCCGGGCCGCTGGGGACGAGTTCGAGTGCGGAGACCATGGCGCTGTAGGAGACGGTCTGGAAGGACACGGTCACGCCGCTGCCGCCCGCCGGGACGGTGACGGGGAGGCTCTCGTCGAGGGCCTTGCCCAGCCCGCCCGCCGCCGCGCACACGTCGAAGTTGGTCAGCACCTGTGTGCCGTTGACGCTGACGTTGAAGGTGCGGGTGCCCGGCGTCAGGCAGTGTCCGTCCCCCTCGACGAAGTGGAGCCGCAGCGTGTAGGCGCCGGGGGCGGCGGGGAGCGCGTAGCCGAAGGTGGCGGCGCTGTAGCGCACGTCTCGGTAGAGTTCGGGGTCGGGCGTGCCGGTGATGCTCAGGCCCTGGAAGGACCAGATGGCCCCGCCACTGTAGTCCGTGTCCGCCTGCCAGGCGTTGCCGGCGGCGTCCGTGTAGGACCCGCCCCCCGCGTTGATGCGCAGGGTGGTGGTGCCGGCGGGCGGAGTGCCGGACGGCGCGGCCGGGGTGGCGCTGGCCTCATTGGAGGGTGCCCCGGCCCCGGCGGCGTTGACGGCCTTGACGGTGTAGTAGTAGGTCGTCCCGTTGCTCAGCCCGGTGTCCGTGTAGGCGGGC
>Ga0213875_10000430_pt1 | contig 36686 bp, 29 predicted proteins | sample BarmaccomBMRX_R8_FD_160105 | JGI IMG/M metagenome (GOLD analysis project Ga0213875, IMG submission 160105) | Root-associated microbial communities from Barbacenia macrantha in rupestrian grasslands, the National Park of Serra do Cipo, Brazil - RX_R8 | ecosystem: Host-associated > Plants > Roots...
AGGGCCGTGAATTCTATCGTTCCCCCTTTCCGTATTATCTGCCCTGGTCCAGGGCCGACCATCAATTTAGTGTCGTCTGTCACTGTATCCAGGACCGGTGAACCGTCGCTAAACCAGCGATCTAGAATATCGACTATACGCACACCGACGTCAAAGACCATAGGCTGGTCCTTATGGAATTCGATGTCCTTGCGACCACGGCTCGCCAATCGTATTGTGATGCGGTGGAGGTCGCCAACTTCGCGACTATCATACATCATCTTCAATCTTGGTATCGCGGAAACTGGATTAAAGAGGCGTTCAGTCATCGAAATTGAATGCAGCAAGCGACCCTTTGGCGGAAAGTAAGTAGCCAGAAATAGCGGTACGCCTACGATCGCCGCCACTATCGGACCCGCAGCCGTCCATGCGAGAGTTGAGCCATACCAAGGAGCGCTCACTAACATGTAGGTCATTAAACCACAGTGGTGCTGATAATCAACCACGGTGAGCCGGACACCCCGACAAACGTCAGTCCCGGGCACCAACGCTCGGGGGCTGACTCGTTCGTAATTGCCTAGCGTGGGGAACTGCGAGAACGCCTCCGCCCCGTGCACGGCGCACATGACGGCCTTGTGCAGATCCGAGTGACCCAGTGCGCGGAACACGTCAACGGTGTCGTGGCCCCAAAGGTCTCTGGCGCCAACCATGGCGCTTGCCTGGCGTCCAGCGTCCGCGCCAGCCGAGCACACGCGCGTTCCCAGCCCAGCGCCGCTCGGAGAAGCAGACCCCTCCCCAGTGGTCGGATACACCACGGCGCGCGCGTGCGCGTTTGTTCCGTTCCGTCGTTGACTGCATCGGCCTCCTTCGGAAGGCCTGAAGGCGTGGAACTCCTAGGGCCAGACAATCGTGACAGACCTGTTATCGCGTCCGATTCTAGAGCGTCTAATTGTCTGCACAGCGGTCATCGCTGTCTTGCGTTTCCGCTGGTCAGCACAGCGATTCGAGCAAGATACTTACCATGGAGACGCTCTGCCGACTGAGCTAACGGGGCCTGCCTACCTGGGCTTTCGCGCCTCGATGCGTCTGCCCAGACCATGCACAGCGCCGGTACAACGTCGAATCTAGCAACATTGCCAGGCGATGCGCCATCCGGCGATAGAGAGCTTAGCGTACTTCTCCCATGGTCACGTCCCCCCTTGGAGGCGTCGGCCTGCACGGCACGGCGGAACAGCCCCTGCGCCTGCTCCGCTCGCTTGCGTAGCGCAGCGTAGTACAATTAGCTACATGAGCAGTCCTCTTAGCGTCCGCCTGAGCGACACAACTATCGAGCGTCTTCGAACACACGCCCGGCGCTTGCACCTTCCGCCGCGGACTCTGGCACAGCGCTACGTCGAGGAGGGGTTGCGGATGGACGAACATCCGCTTGTCCGCTTCGCCGACGGGCCCGCCGGCCGGCGTGCGCGCCTGGTGGGAACGGGAAAGGACGTGTGGGAGATAATCGCGACCGTCAGGGACAACAACGGAGACACCGCCGAAGCGGCGCGTTATCTGGAACTGCCGCTTGGCCTCGTCCAAGCGGCAGTCACCTATTACGGCGCCTACATGGAAGAGATCGATGAATGGATCGGACTCAACGAGAACGAGGCCGCTGAGGCACATGCCGCCTGGGCTGCTGGACAGGCAGCTCTTCAACAGTGAAGCTGCTGCTCGATGAGATGCTGACGCCTGACATCGCACGCGGACTGCGCGCACGAGGACACGATGCTGAGGCAGTGGCCGGCCACCCGGACTGGGAAGGCCTATCAGATTCCCAGATAATGGTTGTTGCGAGAACCGGGCACCGGGCCATTGTGACTAACAACTTGCGCGACTACCGCCCCCTACATAGCGAAGCGATCACACCAGGCGGCCGCGGACATTTCGGAATGATCTTCATCGCAGGCAATTATCGCCGTACCAAGGCCGATAGGGGACGTATAATCACAGCTCTGGAAGAAAAGCTAACCCAGTATCCTGGGGAAGCGGATCTTGCTGACAGCGAGGCTTGGCTATAGGTTCTAAGATTTTAAGTGAGTGAATGGCCCCCTTGCCTGGGCGAACGACGGCGGGCTGGCCGGAATCGTAACCGCCGCATCCGGCGCCCCGGTCGAGAGCTTGCCGTACTTCGGCCGCCACCGGCTGCCGAAGCCGTGGTGGCTTACAGGTCTCCTCCCGGCGCCCGCATGCCATAGACACCTGCCTCCATGTAGCGAACAGGCAGGGTTACCCGAAGGACAGGCAGGCTACGTGGCAGTCGGCCTGGCACGGCAGGCATGCCGCGCGACTCGGCCGGTCAGCCCGGGGCCTGACCGGCCCTACCACCTCAGAAGCCCGGCGTCGCGATGCTGATGTCGTAACTCGGGCCCCAGTACCACTGGGTGGCATCGGAGCCGGGCACCAGGTGCGGTACTCCGGTCGGGTCGGCGGATCCACCAGCGGATGCGGGACCGCATCCAGGAGGGGAGCGTGGCGGCGACGGCCGCCTTCACCGCCGGCCATTCGGAGATCATCGTGTAGATGTGGGCCACGGAGCGCGGCTGCGCGCCGAGCTTGTGCAGGGCCCAGCTTGCCGCGACGGTCGGCGTGGCGTCACCCGGCTCGACGTCGAGGGCCGAGGCCGCGGTGTCGTTGCCGAAGACGTCGATCCACATCACCCGCCCCCGCCCGGCCAGCTGACGGGGCGAGATGGCGTAGTTGCCGGTCGCGTACGTGGCGATCTGCTCGCGGGCCGGGATCGCCCAGGGCGTGACCGAGTCGTAGAAGTAGTACGGCCGGCGGGGGCTCGCCACCGCCGCGTGCCGGGTTCTTGCGAGGCCCTGCAGCCTGGCCGGACGCTGGGTCCCGGCCAGACGCTGGGGGCCGGCCGGACGCTGGAACGCGACCTGGCGGACCGCTGCCGGGATTTCCGGAGCGGCCTGGGTACCGGAGGTAGCCGTGCGGCCGGACGCCGCCGGGCGCGGGGCGCCGCCGGGCTGGATCGGCCATGCCCCCGAGTCCAGCGGGACACGGACCGCCTGGCGGGACGCCGCGCGCGCCGGGGCCGCCTGGCCGGCGCGTGCCGGCCTGGCGGCGGAGCCGAGCGTCACGCCCCTGGCGTGCCCGGCGTGGACAGGGCCGGGATGGCCCGTCGCACGCGGGTTGCCGGCCGCGCTGGCGGTGTACGGGCCGACCGCGGACGTGGCGGCGGCCGGCGGCGTGGAGGCGGCCGGCGGCGAGGCGGCCGCCAGGCCTGCGGGCACCCCTCCCGCGGCCGCGACGATCGCGGCCGTGACTGCGAGTGTCAGCCGTGAACGGTGGGCAGTTAGGTGATAGATGTTGCGGAACTTGGACAGTGCTGAAGTAAGACGGATGAACAAGATGAGTGTTGGATCGGGCGCCCGGGGGCGCTCAGCGGTCACCCGGAACACCGCCGGCCGGTGGCGACGCACCGCGGCTACGGCAGGGGCGTGGATGTGGCGCGGGTCAGGGCGTCGTGTTGCTCCAGAGCAACCATCGCACGTCAGGATGCTATCGGTTAAAGGAGTCTATACGCGAAGTTCGCCCGGCAATGTCTGAATTATGACATCAAACCATGACATGGGTCACAATAACGGTGTTCGTCGCTTCACCGAGGCGACGGTACCGTCATGATCACGATCACCTCGACCCGGGCCCGCCGGGCTCCCCCGGGCTGGTACATCTCGGAGGGAGCCGGGGTCTGGTCACGAGCCAGCCAGCCGCACCGCCAAAACGCGATCATGCGCGCCGAACCACTTCTGAGCCTGGAGGACGAGCACAGCGTGGCAATGCCCTGGCCGCTGTCGAGTTCGCTGTCGCTCGGTGCGCTGCCCACAGCGGTCGCGGCCGCCAGGGCCCATGCTCGCGCCGTGCTGGCGGAGTGGGGAATGCGGACCCTGGCGAACACGGCTGAGCTTGTCGTCAGCGAGCTTGTCACCAACGCCGTCCGGGCGTCGACCGGCGCGGACGGGCACCCCGTGTATCGCGACGGCAGGCTGGCCGTGGTGCACGTGCGGCTGTTCGGCGACGGCGGCCGCCTTCTCATCGAGGTGTGGGACGGCAGTCCCGCGGCGCCGGTGGCAAAGGACGCGGGCCTCGACGACGAGAGCGGGCGCGGGCTTCAGCTCGTCGAGTCGGTGAGCGAGAGCTGGGGCTGGACGACGGCGGATGACTGGCCCGGCAAATGCGTCTGGGTGGAGCTCCGAACCCCCTGACAGCCCATCTCTCCGCGACCGGAACTCTTGTGATCTATGCCACATTTTGGCTCCCGGTAATTGGGCAGATCTAGAGCGTCCAGTCGTCCGGTACCCGCGCCCGCACCTTAGTGGCATGTGTTTACGCAGGTCAACAGGCCGTTCGAGTTCGACGCGCCGGATGGAGACGTGCTGCCGGCCAAGCCACCGGACCGGGTCTCCGGCACCACCGGGCGCCGGAGAGCTGTCGGGATGAATGGAACCGGAACGCGACGGGAGAGCGTCACATGTCGGTGCCGGATTTTTCACCTACCGCCCGCTGCTGTTGCCGGTGACAAGGCCGGGTCCCTGGAGGTGTTACAGGGGGTGGCGCGATGAGCGTAGCTTGGTGTCGAATAGCGGGTGTACATCAGCAAACCGGCGCTTCCCGCCAAAGCGCTAGATATGACAACTCATACTGAATAGCCGGCTCACAGCCGCTACGAGCAGCACTGGCAGGGCGTTCTTATGTGTTTTGTGCACGTACGACCGGTTGCGATCAGCCTGGCGACGGGGGGCATGGTGGTTACCGCCGGCCTTTCCGGCGCGGCCTTCGCTACGATGCTGTCCGCGCACGCCACCACCGTTTCCCCGGCCGAGCTTACGGCCTACGCCTCGGCAACGAGCGAGCAGTGCAAGGCGCTGCCGCCCGTCAAGCCGAGCCCGAGTCCTACGCCGTCGGCGAGCAAGACCACGAATCCGTCGCCGTCGGCGAGCAAGACCACGAGTCCAACGCCCAGTACGACGAAGACGCCGACTTCACATCCCACCAGCACCTCGTCCTACCGGCCAACGCCGCCTCCGTCCTCTTCCTCGCCGGCGAGCTCACCGTCGCCAACCAAGTCCGCCGCTCCGTCCACGTCACCTTCGGCCACGAAGTCCGCCGCTCCGTCCGCGTCAGCACAGGCATCCATGTCCGGGCAGGCGTCGCTGGACGCCTACGTGTCGCCCAGCGGAGGGAGCCAGAGCGGGGGCAGTCTGTGCGTGAGCGTGCAGCGCACGGAGACCAGCATCAGGCGGGGCCAGAGTGCGCTGTACGTGGTGAACGTCTGGACCCGGGGCGGCAACGCCACCGGCGCCGCCGTCACGGTCGCCGCCCAGCCGTCCGGGCAGCGAGCGAAATTTACCCTGGGCTGCGGCAGCCAGGACGGTACCAGGGCATGCGGCCTCGGCGCGGTTGACTCGGCGTCTTCGGCTCGCCAGCTTCAGGCGCAGATCGCGGTCGCATCGAACGCGAACTCCGTCAACTCGGTCACGCTCACGGCGACCGCCAGCGCGAAGGGCGTAACCTCCGACCCGTCGGCCGCGGAGTCGGTGTCGGTCACCGCCGCTCCCAGGCCGAGCAGCTCTCCGACCCCTTCTCCGACCTTCACCCTGCCTTCCGGCGGCCCGACGGGGTCGGTACCGGGGTCGACCTCGACGCTTCCGACGGGCATCGGCTTCGCGCCCTCACTGAACGGCGCGGGCTCATCACTCAGCCCGGGCGGCAGCGTGTCCGGCCTGTTCCCGACGATCAACCCGTCGGCGGTCCCCAGCCCGGCACCCGGAACCCAGCCGAAGTCGGGCCTGAAGGGAGAGCCGGTCGCCGACTCGGCGACCCTGCCGCTTGGCACGCCCGTCCTCGGCGCGCAGCTCGCCGGCCTGGCGGCCCTCGCTCTGGCGGTCGCTCTCGCGATAACCCGGCTGTCCATTCGCCGCCGCCCGGCCCCGAAGCAGCCGCCCGGAAACTGACCACCCCGGAAACTGGCCACCCCGGAACCGACCGTCCGGAAAACTGACGCCGCCGGTTCGCGGGCCACGACGGGCACCGCACTACGCTCGCCGACCACGATCGTAGGCCTGCCGGGTTGCCAGCGGTATTCCGGCGCACGATCATGAGGACAGGCCGCCCGCCACCAGGCGGCGCTGACAGGCGCCTCTTACTTAGGCGCCATGAGCTCCAGGGACGGGCGGACCGTCCGCATCACGTTCGCGAGCGTGGTGGTGGTCATGGTCGGCGACACGAGCTCACCGAAGCTGTCGTTGTCGAACCAGACGCACATGGCCACGTTGCCCTGGTTCTCCGTCGCCTCTACGCACGCCGCCCCGCCGCCGAGCGGACCAACGGGGACGACCCGGGCGCCCGGGAACTTCTGCGTGAAGCTGGAGATCGACGTGGCAGGCGACGCGTTGGCCAGGTGTCCGCCGATGAACATGAAGATCTGCGCGGTGCTGCCGGGAGTGGTGCTGCCGGCCTGGTACACGCCCGAGACGACGTTCGAGGCCTGCCCGGCACTCGTCCTGATCACGTCATCGCGCAGCTGGGCGACCTGCATCTGGCGCTCGAGGCTCACCTTGCGCTGGTAGGGGCCGATCTGGTTCGGCGTGGCCATGGTGTGGGCAGGGCCGCCACCGTGCGAGGGAAAGGCGAACTTCAGCACTCCGGCGATGGCGGCGACCGCTATGACCGCCACACCGCCCAGTGCCAGCCACTGACGGCGGTCATTGCTCCCGGCGCGACGGCGGCCGGCGCGGCGGCCGGCGCGGCCTTGTTCGGTGCTCTCCCCGAACTCGCCAGCCTCCAGCCGGCCGGTCTCGAACTGGCCGGTCGCGGCGAGTTCCTGCTCGGTGGTCAGGGGCGGGATCTGGTCCAGCATGGTCTCGGAGAAGACGTCGCGTTCCCCGGCCCACGGCTGCTCGCCGGTGTCCGGGCGGGCGAGCAGGCCAGTTGGCGCGGCGAGCATCCCGGCGCTGCCCGCGGGCTGCAGGGCTGGCCCGGCCGCGTCATAACCGGCATCGCCGTAAGGGCCGTCCTGGTAGCGAGGCGTGTCGAGGCGGGTGTCGTCGAAGCGCGCGCCCTCGAACCGGGGGTCGTCGCGGCGCGCGTCGTTGTAACGCGGGTCATAAGGGGGAGCGTCATAACCCGGCGCGAAGGGCCCGTCGTCGCCGGGCTGGCCGTAGCCCGCGCCGCCGAACCCCCTGTCGTCATAACCGGCACGGTCGTCATAACCGGCAGGGCCGCCGTAGCCAGGATGGCCGCCGTAGCCGGCTCGCTGGTCCCACGCCCCATCGTCGTAGCCCGCTCCGCCCGGTGCCGGGCCGTCCCAGCCCGGCTGGTCAAAGCGCGGGTCATCGTAGGAGAGGCGGCCGTAACCGGGCTCGTCCATCCCCGGCTCACCGTACTGCCCCATCCCCGGCTCACCGTACTGGCCGTCGCCGGACCGCGAACCGTCGTAGCCGGCGCCGTAACCGCGCTCGTCATAGCCGGCCTGCCCGTAGCCCGGACCCTCGCCGTAGCCGGAGTCCGCGTAGCCCGGGGCCGCATCCCGCTGGCCCGGGGCGCCGAACTCCTGGTAGTCACGGAGTTCGGCGGCGCCGGTGCCGAAGTTCGCCCCCGCCCAGCCGCCCTGCTCTCCGGGATTCAGGGCAGGATGGCCGCCGTCCCGGTAACCGGCATCCGGGTAACCAGAGCCCGCCGGTCCCCCCGGATAAGCATCCGGCGGGTAGCCATCCGCCTCGTAGCGGCCCGCTGGGTAAGCGTCCGGCTGGTAGGAGTTCTGCTGGCGCGGACCCTGGTAACCGGGCCCCTGCCGGCTGGGCGGCCCGTATCCCGGAGCCGCGAACCCGGCGTCCTGCGAGGCCGGGCCCTGATAGCCCGGGTCCAGGTACCCGGGGTCGCCGTAGCCGGAGTCGGGGGCTCCCGGGCCGGTGGGCCCGGCGCCGCCGTACCCGCTGGCCCCGTAGGAGGCGTAGGGGTGCTCGCCGTGGATCGCCGGCGGCTGGCCTGGGTAGCGGTAGTCGCCGTCCCGGTACTGCAGGCCGTAATAGCCAGTGGGCCAGGAGATCTCGGGGCCGAACGGCACTCTCCGCTGCACGGCGCCCTGCTGGCCCTGAGGGTAGTCCCCGGATCCTCCGCCAGGCTGCCCCTGGGGGCGACGAGACCCACGGGGATCAAACGGCTGCTGTGGTGCAGGAGGCCGGTCCTCGCCATCCGGGGCCGACGGCCATCCGCTCCTCATATACCCGGTCACCTCTGTGTCTGACGTACGGCGGGTAGAGGCTGTCTGCCTCTTAGATCACAACATCATCTCGGCAAACACGTACCTTCGCTACCGGATCGCGAACAAACGCGTCACGCGACCGCCCGGAGATACCAACGTAGCGGGCCCGGGCGGGCGATGCCCGGATCTTCGGCCTCTTGACGAGGATCGCTGCGAGCGTACGATGATCGTATCCTGCCGACGGTATACAATTCGCGCCGCATCTTCCGGTAATCATCTCGCTACTCAGCATCTCGCTACGCAGGCGGCACGAATCACCCGCCGCCCTACGCCGAAGGGGAAGCGAACCAGTGCATCACGAGCTCACCGTCTGGTCCCGCGGGATCATCATGGACAAAGAGGCGCGCGACGTCTCCACCTGTATCGCCACAGCGGCCCGCAAGCTCGGCTACCACGCGGAGAACGTCAGCGACTACGTAGACGACCCCGACCGGACGAATTGCCTGGTCCGCAGGTACGCCCGGTTCGCGGACACGCCGATCCTCGACCGTTTCGTCTACGAGAACCCGCATCCGGACTGGGTCGTGCTGGTCGAGGAAACGATCATCAAGGCGGTCAACTTCTTCCGCGGCACCGAGGACGGCTCGGGCGTCCTCGTGGTCAACTCGGCCCGCGACCCCGGGTACCTGCTCAAGTTCCTGCCGGACGCCATGACGAAGAAGCTGAACAAGCTCGTCGTGGTCGACGCGGTCGGCCTGGCCGAACAGCGGGGCGGTTCCCCGTGGATGTTCGTCCGTGACCTTTCCGAGCTGGCCTTCGACCGGATGTCCACCGAGGGAGCCGTCGAACGGCTCGCCATCGGGATGGGGATCGCCGCCCCGCTGATCGGCGCCCTGGTCGCGGCCACCGGCGAACTGCCCATCGACGAGGTGGCCAGCGTGGTCGCCGACCGGGACGCCATGCTGCGCGGCGCCGAGCAGCACAAGGTCATCCAGTACGCGAGCGCCTAGTCCAGAAGGGGAGACTCCATGTCCGTACGCGGGACCCACATTCCCGAGCACCTGAGGCTGCCCATCGCTGGCGTCACGCCCCCGCCCACCGAAAAGGAAGGCCAGCGGCTGTTCCCCACCGGCAACTTCCGCTTCTTCCGGCCCGTCTACAGGGACAAGACACCGCCGTGCAACCACGCCTGCCCCACCGGCGAGCAGATCCAGAAGTACCTGGACTTCGTGAAGCATGACCGCTACCTCGACGGCTACCTCACGATTCTCGAGGACAACCCGATGCCGTCCGTCACCGGCCGGGTCTGCTACCACCCGTGCGAGACCGCCTGCAACCGGGCGGCGCACGACGAGCCCATCGGCATCCGCAGCGTCGAGCGCTTCCTCGGTGACTTCGGCCTGAACCTCGAAGAGAACCCGATCAAGAAGGATCTGCCGCCGCTGAACGGCAAGACGGTCGCGATCGTCGGCTCCGGCCCGGGCGGCCTGGCCTGCGCCTACCACCTGCGCCGCAAGGGGTACGCCAGCGTGATCTTCGAGGCGCTGGACTCCGCCGGCGGCATGCTGCGGGCCGGCATCCCCGCATGGCATCTTCCCGAGGAGGTGCTGGACAAGGAGATCGCCAAGCTCACCGGCCTCGGCGGCATAGAGATAAGGTGCGGCGTCCGCGTCGGCAGCGATCCGGGCGGCATCACCCTCGACCACCTCAGGACCGGCTACGACGCGGTCTTCCTCGCCCTGGGCCAGGATGTCGGCCGCCGCCTGGACGTCGAGGGCGGGCGGTCCCGCGGCGTGCTCGGCGCCCTCGAGTTCCTCCGCGAGACCGGCCTCGGCCGCCCGGTCAAGGTGGGCAGGAACGTGCTGGTCATCGGCGGCGGCAACACCGCGTCGGACGCGGCCCGCTCCGCGGTCAGGCTGGGCGGCGGCGAGGCGACGATCGTGTCGCTGGAATCGGAGGACGAACTCCTCATCGTTCCCGAGGACCTGGAGCAGGCCCGCGAGGAAGGCGTGCGGTTCCGGCCTCAGCACTCCCTGGTCAGGGTCATCGCCGACGGCGAGGGCAACGTCACCGGCGCCGTGCTCTGCCAGGCGCGCCTCGCGAAGGACGAAAACGGCAACGTCCGGCCGCAGATCAGCGAGGGCACGGAGTTCGAGGTCCCCTGCGACACGATCCTCATCGCGATCGGCCAGGTCCAGGTCCTCGACTGGCTCCCGGAGAGCTTCACCGAGCGCGGCCTGGTCAAGGCCGATGAGTATGGCCGGGTCCCGGACGACAGCGAGGCGGTCTTCGCCGGCGGCGACGTCATGCGCGGCCCGTCGATGGTGGTGGACGCGCTCGGCGACGGCAAGCGCGCCGCCCGCGACATCGACCGGGTGCTGAGCGCGCAGCCGCTGGAGCCGGACGGGCCGGTCGAGGTCATGCCCTACGAAAGGCTCAACACGGCCTACTTCCGGCACGCGCCCCGGACCCCGGTCCCGCTCACGCCGGCCGGGACGCGGAGCAAGAGCCAGAAGGTAGAGGTCACGCTGGCGTACAGCCGCGAGGAGGCGGTCGCCGAGGCGGACCGCTGCATGAGCTGCGGCGTCTGCAACGGCTGCGACAACTGCTACATCGTGTGCCCCGATATCAGCGTGATGCGGGATGCGCGGGAGAACGGCCGGTACTCCATCCGCACCCATTACTGCAAGGGCTGCCTCGTCTGCGTGCAGGAATGCCCCACCGGCTGCCTGGAGAAGGTGCCGGAGCTGGACTTCGACGAGCCGGACGCGGTGGTTCGGATGGAGACCGCGTTCGCGCCGTACGACGGGGCGCACGCGGAGCAGGCGCCGTTCACACGGCAGCTCATCGAGGACGCGATCGCCGAGTACGACAGATCAAAAACAGTTCAGCCGAACGGGCGGGGTGTTACGCCATGACCTCCGTGCATGTCGACCACGGGCTGACGTCGGGCGCGCCGCCGCGGCTGGCCCCGGCTGTCCGCACCCCCGACGGGGAGAAGTTCCTGAACGGCATGGCGGGAACGCGGATACGGCAGAACGGCTGCGCGGCCGCCGCCTACGCCGCCCTGTACGCGAACGTGGACGTGATCACCGCGTACCCGATCCGGCCGTACACCGCGATCATGATGAACCTGGCGCAGTTCATCGCCGACGGAATCCTCGACGCCGAGTACATCCACGCGGACGGCGAGCACTCGCAGTTCTCCGCCGCGTTCGGCGCCGGATCGTGCGGCGCGCGCGCCTACACCGGCTCGTCGGGCGTGGGCGTCACCTACGGCTACGAGATGTACTCGATCATCTCCGGCGCGCGGATCCCCATCCAGATGGCGATCGCCGACCGGACGCTGGACCCGCCCGGCGACTTCGGCTCCGAGCACACCGACGCGCTGTGCACCAGGGACATGGGCTGGCTGCTGGGCTGGGCGGCGACGCCGCAGGAGGTCTTCGACAAGTCGCTGATCGCGTACGCGATCGGTGAGGACCCGCGGGTGCTGCTGCCGCAGATGGTCGTGCAGGACGGGTACTTCGTCTCGCACATCGCCGGCGAGGTGGAGATGCCGGCCATCGGGCAGGTCGAGTCGTTCCTGCCGCCGTACCAGCTCCCGTTCCCGCTCGACCCGCGGCGGCCGGTGTCGCACGGCCCGCAGATCCACCCGGAGCAGGGACCGCCGCTGCAACTGGAGCGGGCCAGGGCGATGGAGGACGCGCTCGGAGTCATCCGCGAGAAGACCGACGAGTTCGCGCAGGTCTTCGGCCGCAAGTACCCGCATTTCGTCGAGTCCTACAAGCTCGACGACGCGGAGATCGCCATCGTCATCTCCGGCGGCCACTCCGTGACCTGCCGCGCCGCCGTGGACAGGCTGCGGGCCGCGGGCGTGAGGATCGGCATGGCCCGGCTGCTGTGGATCCGGCCGTTCCCCACCTCTGACCTGCAGGAGGCGCTGCGCGGCGTCAAGGCCGTCGGCGTCGTCGAGACCAACCTCGGCCTCGGCGGCGCCAGCTACGGCGGCATCCTGTCGCTGGACGTGACCACCGCCCTGTATCAGATGGACGGCGAGCGTCCCCTGGCGACGTCGTTCATGGCCGGGCTCGGCGGAGAGACCGTGCCGATGTCCGAATTCGAGTGGATGGCCGGCAAGCTCGGCCAGGCGGTCGCCCGCGGCCGCGTCGAGAAGGCCGCCCACTGGGTCGGCTTCGAGGACTGACAGGACTAAGGAGCCCCAGACATGGCCTTTGAAGTGCACCGCCAGCACCTGCCGTTGTTCGAGGACGACGGGCGCGCGGCGGCCACCGATGACGAGCATGGCCGCGACCGGCACTATCTCCCGGAGCTGCCGGCCGAGGACCCGTACGCGGCGGGCCACCGGACCTGCGCGGGCTGCGGCCCGGCGATCCAGTACCGCTGGGTGCTGAAGGCGGCCGGCGGCGACACGGTGGTGGCCGGACCGACCGGCTGCATGTACGTGGCGAACTCCACCTACCTGTGCACCCCGTACACGGTGCCCTGGGCGCACACCCCGATCGCCTCCGGGGGCTCGTTCACGTCAGGCATGGCGGCGGGATACGAGGCGATGATCAGGAAGGGCCGCTACCCCGGCCCGTTCCCGAACATCGTCGTGATGGCCGGCGACGGCAGCGCGTCCGACATCGGTCTCGGCTCGATCTCCGGGGCGCTGTACCGCAACCACGACGCCCTGTTCGTCTGCTACGACAACGAGTGCTACGCCAACACCGGCATCCAGGTCTCGCCGACCACGCCATACGCGGGCATGACGACGTTCACCCCGTTCGGCAAGGCGATACCGGAGGGCAAGAAGCTGCCGCCGAAGAACCTCGCGAAGATGATGGCCGAGGGTCACCCGCACTGCTACGTGGCGACGACGACGGTCGGCTACCCGGTCGACCTGATGAACAAGACCCGCAAGGGCCTGAACCACGTGGGCGCCGCCTTCCTGCACTGCTACACGCCATGCCAGAAGGGCTGGGTGTACCAGACCTCGATGACGGTCGAGCTCGGACGGCGGGTGGTCGAGTCCGGGCTGTGGGCGGTCTGGGAGTACGACCCGGAGGAGCGGAAGTACCACTACTTCCATCCGCCGGTGCAGCGCCCGGTCACCGACTATCTCGCCATGCAGGGCCGGTTCGGGCACATGCTCCCCGAGCACGTCGCGAACATGCAGGTCGCGGCCAACCAGAACTGGCAGGACATCGGCATGGACGTGCCGCAGAACCTCCGGGACCTCGAGGATCCCGAGCGTCACAGGCGCCTCAAGGAAGAGGAGTACTCGATGCCCCTGAACCGAGGCGTCGGGGCATGACCAAGCCGGGGGCAGCACACACCCGCCCGTCGGCGCGCACCCGCCCGTCGGCGCGCACCCGCCCGTCGGCGCACACCCGCCCGTCGGCGCGCACCCGCCCGTCGGCGCACACCCGCCCGTCGGCGCACATCGACGGTTTGGGTGCAATTCATGCTGCTATGACAGCGCGGACTGCACCCGAATCCGCCGCGCTACCCCAACCGTGAGGGATTTGTGCCGATATGACCCAATGGCAAGTCAGGTTCGACGGGGGGCATCAGCAGCGATACCTGGCGGACCGCCAGGCCGTGCTGAAGTACGTGCTCGCCGTCGGCCCTCGCGCCGCCAGCTCCCGGTTCGAGGTGTTCGCCGAGGCTGGCGAGGTGCGACTGGCGGACGGCTCGCCCGGCGGCAGGCGGTTCAGGCTGGTCGAGGTCATCGATCTCGCCAAACCCGGCGAGATCGACCGCCTGCGCGGGGAACTCGGCGTGTCATGAGCGGTCCCAACGGTGCGGCGGAGCGGGGGACATCGCGCCTGTCCGGTCCTCCCGAGGCTCCCGAGGCTCCCGGCAGCTCTGCTGGCCCGGGGGGACGACCCCCCCAAACCCCCCCGCGATTGATCCCGCTGCTGCCCGGAGTCGCCCGGGGAACGGGGGACCGCCGCGCGCTGCTCCGCACGGCGGTCCTCCAGGTCGTCTCTCACCTCGTGGAACGGGCGGTGCCGCCGGCGCAGCGCGTTCCGCTCTTTGACCAGGCGAAGGACCTGCTCGACGAGGCCGGCTGGGGCCTCGGCGAACTGGCCGGCGCCCTCGAGCCGGGTCCCGCCCAGGATGCCTTGCTGAGCGCCCTCGGCCTGCTGGAACGCTAGCTGATGCGCCGCGGCGCAGGGCGCCGCGGCCATGCACGGGAGGGGACATGACAGATCGACGACGATGCCGCCGTCAGCGGACACATCGCGGCCCGGCGCCGGCGACCAGGGATCCGCCGCACCGCGGCCGGCTTCTGCGCGATCCGGCACGGGGGTGGTGAACCCCGGACCGTCGCAGCCGTACTCGATACCGCTCTCTGAGCAAAAAGCCCGCGCCCATGGGCGCGGGCACGAGCCAATAACGTCTCGTCCGAGAGGTATCGGTGGCAACCGATGGCTACAGCAGAAACAACAAGCCCCTATCAAGTAGTAACCAACTCGACCGGCCGCGTATTCCGCGTCGGCGAGACGCCCAGACAGATTCTGGGCTACAACCGCTGGGTCGTGATCATGGCGGCATGGCTGGCCATGTGCCTGTCCGGCCTCCTGGAATACACCTGGGGCGCGCTGTCCGGCTCGCTGCAGGCGGCGCACAACTGGGGCAACGCGCCCACGTTCTGGCTGTTCTCCTTCTTCGTGGTCTTCGAGTCGTTCGTCCAGATCGGCACGGGTTTCCTGCGTAACCGGGGCATACTCCCGGTCCGCTGGGCCACGATTGCCGGCGGTGTCATATGCGGCATCATCGGCTACGGCATCCTCGCCACGTCCACCAACATCTGGACCGCATACCTCGGCTATGCGGTACTGGGCGGCATCGGCTCCGGGATGGTCTACTCGAGCTGCATCAACATCGTCGCCAAGTGGTACCCGGAGAAGAAGGGCTGGCGCACCGGGTTCGTGAACGGCGGCTGGGCGTACGGCTCGGTGCCGTTCATCGCCGCGATCGGCGGATTCCTCAGCGGCGGCGGGGTGGCCAGCAGCCTGAGCCCGCACACCGTCAAGGTGTTCATCATCACCCAGGGCATCATCATGACGGTCGGTATCGCCATCGCCGGCCTGTTCCTGAAGGACCCGCCGAAGAACTGGTGGCCGCGGGAGATCGACCCGCTCAACTGGCAGAAGCACAGCACCCGGGACCTGCGGAACAACCCGCCGGCGCTGCGGCACTACACGCTCCAGCAGATGTGGCGGACGAAGTCGGCCAAATGGGTCGGGTTCCAGTACGCGTGCTACGTGGGCTGCTCGCTGTTCGGCGTCGCCTACTACTTCCCGTTCGCGCAGGCCATGGGGCTCGGCTCCGTGGCGGCGGTGTCGGGCGCCGCGGGGTTCGCGCTCGCCGACGGCCTGTTCAGACCCGTTTACGGATACATATCGGAGTTCATCGGCCGCCGCCGGACGATGATGTACGCGTACTCCGGCAACGTGGTCTTCCAGCTACTCGCGCTGTGGGCGGGCGAGGCGCACAACGCGCCGCTGTTCGCCATCTGCGCCGTGATTTCCGGCGGCCTGTCCGGCGCGAACTTCCCGATGACCGCGGCACTCGTCGCCGACTACTGGGGCGAGACCAACAACGCGATCAACTACGGTTCGATCTACGCGTTCAAGGCGCTCGGCGGCAGCTTCGCCGGCGGCCTGGCCGCGCTGATCATGACCGGCACCCTCTACGGAACCAGCCACTTCCACTGGGCCTTTGGCTTCTTCTTCGGCGCGGCGCTTGGCGCCATAGCCGTGGTGATGCTGAGGTTCGGTGTCAAGCGGCCGACCGAGGAGGAGATGGAGGCGGCCGTTCGCGCGGCACCCGATACGGCCGAGGCACCGAAGCCCGCGATCGCTTAGACCGCATCCAGAGACCTTTCGCGCTGGCGGCCGGTCCAGAGGGGAGATGATCACGCGTGCCGGCCTACGAGCTGAAGCTGCCGCTCGCCCCTTACCGGTTCGTCTGGAAAGACGCGCCGGCCGTCAGCGCTGAGAAGGACGCCACCGACTCCTATACCGAGGAGCGGTACCACCACGCCGACGGGACGTACACGATCATCCGGGAGTACCGCGCCGACGGCTCTTTCCACATCATGTCGGACCGCGGCGAGATCGAGCTGATCGACAACGCGAACAACCCCTACGCCACAGACCCGGTCAGCGTCGTCCGGTTGCCCTGAGGAGTCAGCCTTCGTGACCCGGGGAGTGGTAGGCGCGGCGGGTGCGCTCGGTGTGCTTGCGGGCGATCTGGGTCGCCTGCTCCTCGTCGCCGGCCTCGATGGCGTCGATGAGTTCCTTGTGCTCGGTCCATGACCCGTGGCCGCGCGCCGGGGCGACCAGGCGGTAGTACCACCGCACCCGGCGGCCCACGATGCCGGCCAGGTCGGCGAGGACGGAGTTCCCGGCCGCCTGCGCGAGTTCCGCGTGGAAGGCGTCGTTGGCGGCGACAGCCCTGGGCACGTCGTCCGCCTCGGCGGCGGCGTGCCCCTCGTCCCAGATCGCCCGCAGCCGGGCGACCTGCTCGGGCGCCGCCGCGCGGGAGGCGAGGCGCGCCGTCTCGGCCTCCAGCAGCTCGCGCACATCGAGCAGCTCGTCGACCTCGTGATCGGTCGGCACGTGCACGAAGGCGCCCTGGCTTGGGCGCAGGTCCACCCAGCCTTCGGCCTCCAGGCGGTGCAGCGCCTCCCGCACCGGCTGCCTGCTGACCCCGAGCTGGCGCGCCAGCTCGGTCTCCACCAGGTGCTGGCCCGGCCGGAGCTCCCCGCCGACAATGAGATCGATCAGCGCGTCATAGACCGACTGGCGCAGCGGGACCGGCCGCTCCAGCGGCCGGATCGCCGCCGTCCTCGGCGCCGCGGAATGCGTCATGTCCTCAGTATATAGTATCCAAAGTACTCTTTACTTCCGGGGGGCACTGCTGTTCCGGGGGGCACGCCCCCCGGAAACCCCCCGCCCGCTGCGGTTCTCGCCGTAGCATCGCGCGGCCGGGGAGGCCGCGAGGGCCTCCCGCGGGCCGCGCGATCGCGGAATGTGAGCCGCTGTCGCGGCTCACTCCGCGCCACCCGCCGAAGCCCGCACGGGCGGGCGTCAGGACCTGATCGTCAGGACCTGGCTGACAATATGAGCCGCTGTCGCGGCTCACTCCGCGCCACCCGCCGAAGCCCGCACGGGCGGGCGTCAGGACCTGAACGTCAGGACCTGGTTGACTGGGAATATGGCGGATTCTGAGCTGCCGGTGGTCGTTTTCGGCTCCCGGGACGAGTGGGAGGCATGGCTCGGGGAGAACCATGAGGCATCGGCGGGCGTCTGGGTAAAGATCGCCAAGAAGGGTTCCGGCGCCGAGACGGTTTCCTATGCCGAGGCGCTGGAGGTCGCGCTGTGCTTCGGGTGGATCGACGGGCAGAAGGGCGCGTGCGACGACGTCTACTGGGTGCAGCGGTTCACCCCGCGCAAGCCGAGGTCCAAGTGGTCGCGGATCAACCGGGACAAGGCGGCCGGACTGATCGCCGCCGGGCGGATGCGTCCGGCGGGACTGCGCGAGGTGGACAGCGCGAAGGCGGACGGCCGCTGGGACGCGGCCTACCACGGCCAGCGGACGATGGACGTGCCAGCGGACCTGGAACTCGCGCTGGCCGGGAACGACACGGCGAGGGCGTTCTTCGCCACCCTCAGCGGCGCCAACAGGTACGCGATCCTGTACCGGATCGCGGACGCCAAGCGCCCGGAGACGCGGGCGCGGCGCATCGCCACGTACGTCGCGATGCTCGCCGAGCACAAGACGATCCACCCGCAGGCCCGCGGCTCCTAGTCCCCGGCGGGCAGCTTTATCCAGCCAAGGTGCGCGAGCCGGGCACGCAGCTTGCTGTCCGCCGTGAAGAGCTCCTCACCGGTCCGCTCGGCGACCGCGACATAGAGCATGTCGTACACCGGCCAGTTGTCGTACCGCCGCGCCAGCTCGAAGGCGCGGCAGCGATCGGCATCGGTGTCGATCCGGCGCACCGGCAGCCGGTCGAGCAGCGCCGCCGCGCCGTCCGCGTCCGCCCCGGACCACCGGCCGCGCCGCACGCCGGTCAGCAGCGCGTTCGCGGTCTCCAGCCACAGCAGGCCGGGCGCGAGAACCTCCGCCCCGGCACCGGCCCAGTTCGCGAACGCGGTTCGGGCGGGGGAGTCGATGCCGACGTCCGGCGCGATCAGGTCAACCACGACGGACGCGTCAACGACGGGCATGCCGGTCCCCGATCACCAGGTCGCTCGCCGTCGCCGCGGTGGCCGCTGGCAGGCCGGACTTCCACCGGGCGGCCTCGGCCAGCCATTCCCGCAGGCTGCCGGATCCGGGCGCGGGCGGGCGGTGCCCGTCGCCGCTCACCTCGGCGGCGAGCCCGTCCAGGTGGACGACGTCGACGTAGTACGTGTTGCCGCGCTTCGTCGCGGGCAGCCGCCCGGACCAGATCCAGCGCCTGATGGTCTCGGCCGACCGGTGAGTGCGAAGCGCCGCCTCCCGCACCGTGATTTCCTGTACAGCGGTCATGGTGACATGTTACTACGACTACGTCTACTACTACAACAACACCTCATCGAGGGGCCGGTGCTCAGGCGATGTCCCTGCGGCGGAGGCCTGCCAGCCCGGCCGCGCCCAGCACGACGGCGGCCAGGCAGAGCCAGAGCAGGGGCGCGGCGGCCACCGTTCCGCCGGGGAGCTTGGGGACGTGCGTGAACGGCGAGATGTCCATGACCCAGTGCGACAGCGACAGCACCTGGCCGAACAGGCCGATCAGCAGCACCACGCCGAGCGCGGCCCATCCCCCGGCCACGGAAAGCGAGGGCAGCACGCCGAACAGCAGGACAGCGACCCCGGCGACCGCCATCGACGCCGGCAACTGGGCAATCGCGGCACCAAGCATCCGGGTGATCCCGGGACCGGGGGAACCGGCCCGCAGCGCGTACCCGAGCGCCGCTGACACCCCGGCCACCGCGAGCAGGAAGGCGGTGCCCAGCAGGGCGATCGTCATATGGCCCAGCGCCCAGCGAACCCGGCCGGCCGCCGTCGCGAGCACCGGCTCGGCGAGTCCCGCGGTCTCTTCGGAACGCAGCCGGAGCACCGCCGATATCGCGTAACCCGCGGCCACCAGGCCAGCCAGGAACATGAGCGCCGCCAGGTACGCGTTCGTGACGGCGGCCTGCCCGCCCAGCCTGACGAACTCCTTCTTCAGCGCGGTGCTGCCGCCGAGCAGCGAGCCGATGCCCTTGGCGGCGGCGCCGGAGACGGCAAAGGTTGCCGCGAAGCCGAATGCCCAGGCGGCCAGCACGCCGCGCTGCAGGCGCCAGGCGAGGCCGAACGGGTCGCTCAGCAGCACGGACCCGGCGGGCCGCCCCGGCCTGCCGGGCAGCAGGCCGGCACCGTGGTCGCGCCGCGCCGCCAGCACGAACGCGAGCACGCCGCACGCGGCAGCCACCGTGACCGGAAGCGCCAGCGCCCACCAGCGCTCCCCCGCGAACGGCCGCACCAGCTGCGTCCAGCCGAGCGGCGACAGCCAGGTCAGCCACGACGGGCCGCCCGCGCCGGCCGAGTCGCCGGCCGCGCGGAGCACGAACGCGACGCCGAGCGCGCCGATCGCGATCCCCCGCGCCGCCCGCGCGCCGGAGAGCTGCGCCGCCACGGCCGCGATCCCGCCGAACGCCAGCCCGCAGGCGGCGGTGGCCAGCGCCATCGCCACCGAGCCCGCGGCAGGCAGCCCGGTCAGGGGCAGTGCCACCGACAGCAGCACGGCGAGCACAACGTCCGCGGTCACGCCGGCCAGCAGGCCGGCGGTCAGCGCCGCGTGCCGGCCCACCGCCGCCGAGCCGGCCAGCTCCAGCCGGCCCGCCTCCTCGTCCGCCCTGGTATGCCGGATGACGATGAAGACCGTCATCAGGGCGGCGAAGATACCCGCCCATACCCCGTACCGCCACGCAGTGAGCGCGCCGGCCGACGAACCGTTGAGCCGGCCGTAGAGAAAACGAAGCGCCGGGTTCCCGCCACCGCTCACGGCCAGGGATGCGCGCGACGCCACGGTGGGGTACAGCCTCCTGAGGCTGTACGCGGTGCTCACGACGGCCACGGTGATCACGTAGACCCAGACAGGGAGCATGATGCGGTCGCGGCGCAGCGCGAGCCTGGCGAGCGCCCCCGTGCCGGCGAAACCGTCCTTCATGACACTCGAGCCACCGCTCGTTCGGAAGAATAATGCCGAAGAAAGAGCTCCTCGAGGGTCGGCGGCCTGCATGTGAGACCGCGGACCCCGGCCCCGGTCAGCCGCTTCAGCACATCGTTCAGCGCGGCATGATCCACCTGGCAGCGCACCCGCGTCCCGTCGGCGTCCAGGTCGTGCACGCCGGGCAGACCCTGGAGGGAAACCGGGCCGGCCAGCTCGGCGTCGACCGAGATCCGGGTCAGGTGCCGCAGCTGCGGCAGCGTGCCGGTCTCCACCGCCCGGCCGTCACGGATGATCGTCACCCGGTCGGACAGCGCCTCCGCCTCGGCGAGGATGTGGCTGGACAGCAGCACCGTCCGGCCGTCGAGGCGCTCGCTGTTCACATAGTCGCGGAAGGCCGCCTCCATCAGCGGGTCGAGGCCCGAGGTCGGCTCGTCGAGCAGCAGCAGCTCCACGTCGCTGGCGAGCGCGGCGATCAGCGCCACCTTCTGCCGGTTGCCCTTGGAATACGCCCGCGCCTTTTTGGACGGGTCGAGGCCGAACCGCTCGATCAGCTCCTGGCGGCGCTTGGCGTCGAGGCCGCCGCGTAGCCGGCCGAGCAGGTCGATGATCTCGCCGCCGGTGAGGCCGGGCCACAGCGTCACGTCGCCGGGCACGTAGGCGAGCCTCGAGTGGAGCTTCGTGGCGTCGCGCCACGGGTCGCCGCCGAGCAGTACCGCGTCGCCTCCGCCGACTCTCAGCAGGCCGAGAAGGATGCGGATCGTAGTGGTCTTGCCCGCGCCGTTCGGCCCCAGGAACGCGTGCACCTCACCGGTACGGACGGTCAGGTCGAGACCGTCCAGCGCCACGGTCCGGCCGAACGACTTGCGCAGGCCGCGTACCTCGATCGCGTTCGCCATGGCATCTACCATACACAAATTTCAGTAAATTATGAATATTATGAATACGGTATCATAACGAACGGTGGCGGCCGCGGTTCGCTCGCGGCGACCATCGCGCGGAGGACCGTCATGCGGAGGAGATGACATCACTGTGCCGGACTCGCCGGAGGCCGCGGCAGGGCCGAAAGACCCGCTGCTCGGGTTCGTCGAGCGGTTCGCGTCGGTTCTCGTCGCGGCTGGTTTCCCGCCCATGCCGGCCCGCGTCTTCGTCGCGCTGCTCGTCACCGACTCCGGGCGGCTCACCGCGGCCGAGCTCGCGGCCACGCTTCGCATCAGCCCGGCCGCCGTCTCGGGCGCCGTCAGGTACCTCGGCCAGCTCGGCCTCGTACACAAGGAACGGGTTCCGGGCTCCCGCCGCGACTACTACCGGATGCCCGACGACATCTGGAACACGATGCTGCGGCTGCGCGATCAGGTCCTGGTCCGCTGGACTATGCTGCTCCGCGAGGGCATCGGCCTCGCCGGACCGGACACCCCGGCCGGGGCGCGGATGGCCGAGCACGTCGAGTTCTTCGAGTTCGTCTCCAGGGAACTCCCCGGCGTGCTGGCCCGCTGGGACGCCCTCCAGGCCGAGCGGCGCTCCGGGCCCCGGGGAATCCCGGTTACCTGAGCTGGCCGGCGTCGAGGTCGGGGAGGGTGAACTCGCCGCCCAGGTAGCGGGCCATGGGGCTGTCCGGGTCGAGATCGCCGTGGGAGGCGATGACCTCGGCCGCGAACTGCTCGGCGTCGTCCTCGGGCTCGTACCCCAGCGCCCTGGCCTCGTTCAGCGATACCCAGCCGCCGCGGGTGTTGCCGGAAACCCCGAAGATGACGCGGAACCCCGGCCGCTCAGCGGACAGGCATGCCTCGAAGAGCCGGGCCGCGTCGCCCGGCGACAGCCAGGTGGCCAGCATCCGGCCGTTCAGCGGCCGCTCGAAACACGAGAGGATGCGGACGCAGATCGTGTCCATCCCGTATCTGCGGTTGTAGAGCGCGGCCAGCGCCTCGCCGGCCGCTTTGGACACTCCGTAGTAGGTGTCGGGCAGGGGGAACGCGTAATCGGGGACCGGGAAACGGGCCCGCGGGGTGAACCCGACGGCATGGTTGGAGGAGGCGTAGATCACCCGCGGCACGCCGGCCCGGCGGGCCGCCTCGAACGCCGCGTAGGTGCCGTTGATGTTGACGTCCATGATGCGTTCCCAGGGCGCCTCACCGGGGATGCCCGCCAGGTGGATGACCGCGTCCGCGCCCGCGCAGGCGGCCGTCATCGCGTCCAGGTCCGTCACCGACGCCTCGACGGCCTCCTCCCCCGGCCCCGGGGCGAGCGGCGTCACGTCGAGCAGGCGCAGCGTGCGGCCGGGCGCGGCCAGCCTGGGCCGCAGCATCGTCCCGATGCGGCCGGCGGCACCGGTGATGAGGATGATCGGCATCGCGCAAGCTCCCGCGGCAGACGGCAACCGGACATGCCAAGGTAACGCATGTGGCGCGGCATCGTGCCCACCCGCCGCCCTTCCGTCTCCGCCGGGCCGCTGGAGTGCTTGAATTGCCTGAGATCAAGCTTTCCCGGTACGTGACGACCATGGAGGTTGGCATGGAGGTTGGCATCGGCCTTCCGAATACGGTCCCCGGCACGGAAGGCAGCGCGCTCACCGAGTGGGCCAGCCAGGCCGACCAGGCGGGGTTCAGCGCGCTCGCAACGATCGGCCGGCTCGTGTACCCGAACTACGAGGAGCTTGTCGCCCTCGCCGCGGCCGCCGCGGTCACCAGCCGGATCCGGCTCACGACCGCGGTCCTTCTGGCGCCGCTGTACACCAACACCGCCCTGCTCGCGAAGCAGGCGGCCTCGATCGACCGGCTCTCCGGCGGCCGTCTCGTGCTGGGCCTGGGCCTCGGCGGCCGCGAGGACGACTTCACCGCGAGCGGGCTGACCACCGCGGGCCGCGGCCGCCGTTTCGAGGAGCAGGTGGCGGAGATGAAGCGGATCTGGTCCGGCGACGAGCGCGGCCACGCCGGCGCGATCGGGCCGGCGCCGGCGCGGCCGGGCGGCCCCGAGATCATCCTCGGCGGCGGCACCGAGGCCAGCTTCCGCCGGGTCGCCCGCCTCGGCGACGGCTGGATGATGGGCGGCGGAACGCCCGAGATGTTCGCCCAGGGCGCGGCGGCCGTCGACAACCAATGGCAGGAGGCTGGGCGCCCGGGCAAGCCGCGCAAGCTGTCGCTCGCCTACTTCGCGCTCGGGCCCGGCGCTCGCGCGCACGCGGACTCATATCTGCATGACTACTACGGCTGGCTCGGCGAGTTCGCCGGCCAGATCGCGGCGGGCGCGGCGGTGAGCGCCGACATGGTCAGGGGCTACGTCGCCGCCTTCGCGGAGGCCGGCTGCGACGAGCTGATCTTCGTGCCGACGACATCCGGCCTCGACCAGGTCGCGCTGCTCGCCGAGGCGGTGGCCTAGGAGGGCCGACGCTGCGTGCCCGGCCCGGTGCGGCGGGGAACGAGAGCCGTCACCGAGTCCGCTTTGTGACGGTACGCCCATTGCCGCCCCTTGTTTCACTGCGGAATCCTAAGACTTGTGTCCTGGTCACGGGGTTCTGTCACGGCACGGCGAATGGGGGCGTACTGGGTCGTGCTGGGCGCGGCGGCCCTGACGACCCTTGTCGCCGCCGCGCTGGCGACCGCGCTCACCGTGTTCGCGGGGCAGGCTCTCCCCCTGGCGGTGCGGCACGACCTCGCTGACGCGCCGGGTACCTCGATGACGCTGAGCGGCCCGGTCGGCACGGATCAGGTTGCCCAGGCGAACGCGGCGCTCAGCGGCTCGATCCGGTCGGCGCTGCACGGGGTGCCGTTCGGCTTCTACCGGGCCGACTGGTCGGATCCGCTCGGCCTGGTGGCGGGCTCGCTGCCGGCCAGGCCGGCCAGCGCCGGGAGGGGAAACATTCCGCTGATCCAGGCCGGGTCGCTGAGCGGCATCGCCGCGCGGGCCGTGCTGCTCACCGGTCACTGGCCGGCCGGACCCGCAGGCCCGCTCGTACCCGCCGCGCTCCCGTCGGCGGTGGCGTCGCTGCTGCACCTGTCCCCCGGTGACGTGCTGCGCCTGCGCGATCGCGTCACCAGCCAGCTGATCCAGTTTCGCGTCACCGGGCTGTTCGCAGCCCGCCCGCTGTCCGGCCCGGCGGCGTCGTACTGGGGGCTCAACATCGTCGGCGCCGCCGGCCTCAGCACCGCCGGGGGCTTCACCACCTACGGCCCGCTGGTCGTGAGCCAGTCGGCGTTCGCCGGGCCGCTCAAGGTCGACCTGGCCTCCTGGGTCGCGCAGCCGGAGATGGCGCGGTTCCCCGACACCGGCCTGACCGCGATCGCCGGCGACGTGTCGGCGCTGCGCCAGTCGCTGCAGAACTCGCCCACGCTGGGCGGCCTGCAGCTGACCACCAGCCTGCCTTCGGTGCTCGGTGAGACCGCCAGCGACCTGACCGTCGCGAGGTCGCTGCTCATCATCGGCGCCCTCCAGCTGCTGCTGCTCACCGCCGCCGCGCTGCTCGCGGCGGCGCGGCTGCTCGCCAGCCAGCGCGAGGGCGAATCCGCGCTGCTGACGGCGCGGGGCGCTACGCGCTTGCAGCTCACCCGGCTGACCGCGGCCGAGGTGATCCCGCTGTGCGCCGCCGCCACCGTGATCGGCGGGCTGGCCGGTGTGCGGCTGGCCGGGCTGCTGGCGGGCAGCGGGCCGCTGCGGACCGCGGGGCTGCGGCTGCCCGCGACGCTGACCGGCTCGCCCGGCCTGGCGCCGCTGTGGACGGTGCTCGCCACGGCGGCCGGGGCGATCGCGCTCCTGCTGCTGCCTTCGCTGCGCAAGGTGACCCCCGGGGAGGCGAGGATCAGCCGGGGTAGGCAGGCCGTGATCGCCAGCGCCACGCGGGCGGGCGCGGACGTCGCCCTGGTGGCGCTCGCCGTTCTCGCGGGGTGGCAGCTGCGCCGCTACTCCGCGGTGGCGGCGCTGGCGAACGGGACAGCCGGCGGCATCGACCCGGTGCTGGCCGTCGCGCCCGCCCTCGCCCTGGCCGGCGGCACCGCAGCCACCCTGCGGCTGCTGCCCGCGACCGCCCGGGCGGGAGACCTGCTGGCGGCGCGCGGCCGGAAGCTGACGGCGGCGATGGCCGGCTGGCAGTTCAGCCGCCAGCCGGTCCGCCAGGGCGGGGCGGCGCTGCTGATCGTGATGGCGGTGGCCACCGGAACCCTCGCACTCGCCCAGCACCAGAGCTGGGCGCGCTCGGCCGGCGACCAGGCGGCGTTCACCGCCGGCGCGGACGTGCGCGCGGACATGCCGGCGCAGCCCGGCCCGGACGCGGCCGGCGGCCTCGCGGCGGCCCGCGGCGTGCGGCGCGCGGAGGCCGTGGCGGTCCTGCCCGGCAGCCTCCCCAGCGAGGTACTCGCGGTCGACGCGCGGCAGGCGGCCAGCGTGACGCTGCTGCGCCCGGACCAGTCGGCCCTGCCGTCCGGCGCGCTGTTCGGGAAGATCGCGCCGCGCTCGGTCCCCGGCGTGACGCTGCCGGGGCATCCGGCCAGCGTCCGGCTGACCGCGACCCTGGGCCCGGCCAGCCTCCGCCTTGCCCCGGCCTCGGTGAGCTTCACGGTCATGGACGCGTCGGGCGACGCCTACCAGCTCGGCGCCGGTACGCTGCCCGCCGACGGCCGGGCGCACGTGCTCACCGCGGTCATCGGCGTCCGCGGGCAGGGCAGCTACCCGCTCCGGCTGACGGGGATCACGGCCGAATACGTTCTGCCGGGGCACGCGGCCGCGGACGCCACGCTCCAGGTGCGCGGCCCCGCGCTGAACGGCTGGGCGGCCGGCGCTTCCTCGCCCGAGCTGGCCAGCGTCCAGCAGGCCGGCCAGGCGGTCAACGGGTCGGCCCTGCCCAGCGCGACGTCGTGGCGGCCGGGCCGGGGCGGCACCGGCGTGCTGGCGTTCAGCCCCGGCTACGGCCAGTCGTTCACGCCGGGCTATCCCGGGCAGCCCGTCACCCCGGGAACCGTCGAAGCCGTCAGCGGCCAGGTGACGCTCATCACCGCGCCGCCGCGAACGATCCCGGCGATCGCCACCGGCGCGTTCCTGTCCTCCTCGGGCGCGGCGATCGGATCGACGGTGCCGGAGACGATCGCCGGGGTGACGGTGCCGGTGAGGATCGTCGCGGCGGTGAGCAATTTCCCCACCGTCACCGCCGGTACAGGCGCGCTGATCGTCGACCTGACCACGCTGCAGAATTTCCTGGCCGGCAGGTCCGTCCCGCCCGTACCGGTCACCGAATGGTGGCTGGCGACCGCCGGGCACCAGGTGCCGCCGGGCCTGGCGGCACGGCTGCCGCCCGGTTCCGCGGTCACCAGCACGGCGCAGCTCACCGGCGCGCTGACCGCCGACCCGCTGTCCGCCGCGCCGCAGCAGGCGCTGCTGGCCCTGGCGGTCGCCGCGGCACTGCTCGCCCTGACCGGGTTCTGCGTGGCGATCGCGGCGGGCGTGCGGGAACGCCGTGCGGAGAACGCGCTGATGGCCGCCCTTGGCGTCACGCCGCGCCGCGCCGCCGGGCAGCTCATACTGGAGAAGCTGATGCTGAGCCTTCCGGCGGCGATCCTCGGCCTGGTGCTCGGCGCCGTGGTCGCCCGGCTGCTGGTGCCCGCGGTCACCCTCACCGCGGCGGCGGCCCAGCCGGTCCCGCCGCCGCTTACCACGCTGGACCTGCCGCAGACGGTGCCGCTGGCCCTGGTCATCGCGGTGCTGCCGGCGATCGCCGCCGCGCTGGCCATGATCAGGCGCCCGGACCCGGCCGCCGAGCTCCGCGCCGCGGAGGTGACATGAGCGTGAACAGAGCACGCGACGTGATCCGCCGGGCGACCGGCACCGGGACCGCCGCCACCGTGGCGCTGGCGCTGCTCGTGCTCGGCTGCGTGTTCGTCGCGATCGCGGGGCCACGGGAGAACCTGGCCAGCCAGACGCAGGCGCTGCGCAGGACGTTCGCCAGCGCGTCGCCGCTCACCGCCTCGGTGGTGGCGACCGCCGGCTGGAGCCAGTTCACCGGGGACATGGCCAGCGACTCCGCGGCGCCGCAGCAGAGCACGTTCCTGACCGGCTCGCAGATCGGTGAGGTGACCGACGAGCTTCGCGGCGGCCTGGCCGGTGACGGCGTGCCGCTCGCCCCGGCGGCCACCGGCTGGTTCGGCATGACCGCGGCCACCACGCCCGTGGTGTCCGGCGCCGCAGAGGATGCCGCGCACCTGGGCGGGACAGACGCCAAGCTGGAGGTCGTGTACCGCGAGCCGCTCACCAGGTACGCCGCACTGGTCTCCGGCCAGTATCCGGGCTCGGGCGGCGGCGGCACGGCGCTGCAGGTCGCCGTGACGGAGCAGACGGCCGCGCGGCTCGGGCTGCATCCCGGGAGCAAGCTGGTGATCGGCCCCGGTGCCGGGGGCGTCACGCTCGGTGTCACCGGAATCATCCGGCAGCGCCTGCCCGGCTCGTCATTCTGGACCGCCGACCCGGCGATCGCGGCGCCGGCCGTCCAGCACTCTGCGCGCCAGCCGCCCTTCTGGATGATCGGCGTCTTCGCCGGGGCGGACGAGACCGGCCAGTTCCAGCGGGTTTTCGGTGTCCCGGGCATCACGCTGCAGTGGCAGTTCCCGGTCAGCCTGGGCGAGGTGAGCGCCAGCCAGGCCCGGGCGCTGTATTCCCGCCTGAAACGGGCAACCGCGCAGGCGCCGCCGCTCCTCGGGGACGTGGCGTCGGCGTCGGCGGCGCTGGGGATCACGACGGGCATGCTCACGCCGCTCGCCGCGTTCATCGCCACCCAGGCGGCCATCAGCGACGTCGCGTGGCTCCTGTTCGCGAGCCTGACGGTGATCGCCGCGGCCGTCCTGCTGCTCGCTTCGCGCATGCTCACGGTGCACCGGGCGGCGGAGCTCACCCTGCTGCGCGCCCGGGGCGCGTCGGTGCGGCAGATCGCCGCGCTGGCACTGCGCGGCTGCGCGCTCGCCTGCCTGCCCGCCGCGGCCGCCGGCGCGGCGCTGGCCATCGCGGTGGTACCCGACGGCTCCGTGCCGGCGGCCTGGTGGCTGGGCGGCATCACGGTGCTCACCGCCCTCGCCGCTCCAGCGGCCGTCGCCGCCTGGCGGCACCGCCTCCGCCTCCGGCCGGCCGGAACGCGCAGGGCGCGGCTGCGCCGCCTCGTCGCCGAGGCCACCCTGTGCGCCGCCGCCATCGCCGGGATCATCGTGTTCCGCCAGCAGGCGGCGACCGCGGCCGGCGGCATCAACCTCTACACGGCCACGGCCCCGGTGCTGGTCGCGATCCCGGCCGTCGTGGTCATCGCGCGCCTGTACCCGCTGGTGCTGCGCGCCATGCTCAGGCTACTCGGCAGGCGGGCGGGCGTGACCGGTTTCGTCGGGCTCGCCCGTGCGGCGAGGACGTCGCTGACGCCGACCCTGCCCGCGTTCGCGCTCGTCCTCGCGCTCACCCTCGCCGCGTTCGCCGGGATGGTCCGTGACGCGATCACGCGCGGCGAGGTCGCGGCCTCCTGGCAGGCGGCCGGGGCCGATGCGCTCATCGATACGGGCGGCAGCGGCCCGGTCATAACCCCCGCGGCGCGGCGCGCGATCGCCGCCGTGCCGGGCGTGCGCAGGACCGCCACCGCCTGGATCACGGCCTGGACACTGCCGGACAACCAGCAGGTCACCGTCGTCGCCGTCGACCCGGCCAGCTACGCGGCGCTCGTCGCGACCACGCAGACCTGGCCGCAGGTCCCGGCCGCGAAGCTCGCCCCGCCCGCGGGGACGCCTGCCCAGCCGGTCCCGGTGCTCGCCTCGCCGGCGGTCGCCACCAGCCTCGCCGGATCCGGCACCGTCACCACGCAGGGAGGGCTGCGGCCACTTCTGGTGCGAGTGGCGGGGGTGCTGAGCGGCACTCCCGCCGTGCCGGGCAACACCAGCTTCTTCATCGCGCCGATCACGGCCATCCGGGGCGAGGCCGGCCCGTGGCCGCTCAACCTGCTGCTGGTCACGGGCTCGGGGATCGGCGCCAGCGCGCTGACCGCCGCCGTGCAGCGCGCGCTTCCCGGCAGCCTGACCACGATCACGATCCGCTCGGCGATACTGAACGCGCTGACCGGCGCGCCGCTGCAGCACGGCACCTACGTGATCTTCGCGCTGGCGATCGCCGCGGCGGCCGGGCTCGGGCTGGTCGTGATGGTTCTGGAGCTGGCACTCGGCTCGGGCGACCGGGAGCTGACGCTGGCCAGGCTGGCCACGATGGGGCTGACGAGCAGGCAGCGAATCCGGCTCACGCTGCTGGAGGTCCTTCCGGCGCTGCTGGCGGCGGCCGTGGCCGCCACCGGGTGTGCGCTCGCGCTGCCCCCTCTGCTTGCGCCGGTCCTGAACCTGTCCGTGTTCACCGGGTCGGGCACGCCGGTACGGGTGCTGCCCGACTTCACGTCGTTCACGCTGCCGCTGGCGGGGCTGGCGCTGCTGGCGGCCACGGCACTGGCCATCGAGATCCGGGCACAGCAGCGCCGGGGCGTTGCCGCCCAGCTACGTGGAGGCGGATGATGGGAGAACCGATGACCTCCGAGCTCGCCGCGCTCGGCGCCGAGGCCACCAGGGGCCACCGCGACTACGGCGCCGGCGCGCTGATCGTCTGTGACCGCCTGGTGCGCATCTACACGGCCGAGGGCATCGAGGTACAGGCGCTGCAGGGCCTCGACCTGCTCATCGGCGAGGGCGAGCTGACCGCGCTCGTCGGCGCGTCCGGCAGCGGCAAGTCCACGCTGATGAACATCCTGGCGGGGCTCGACACGCCGACGGCGGGCTCGGTCCGGGTGGCCGGGCACGACCTGGCCGCGCTGAACGCCCGGCAGCGGCTCGCCTACCGGCGCGGGACGGTGGGCTTCATCTGGCAGCAGACATCGCGCAACCTGCTGCCGTACCTGACGGCCGCGCAGAACGCGGAGGTGCCGATGCGGCTGGCGGGGGTTTCCCGCCGGGACCGGCGCGCCCGCGCGCTGGAGCTGCTGGATGTCCTCGGCGTCGCGCACTGCGCGGCGCGGCGGCCGGACCAGATGTCCGGCGGCGAGCAGCAGCGCGCCGCGATCGCCACGGCGATCGCGAACCGGCCGAAGGTGCTGCTCGCCGACGAGCCCACCGGTGAGCTGGACAGCGCGACCGCCGCGTCCGTCTTCTCGGCGCTGGAGACCGCCAACACGGCGCTCGGCGTCACCGTGCTCGTGGTCACCCACGACCCGGCGGTTTCCACCATGGTCCGCCGGGTCATCGCGATCAGGGACGGCAGGACGAGCACCGAGACGCTGCACCACGTCGACTCGCGCGGCCGCCACGCGGTCGAGTACGCGGTGCTGGACCGGGCCGGCCGGCTGCAGCTTCCCCGGGAGATGACCGAGCCGCTCGGCATGCGCGACCGGGTAAGGCTGGAGGCCGAACCCGACCACATCGGCGTATGGCCGGACCGCCCGCGGGCCGGCACCCCCGGCGACGAGGCGGGAGACGCGGACCAGTGACCATGGTCGCCGTGCGGGAGGTGACCCGCACCTACGGGAAAGGCGCGACAGCCACGGCCGCGCTGCGCGGCGTCTCGTTCAGCGTCGGCGAAGGGCATCTGGTCGCGCTGCGCGGCCGGTCCGGCTCCGGCAAGACCACGCTGCTCAACATCGTCGGCGGCCTGGACACGCCGGACAGCGGCAGCGTGCGCGTCGCCGGCAAGGACGTCACCGGCATGCCGGAACGCGAGCGGATGCGCCTGCGGCGCGAGTCCGTGGCGTTCATCTTCCAGTCGTTCGGCCTCATCCCTGTGCTCTCCGCCGCCGAGAACGTCGGGATCCCGCTGCGGATCACGGGCGCGGCACCGCGTCTTCGCGAGGAACGGGTGCAGCTCATGCTGGACATCGTCGGCCTGCGGGAGCACGCGCGGCAGCGCCCGGGCGAGCTGTCCGGCGGCCAGCAGCAGCGCGTCGCCATCGCGCGGGCCCTGGCCGGGCGGCCACAGCTGCTGCTCGCCGACGAGCCCACCGGCCAGCTCGACTCCGAGACCGCCAAGCAGATCATGCGCCTGCTGCGCGCCGTCGTCCTCTCCGAGGGCGTGACCGCCCTCGTCGCCACCCACGACCCGTCTCTCATCGACATCGCCGATTCCGTCCTCGAGCTGGAAGACGGAAAAATCAAACCCTCTTTATCTACCGAACGAGAGGTGGCGCTTCCCTCGGCGACGCCGCTCCCTCCCGGCCGCCGGGCCGGTCACCCTCGCCGTCCCGCCCCGCCTGCACCACTAGCCCAGCCAGCCTCGCCCGTCACGCCAGCAGCAGATCCCGCGCGCCACGCGGGTCACATCAGCACCACGCTCCATGATCGCGGAATCGTAGGTGTCGAATACGACCCGTAGCATCCGTGATCATGCCGCCTGTCCGTTTTGTCCCTGCTGGCGGGCTGGCGGGCTGGGGGCTGGCGGGCGAGCTGGCCTGGGCTCGGGTTATACGCGGAAGGGGCCCTCAGTACCAGTTGTAGGCGAGTTCGTGGGCCCACGCCGCCTGCGGGGTGCCGTATGTGGCGTGGATGTAGCCGACGCCCCAGATGATCTGCGTGTAAGGGTCGGTTGCCCAGTCCAGTCCGGCGGATGCCATTTTGACGGCGGGCAGCGCCTGAGGGATGCCGAACGCGCCGGAGAGGGGGTTCGTCGCGGCGGGATTCCAGCCGGACTCTCTTTCCCACAGCAGGTTCAGGTAGGGGAACTGGCCGGGTCCCCAGGTGGTGGCGACGAGGGACCGGGCGAAGGCCTGGTACTGGTTCAGGGCGCCGGGGATCGCCAGGTTACCGACGGCGGCAGCCGGGGCGGCGGCGGGGATGGCGGTGTACGGGTCTGTGGCGCCCACGTATCCGCTGATGCTGGTGAGCGGGTCGAAACGGACGTTGGCCCCGGTGTAGGGCGCGTCGATGATCTCGCCGTTGCCCACGTAGATCCCCACGTGTCCGGGAGCGGTCGGTGAGCCGTCAGCGCCGGCGTAGAACACCAGGTCGCCGGGTGTGAGCAGGTTTTCGGCGACGGGATGGCCCCGGGTCTGCCGCCACTGGGCGTTCGCGTTGTGAGTCACGGTGATCCCGGCCTGGGCGAGGGCGTCCATCGTCAGCCCGGAGCAGTCGAAGCTGCCCGGCCCAGCCGCCCCCCACTGGTAGGGCTTGCCCAGCTGCTGTTCGGCCCAGCTGACCACCGTGCGCGCCTGTGCCGGGACCGACTCCAGGCGGTAGGCGGTGGATGCGTAGGCGGACGTGAGCGTGGCCGCCGCCAGGGCGCCGGCCGGCGACCATCGTCCGGCGCCGGCCGCCCGCGCCGACCGCGCCGGGGCGCTGCCCGCCACGAGAGCGGCGGGCAGCGATTCGACCCGGAATCCGGGGTGGGCGGCGACGATCGCCCGGTAGGCGGTGGCCTGCTTCGGCGTGGTGCCGGGCGGAGCGACCCATAGCACGTCGCGGCCCTTGGGCATCCGGGCGGCGAGCGCCGCCGCCTCGGCCGGCGTCGCGTTCGCCATGACGACGACCACGAGTGGCTGGCCGCGCAGAGCGGCGATCCGCCGCGCCGCCGGAACGTGGCCACGGAACGAACGGGTGTCGCTGACCGTGGTGGTCTGCACCCTGATCATCTGGCCAGCCACGGACCTGGCCAGGTCCGCCGCGGCCGCGCCGGCCGCCCCGTCGGTAACCAGCAGCACCCGCTTGCGGGCCGGCGCGGCGGTAGCCGAAGCGATGGTCGAGGGCAGGGCGCGGACGTCGACGCTGAGCCCCGATGCCCATGCCTGCAGTGCCTCGTAGGCGTCGACCTCGCCGCGCACGTCGGGCACGGAAATGGAGAACGTAAGGCCGCCGGGCCCGCTGACGCCGATCTGCGTGCCGGCGTTCACCTTCGTGCGCCGCGCCGTCGCGGCGATCACCTTGCGGTAGGTGTAGGTGGCGCCGTCGGTGCCCGACAGGACGACCGTGGATGTTCCGGCCCGCGCGGGGATGACCTTGAGCGTTCCCGCCGTGACCGCGTCGACGGCGGTTCCCCGCGCTACGGCGAGGGTGACCGGCCCGGCCGGCTCCGTCCGGCGCGGGGCGGGGCTGCCTTCGCCGATGAGCCTGGGGTTGGCTGCTACCACGGCGGCGGGGACGGGGAGGGCATAGCCGACCGCGATCGCCGGAGGAACCGGGACCAGCGGCAAGGAGGCACCGCCCGGCGAGCCTCCGGGGGCGGACGGCAGGTCCGGCGGCGATGCCGGCGCCGGATGCGGCGCCGGCCTCTTCGTGGCCGACGGCGTGGGGCCCGGCTTGCCGGCCGTGGGCCGCGACGTCGCCGTGCGCGAGGGCGACGGCGCTGGGGTCGCCGTACGTGTACGGGCCGGCGTGGGCGACGGCGACGGACTGCGCGAACTCGTCGGCACGGGCGAAGGGGTCGCGCTGCGCGAACTCGTCGGCACGGGCGACGGCGACGGGCTGTGCATGCCCGTCGGCGCGGGCGACGGCGCGGCGGCGTGGGTGTGGGTGGCCGCGGGCGACGGCGTGGCCGTGCGGGTCTGCGCGGGCGACGGCGCGGCGGCGTGGGTGTGGGTGGCCGCGGGCGACGGCATGGCCGTGCGGGTCTGCGTGGGCGACGGCATGGCGGTGTGGGTGTGGGTGGCCGCGGGCGACGGCGACGGGCTGTGCGTGCCCGTCGGCGCGGGCGACGGCATGGCGGTGTGGGTGTGGGTGGCCGCGGGCGACGGCGACGGGCTGTGCGTGCCCGTCGGCGCGGGCGGCGGTGACGCGGCGTGGTTGGTCGCCGACGGCGGGGCGGGCGCGTGCGTGCTCGTTGGCGACGGGGTGTGGGGGCGGGCCATGGTAGGCGGCGGCATCGCCGGGCGCATGCCGGTCGCCGTCGGCGGGGTGCTGGGCGCTGCGGTGAGCGTGCGCACGGGCGCCGGGTGGGTGGCCGCCTGGGCCGAGTCAGCGATCACCGCGCCCTCCCCGGCGACCGCGACCGCCCCCGAGACGGCCCCGATCACCAGCGGCACCGCCAAGGCCAAGGTTTTCTTTCCCGCAGACCGGCGCGGAAGATTGCGGCTCCCCATAAGCACTCGTCCCTTCGCCTGGTGGGCGCTTCCCAGCGACCGATGGTGAACAGTTGTCCGGAAATGTCCTCCTGCCCCTGCCGTTGCCTGCCGGGCGCGCGCGCCGGGCGCCGCGGTGTAACACATGGCGGCGCCAAGCATTTCGACGGTTATAGATCCAAGCGCGGTTCCCCCGATCACGCCAAAAATCTGCCGCGAACACGAAATTCGCCGCTACGTTTGCCCTATTTGGGCGAATATGCAGCTATATTCGGCCACTGGCCTGTCGAGACCCGCGCGCCGCGACGCGACACCGGGCCGCGAGACGCCGGTGCGGCTTTCCGGACCGGGGACAAATCGGGCGGCATTCATGATCACGGAAATGCGGGTGTCGTATGCGGCCTGTAATTACCACGATCATGAGGCTTGGTACATGTGATGCCGATGGGGCATCGCGGCGCGGATTCGAATGTGACCGAAGATGCTTATGCTGCTCCTGCGACTGGTTAGTGCATGCCGTTCGGCGGCCATGTGCCAGCGCTCATCGCCCTCGCCGGAATCCCGCCCGCCAAACGAAACCGCCAGACGAAACCGCTAAACCACCGCCGGAATCCCGCCCGCCAGACCCCAACCGCTAAACCACAACGGTGCCGATGGTGGCGGTGAGGCTGGCGTAGAGGCCGGTGAGGCGTTCGGTCACCGGGCCGGGCTTGCCGTCGCCTATCGGGCGGCCGTCGACGGCGACCACGGGGGCGAGGCCGCCCATGGTGCCGGTGACGAAAGCCTCCTCGGCGTTGTACAGCTGCGGCAGCGTGTAGTCGCCCACCGCGCAACCGATTCCGGCGCCGTCCGCGAGCGAGAGCACGGCCGCCCGGGTGATGCCCTCCGGGCAGGAGACGGTCGACGGCGTGGCCAGGGTGCCGGCCAGCAGCATGAAGATGTGCGTGGCGTTGGTCTCCGCGATGAAGCCCCGGTGGTCGAGCATCACGGCGTCGTCGGCGCCGGCCACGTTCGCCTCGATCTTGGCGAGGATGGACGGCAGCAGGTTGTTGTGGTGGATCTTCGGGTCGAGGCTGTCCGGCGCGGGCCGCCGCACGCTGGACGTGATCAGCGTGATGCCGGAGGAGTCGTAGACGGGATCCTTGTACTCGGCGAGCACGATGAGCGTCGGGCCCGACTCGTTGAGCCGGGGATCCATGCCCGAGGTGATCTTGACGCCGCGGGTGAGGGTCAGCCGGATGTGCACGCCGTCCCGCATGCCGTTGGCCGCGAGGGTGCGGCGGATCTCCTCGGTGATCTCCTCGTCGGGCGGGATCGCGGCGAAAGCCAGCGCGCGGGCGGAGCGGCGCAGCCTGGCCAGGTGCTCCTCCAGCCCGAAGATGCGCCCCCCGGCCAGCCGCAGGCCCTCCCACACGGCGTCGCCGCCCTGCACAGCCGAGTCGAACGGGCTCACCGCGGCACGGTCGCGGTGCGTGAGCCGCCCCGCGACGTTCACGATCAGGTCATGGTTACGCTCGTCCCACCTCTGCAGCACTGCGGGCCTCCGGGCTCGTTGCGGGGATACCACCTATCGTTCGGTCAACTCAGCACCTCGAGCCGGCGGGAGCGCAGCAGCTCGTAGTACGGCATGCAGCGGTCCGCCAGCGGCTCCAGATCCGCGCGCAGCGGCGACGCCGGCGGCCGGTACGGCGCGAAACCGGTGGAGCGCCACACGCTGCCGTACCAGTACGGCGCCCAGACCCCGTCGCTGCGGCGCGGCCCGGGCGGCCAGGACAGCATCGCATCCGAGAACGGCACGTCAAGCGCGGAGCACAGGGCGCGCAGCGTCGCCTCCGGGTCGGTGAGCAGGTCTTTCGCGTCGATGACCGGGCCGCCGAAGGCCCCGAAGATCTCCGCCTGCTGCCGCAGGCCGAGGTCGTCGAGCGACGGCTGCGCGCGGACCCGCGCGTACGAGGCGAGAAGCTCGCGAGGATCCCTGATCAGGAACGCGTGCCGCAACGAGGCGAGCGCGCCGCGGTCCACCTCCGGCAGCAGGTGGTGGGTCATGTGCTTCTGGTAGAACACCGTGATCCCCGGGGGCAGCGGGCCGCGCGCGAGGGAGTCCAGCACGACCCGCCAGTCGGCCGGCTGGCTGGCGATCACCGCGTCCCTGCCCGGATGCGCGATGCCGGTCCGTTCCAGGTAGAAGGCATAGAGTGGCTCGTCGGCGACGACGGTGTCCG
>Ga0213875_10000431_pt1 | contig 36614 bp, 31 predicted proteins | sample BarmaccomBMRX_R8_FD_160105 | JGI IMG/M metagenome (GOLD analysis project Ga0213875, IMG submission 160105) | Root-associated microbial communities from Barbacenia macrantha in rupestrian grasslands, the National Park of Serra do Cipo, Brazil - RX_R8 | ecosystem: Host-associated > Plants > Roots...
CGGCTGGTGCCCAACGAGTTCGTCGCGGTGACCGGCACCAACGGCAAGACGACCGTCGTCGAGTGGATCGGCCACATCCACCGCACGGCCGCGCTGCCGGTGGTCGTCGCCGGCAACGTCGGGAGAGCCGCGAGCTCGCTCGCGGCGACGACCGCGCCCGACGTGACGGTCGTCTGCGAGACCTCCTCGTTCCAGCTCGAGGACACGATCGCGTTCGCGCCCGAGACCGCGGTGCTGCTCAACCTTGCCCCCGACCACCTCGATCGCCACGGGACCTTCGAGGACTACGTCGCCGCCAAGCTGCGGATCTTCGCCAACCAGGGCAACGACGACGTCGCCGTGGCGCCCCTGCACGTCGGAATCGAGGATCTCGGCGGCTGCGCGCGCCGCGTCTGCTTCGGCGGCCCGGGGGCCGAGCTCTGCGACCGCGCCGGCCGGCTCTGGTGGGACGAGCGCCCGCTCGTGGCGACCGACGAGATCTCGCTGCCCGGGCACCACAATCGCGCCAACGCTATGGCAGCGGCCGCCGCGTGCCTGGCCCGCGGGGTGGAGCCCGACGCGGTGGCCGAGGGTCTGCGGACGTTCGCCGGTGTCGCGCATCGCCTCGAGCTCATCGCGCAGCGCGACGGGATCGCCTTCGTCAACGACTCCAAGGCGACCAACGTCGACAGCGCGCTCATCGCGCTGCGCACGCACGCCGGCGGCGTGCACCTCATCGCCGGCGGGCAGGGCAAGCGCCAGGACTTCACGCCGCTCGCGCCGGTCGTCGCGCAGCGCTGCCGCGCGGTCTACCTGATCGGGGAGGATGAAGAAACGCTCGCGGTCGCGCTGGCCCCCGCCGGCGTCTCGGTGCACCGCTGCCGGGCGCTGCCCGCCGCGGTGGCGGCGGCCACCGGAGCCGCACGGGCCGGGGACACGGTGCTCCTGTCGCCGGCGTGCGCCAGCTACGACCAGTATCCGAACTTCGAGGCCCGAGGAGAGCACTTCCGGGCGCTGGTGATGGGCGACTGATGGCCTCGGCCGCTGCGCCCCGCGAGTCGCTCGCCGGCCGGCGCGCCGCGGGCCGACGCGTCGCGCCGCCGCTCGAGCACCGGATCCTGACCACGGCGACGCTGTGCCTGATCGCCTTCGGCGCGGTCATGGTCTACAGCGCCTCGTCGCCGCTCGGCGTGCTCTCGGGGGCCGGGGGCAGCGGCACCGGCGAGTTCGTCCGCTATCTCGCGTTCGGCTGCGTTGGCCTGGTGGCGATGCACCTGCTCGAGCGCCGCGGTCTCGCATGGCTCGACGCTCGGCTGGTCAAGCTGATGCTGCTGGCGTCGTTCACGCTGCTCGTGCTCGTCCTCGTGCCCCATCTCGGGCGCGAGGTCAACGGCGCCCGGCGGTGGTTCGGGGCGGGACCGCTGCAGTTCCAGCCGTCGGAGCTGATGAAGATCTCGCTCGTCCTCTACGTCGCGCGCTACCTCGCCGACCATCCAGCCGGACGACTCGCGCGCCGCCCGACGGGGCGAGGCCGGACGGCGAGCGGGCGGCCGGCGCGAGACCCGCGCGGGCTGCGCAAGGCGATCGCGCCGATCGCCATCGTCGCCGCCCCCGCAATGCTGTTGATCGTCGTCGAGCCCGACCTCGGGACCGCGCTCGTCGTCGCCTTCACGATCGCGGCGCTGCTCATCGTCGCCGGGACCCCGCGCCGGCACATGCTCGCGCTCGCCGCCGCCGCGGTCGCCTTCGTCCTGCTGTTGGCCGTGTTCCAGCCCTACCAGCGCGCCCGGCTGACCTCGTTCCTGCACCCGTGGGCGGCGACCTGCAAGTCAGGGCCCTGCTATCAGTCGGTCCAGGGTCAGATTGCGCTCGGGTCGGGCGGGCTGCTCGGGGTCGGGCTCGGCAAGTCCGTCCAGAAGGTCTACTACCTGCCCGAGGCCCAGACGGATTTCATCCTCGCGGTCATCGGCGAGGAGCTCGGGGTGCTCGGGATCCTCGCGGTCGTCGGCCTGTACGGGATGATCGCCTACGCCGGACTGCGCACGGCTCGCCGCGCCGCGACCCGGCACGCCAAGCTCCTGGCGGCGGGGCTCACCTCGCTGATCCTGTGCCAGGGCATCCTGAACATCTTCGTCGTGCTCGGGCTGGCGCCGCTGACCGGCGTGCCGCTGCCGTTCATCTCCTACGCGCCGACGAACCTGTGCGTGATGCTCGCCGCCGTCGGCCTGCTGCTGAACATCTCGCGTCCCCGCGCCCGGCGGCTGAAGGTGGTGCAGGAGCCCGCGCGTGAGCGTGACGCCGAGCGTGATCGCCGCCGGGCGCAGCGCCGGGCGCGTCGCGCCCACGCGGACGGGAGTCGCGCCGCCGGCTGAGAACCCGTGGGCGGGCCGCGGATCCTCATCGGAGCAGGCGGGACCGCCGGACACGTCGTGCCCGCGCTCGCGGTCGCCGACGCGCTGCGTGCCGACGGCGCCGAGGTCGTCTTCGTCGGCGGCGAACGGGCCGAGCGCGAGCTCGTCCCGGCGGCCGGGTACGAGCTGCACGTCGTGCGGGTCGCGGCGCTGGCCGGCCGCAGCCCGGTGCAGGCGCTGCGCGGCGCTGCGGTGGCGGCCGCCGCCGTCGCGACGATGAGACGTCTGATCGGCCGCGTCGCCCCCGACGTGGTGCTCGGGGCCGGCGGCTACGTCGCGGGGCCGGTCGGCCTGGCGGCGGGACTCGCGCGGGTCCCGCTCGTGCTGATGGAGTCAGACAGCCATCTCGGCCTCACCAACCGCTGCCTGGCCCCGCTGGCGCGCCGGGTGTGCCTGGCGTTTGCGATCGACGGGCGCGGGGGTCGCCGCTACCGCGTCACGGGTCGTCCGGTTCCGGCGCCGGCGGTCGACCGAGCCGCCGCCCGGCGGCGCTTCGGGATCGATGCCGGGGAGCCGACCGTGCTCGTGTTCGGCGGCTCGCTCGGCGCGCGGTCGATCAACCACGCCGCGCTCGCCGCGTTCGCCGGCGCGGACTTCCACGTGCTGCATGCCGCCGGCGCGCGCGACCTGCCGTCCTTGCGCTCGCCGGGGCCGCACTACGACCTGCGCGGCTATGTCTCGGACTTCGGCGAGGCGCTGCTCGCCGCCGACCTGGTGGTGGCGCGCGCGGGCGGGTCGGTGTTCGAGGTCGCCGCCCATGGCCGCCCGATGGTCCTGATCCCCTATCCGCACGCCGCCGCCGACCATCAGACCGAGAACGCCCGGTACTTCGAGCGCCACGGCGCGGCCGTCGTCATTGCGGACCGCGAGCTCGACGGCCCGCGGCTGGCCTGCGAGGTGGGACGGCTGCTCGGCGATCCTGGACGGCTGGCCGCGATGGCACGCGCATCGGCGGCGCTCGCCCGGCCCCAGGCGGCTGACGAGATCGCCGCCGAGGTGCTCGCCGCGGCGCGGCGTCAGTAGGGCCGGCTCGGGAAGCCGGGGCCGAGCCGGCCGTCGGCCAGGGCGGCCTCACTCTCGGCGCGCAGCGGCCAGAACACCCCGCCGGGCGGACCGCCGCCGCAGCCGCTCGAGTTGCCGGGCGGGTGGGTCCACAGGAACGCGTCGGCGAGCGGGACGCCGGTGTCGGTGGTGTCGCGGGGGCCGAGGCCGCGCCCGGGCGGATTGCAGAGGTCCTCGACGCCCTGGGCGGCCGGCCGGGGGTTGAGCAGGGGACCGCGGCCGTTGTCGGCGGTGTTGACGATGAAGTGCGGATTCCCGGTGCGCCGCGCGACGGCCGTAGCCCAGCGGACCTCGTCGATCGTCCAGTTCTCGTGCGTGTCGTTGGTGAAGAACCCGCGGATGTCGCCGATGCCGATCGCGTCGAGCATGCGGGCGGTGTCGGGGACCGAGTTGGAGTCCGAGTAACCCGCCTCGACGTAGACGACGGTGTGCGGCAGCGACCCGAGCGCCCGCGCCTCGTAGCGCAGGTCGGCCTCCCAGCCGGGCAGCGAGCCCACCCGCTCGATGCAGGCCGTCTCCCCGAGCCCGTCGATCTCGAGCAGCAGGACCGCGGGCCGGCGGGCGACCGCCTCGGCGAGCTCGTCGACGCGGCGGTGAAAGACGGGACCGTCGGCCTGAACCTGCGCGGGCGTGGGGCAGCTGCCGAGGTCGGGGTGCAGGAAGTAGGTGGTCAGGATGGGGATCGTGCCCGGATCGGCCGCCATGTTCCGGCAGAAGATCTTCTCGGCCTGGTCGAAGATGGCGCCCGGGCCGCCGCCCTCGGAGTCGCTCGAGATCCGCTGTGCCTCGGGCTCGGCGGCGATCGTCGAGAGCTCTGATACCTGGCCGGCGAGGTCGGGATCGGCGGCGAGCTGCGCGGCGTCCCGGCCGGAGGCGAGCCGGCGGCGGAAAGCGGTCCACGACTCGCGCGCGGGCAGCGTCGCCGGGAACAGGCCGAGCAGCTCGGCGATGGCGCCGGCGGCGGCACCGTGCGCGGGCCCGGGGATGAAGAACCGCGCGCCCGTCAGCGGATCGGGCCCGGGATCACGGCCGAGCGCGAGCGGATTGCCGGGGTCGCGCCCGGCGGGGACCGCGGGCTCGGCGCACTGCTGCTGGTACCTGGCGGCGTGGACGGGGCGATACGCACGGTGATGCCGGCCGTGGCGAGCGCGGTGATGCCGCGGTCCGTGGCCGGGCCGGTGGGCGTGACCGGGCCGATGCCCGCGTCGGTGGCGGCGCTCGGCTCGACGATCGTGTCCGGTGCCGGTGCCGGTGCCGGTGCCGGTGCCGGTGCCCCGGCGGGCGGCGGCGCTGCCCGCGCCGAGCCCCAGGAGGGTGCACGTCACGCAGGCGAGGATGGCCAGTCCAGGCCCGAGCTGCGGTCGGCTGAACACCGAGAGCCGCCTATACCCACGTCCGTCCCCCGGTGAGCCGACCCCGGTCGGATCTCTGACCCGGCGTCAGTAGGGGAGGCTGGGGAACCCGGGGCCGAGCTGGCCGTTGGCGCGGTCGGCGAGACCGACCGCGTACTGCCACCAGAACGCACCCGACGAGGGAGCACCGGCCCCGCCGCAGTGGCCGCTCGAGTTGCCGGGCGGGTGGGTCCACAGGAACGCGTCGGCGCTCGGGACGCCGGTGTCGGTGGCGTCGCGGGGGCCGAGGCCGCGCCCGGGCGGGTTGCAGAGATTCTCGACGCCCTCGGCGGTCGGGTGGGCGTTGAGCAGCGGGCCGCGGCCGTTGTTCGACGTGTTGACGATGAAGTGGGCGCCGCCGGTCCGCCGCGAGATCGCGGTGGCCCAGCCGACCTCCTTGCTCGTCCAGTTGTTGTGGGTGTCGTTGGTGAAGAACCCGCGGATGTGATCGACGCCGATCGCGTTGAGGATCCGCGCCGTGTAACCCACCGAGTTGGAGTCCGAGTAGCCGCCCTCGATGTAGACGACCGTGTGCGGCAGGGCCCGCATCGCGTTGATCTCGTAGCGCAGGTCGGCCTCCCACCCGCGCATCGCGCGCGACCGGGCGATGCAGCTCGAGGAGCCGATCGCGTCGATCTCGAGCAGGAGCACCGCGGGCCGCCGGTCGATCGCCGCCGCCATCTCGTCGACGCGGCGGTGGAACACGGGGTCGTAGGCGGTCACCTGCGCCGGCGTCGGGCAGCCGCCGAGCACCGGGTGCAGGAAGTAGGTGTTGAAGATCGGGACCGTTCCCGGATCGGCCTGCATGTTCTGGCAGAGGATCTTCTCGGTCTGCTTGAAGATCGCGCCGGGGCCGCCGCCCTCGGACACGCTGGAGATCCGCTGCGCCTCGGGCTCGGCGGCGATCAACGCCAACGCGTCGACGTCGTGGGCAAGCGTCGGATCGGCGGCGAGCCGCGCGGCAAGTGGCCCGGTCTGCAGTCGGCGATCGAAATCGGCCCACGACTCGTCGGCGGGCAGGGTCTCGGGGTTGATCCCCAGCAGCGTCGCGATCTGGCTCGCCGCGGAGCCGTGCGCGGGCCCGGGGACGAAGAACTGCGCGCCGTTCAGGGGATCGGAGCCCGGAGCCTGGGCGAGATCGAGCGGATTGGCCGGGTTGCGGATGCTCGAATAGGGGTCGGCGCACTGCTGGCGGCCGCCGGCCAGGCGCGGCCTGAGGCGCTGCGCCGATGCGCCGGCGGCGAGGACGGTGAGCCCCGCGAGCAGGCACGTCAGGACGGCGAGCGCTCCGGTCCGGAGCGGGCGCCTGGGACGGCAGGCGCGATGGTGATGATGGTGGGCGGCGGCACGTGGCATGAGACAGCTCATCGACCGTCCCGTCGTCGCGCTGAACGACAATGGACGCTGCCGGTCCGATCTCTGACCTACGCCTCGCGAGACCCCGATCACCGCTCACGATTCCCGCACCGACGCCGCACGCTGGTCGGGCCGCCGGCTGCACTTCGTCGGCATCGGCGGGGCGGGGATGAGCGGCCTGGCGCTCATCGCCCAGGCGCTCGGCGCCGCGGTGACCGGCTCTGACCGGGCCGACTCGGCGTATGCCGATCGCCTGCGCGAACGCGGGATCGAGCCGATCCGCGGTCACCGGGCCGAGAACGTCCCCCGCGGCGCCGAGGTCGTCTACTCGACGGCCGTGCCGCCCGAAAATCCCGAGCGGCGGTCCGCCGAACGCGAGCTGCACCGCTCCGACCTGCTCGCCGAGATCGCCCGGCTGCGCCGCTGCCTGGCGGTGACGGGGACCCACGGCAAGACGACGACCGCGGCGATGGCCGTCCATGCCCTGCGGGGCGCCGGCCTGGACCCCGCCTACGTGGTCGGCGGCGAGCTGCGGACGACCGGGCTGAACGCCGACTGGGGGCGGGGGGAGTGGATCGTCGTCGAGGCCGACGAGTCCGATCGCTCGCTGCTCGCCCTGGACCCGGAGATCGCGGTCCTCACCAACGCCGAGCTCGACCACCACGCCACCTACGCCTCCCGGCTCGAGCTCGAGGCGACGTTCAGGCAGTTCGTGGCGCGCGCCGCAGCGGGGGCGGTGGTGTGGGACCGCCCGGCGCTGCGCGCGCTCTGCCCGCTCGACGCGGTCCCCTACGACGCGCCCGATCCCGTCCTGACCCCGGGCGGCTCGCGCTTTGCCTGGCGCGGCCGTGAGGTGCGCCTCGCGGTGCCCGGCGCGCACAACGCCGTCAACGCCGCCGGGGCGCTGACCGCGGCGGCGCTCGCCGGCGCCGAGCCCGCGGCGGCCGTCGCCGCGCTCGCGGACTTCCGCGGCGCTCGCCGCCGGCTCGAGCGCCTCGGCGAGACCGCCGCCGGCGCCGTCGTCTACGACGACTACGCCCACCACCCGACCGAGGTGGCGGCCACCATCGCCGCCGCGCGCACCCTGGCTCCGCGGCGTCTGCTCGCCGTCTTCCAGCCCCATCTCTTCTCGCGCACGCGCGAGCTCGCCGGCGGCTTCGGCCGCGCGCTCGCCGCCGCCGACCGGGTCGTCGTCCTCGACGTCTACCCGGCCCGCGAGCGCGCCGCGGACTTCCCGGGGGTCGACGGGCGGATGGTCGCTGCCCGCGCCGCCGACGCCGGCTCGACGCCCGTCGCCTGGTTCCCGGGGTTCGCGCCCGCTCGCGCGTTCCTGCAGGCGACGGCTCGCGCGGGCGACCTGTGCCTGGTCATGGGCGCCGGCGACGTCGACGGCCTCGCGCGCTCGCTTCTCGTCCCGCCGTAGGACCCCGCCGACCTCGTCCCTCGCGCGCGGAGGCGGCCGGACGGCCATCTACGCTGCCACCGTCGTGCCCGGGTCCCCGCCGAGCTCTGAGCTTCCCGCTGGCGTCCAGCGCGATTACCCGCTGGCGCGGCTGACGACGATCCGCACCGGCGGAGCCGCCGAGCTGTTCGCTCGGCCGGGGACGATCGAGGAGCTCGAGCGGCTGCTCGCATGGGCGCAGCGGCGAGGGCTCGAGGTAGGGGTCATCGGATCGGGGTCGAACCTGCTGATAGCGGACGCGGGTGTCCGCGGACTCGTCTTGAAACTTGATCAGGAGCTCAGCCGAATCGCATTCGACGGCACGCGCCTGCACTGCGGGGGTGGCGCGCGCCTGCCCGCGGTCTCGGCGCAGGCGGCGCGCCAGGGGCTCAGCGGGCTCGAGTTCGGGGTCAACATCCCCGGCACCGTCGGCGGCGCGGTGCGGATGAACGCCAACGCCTACGGCGGAGAGCTCGCCCGGACGCTGCGGTGGGCCGACGTCGTCAGCGCCGCCGGGCGCGCGCGTCGCGCGCCCGAGGAGCTCGGGTTCGGCTATCGACGCTCGAGCCTGCGCCCCGGCGAGGTCGTCGCCGGCGTGTCGTTCGCGCTGACGCCGCTGGCTCCCGACGCGGTCAGAGCGACGCTCGCCGACATGCGCCGCCGGCGGCGGGAGGCGCAGCCGTCGGGCATCAAGACGTTCGGCTCGACGTTCAAGAACCCCGACGACCCGCGCGCTCACGGCCGCAGCGCCGGCCAGCTGCTCGACGCCGCCGGCGCCCGTGGCCTGCGCCTCGGCGCCGCCGGCTTCTCCGACGAGCACGCCAACTTCGTCGTCAACCACGGCGCCGCCACGACCGCCGAGGTCATCGCGGTCATGGCCGAGGGTCGGCGCCGCGTCCGGGAGCGGCTCGGCGTCGAGCTCGAGCCCGAGGTCCAGTCGCTCGGCCCCGTCGCCTTTCCCGCCGACTGGGGACGCGGATGATCGGAGGCGGCCATCCGCCCCGGGCGCACGCGCTCCGGGGCGACGCCGCGCGGGCCGGTTCGGCGACCGGGCGCCGCCGCTGGCGCATCCTCGCCCGAGGCGGCCGGCTCCGCGGTGCCGGTCCGCGGCGGGCCCGCCCCCGCGGCGGGCGACTCCGCGCCCGGCTCCCGCGCCCTCGGCCCCGGACGGTGACCCTCCTCGTCGTCGGGCTCGCCCTCCTCGGCGGAGGCTGGCTGTGGCTGCGCCACTCCTCGCTTGCCGCGGTGCGTCACGTCTCGATCACCGGGGTCAGCGGCCCCGACGCCGGCAGGATCCGCGCGGCGCTGCAGGCCGCCGCGCGCGACATGACGACGCTCGACGTCGCACACGGCCAGTTTCGCACGGCGGTGTCGCCGTATCCGGTGGTCAAGAAGGTGCGCGTCAGCGTCCGGTTTCCGCACGGGATGACGATCCGGGTCCTCGAGCAGGTCGCGGTGGCGACGGTCCTCGCCGCCGGGCAGCGGATCCCGGTCTCGGCTGACGGGACGCTGCTGCGCGACATGACGATCAACGGCTCGCTGCCGGTCGTCCCGGTTTCGGTCGACCCGGGCGGGACCCACGTGACCGGATCGATCCGCGCGATCGTGCGCATGCTCGCCGCCGCGCCGGCGCCGCTGCTGACCAAGGTCGGCCGTGGCTCGGCCGACGCCGACCATGGCCTGGTCGCACAGCTGCGCGAGGGCCCGGCGCTCTACTTCGGCGGCGCCGACGCGCTCGCGGCGAAGTGGCGGGCGGTCGCCGCGGTGCTCTCCGATCCGGCCTCCGCGGGCGCCGACTACATCGACGTCTCAGATCCTTCCCGTCCGGCCGCCGGAACCGGCTCGGACAGCGGCACGAGCATCCCGAGCGTCTCCACCGGCACGCCGTCGAGCACCGCCTCACCAACCGCACCGAACGCGCAAACGACCGCCACGACGACGAATCCCGGCGATGGCTGAACCTCGACTCAAGGGTTAGGTCTCTCCCGAACCCAACCTGGCTCGCGAATCGAGACTTCGGCGTTCTGCAACGGTTCTTGCGAGCGTCGGTCGCTCGTTGACTTCCTGTAACGAGAGGGCCTAACGTGCGAAACTGCATGTCGGGCGCGTCCGTGCCCCACTCCTTCAACCCTAAGTCGAGGGTCGGATCACACTCATGGAAAGCGGTAGCTATCTCGCGGTCATCAAGGTCGTCGGCGTCGGGGGCGCCGGCACGAATGCGGTCAACCGGATGGTCGACGCGGGGCTGCGGGGCGTCGAGTTCGTCGCCTGCAACACCGATGCGCAGGCGCTCGCGATGTGCGACGCGGACATCAAGCTGAACATCGGCAACCAGCTGACCAAGGGCCTCGGCGCGGGCGCCAACCCCGACGTCGGCCACGGCGCGGCCGCCGAGTCGCGCGACGACATCAAGGAGGCGCTCAAGGGCGCCGACATGGTGTTCGTGACCGCCGGCGAGGGTGGCGGCACCGGGACCGGAGCCGCGCCGGTGATCGCCGAGATCGCCAAGAACGAGATCGGCGCGCTGACCGTGGGCGTGGTCACGCGGCCGTTCGCCTTCGAGGGCAGCCAGCGGGGGCGCGCCGCGCAGGAGGGCGTCCAGCGCCTGCGCGAGAACGTCGACACGCTGATCGTCATCCCCAACGAGAAGCTGCTGACGATCGTCGAGCGGCGCACGACGATCCTCGACGCCTTCCGGGAGGCCGACAACGTCCTGCGCTCGGGCGTGCAGGGCATCACCGACCTGATCACGATCCCCGGCCTGATCAACCTCGACTTCGCCGACGTGCGCACGATCATGCACGAGGCGGGCAGCGCGCTGATGGGGATCGGGACCGCCGCCGGCGAGAACCGCGCCGCCGAGGCGGCGAAGATCGCGATCTCCTCCCCGCTGCTCGAGGAGTCCGTCGAGGGCGCGACCGGGATCCTGCTCAACATCACCGGCGGCAACGACCTCGGGCTGTTCGAGGTCAACGAGGCGGCGGAGATCGTCCAGGGGGCGTCGGACTCGAACTCGAACATCATCTTCGGCGCGGTCATCGACGACAACCTCGGCGACGAGGTGCGGGTCACGGTCATCGCCACCGGCTTTGACCACGGCCACCGCAGCCCGACGACCGCCCGGGAGACGACCCGTCGCGAGCGCCGCGACCGCGACGTGACCATGGACGACCGCCAGCGCTCGTCGCTGGAGATCTCCGACGACGAGATCGACATCCCCTCGTTCCTGCGCGACCGCTGAGCGCGACCCATCGGCCCGCGGGCGGGGGGAAATCGCGGCAGGCGGGTAGTACTCTCGCGGGGTGACCTCCGTGGCGGAGACGCTGCGCCGTGGCCCGCTGGTACAGCGCCATCGGGCGGCGGGCGCGAAGCTGATCGGGTTCGCGGGCTGGGAGATGCCCGTCCAGTACGCGGGCATCCGTGAGGAGCATCTCGCCGTGCGCACCGGCGTCGGCGTGTTCGACGTCTCGCACATGGGCGAGATCGAGGTGCGCGGGCGCCAGGCGCCCGAGTTCCTCCAGCGGCTGCTGTCCGGCGACGTCCGGCGGCTGGCCGAGGGCGAGGCCCAGTACGGGGTGCTGTGCCGCGAGGACGGCGGGATCCTCGACGACGAGATCACCTACCGGCTCGCCGAGTGGCGGTTTCTCACCGTCACCAACGCCGCCAACCACGAGCGCGACCTCGACTGGTTCCGCGCCCGGGCGCGGAGCTTCGACGTCGACGTCGTCGACCGGCGCGACGACTTCGCGATGCTCGCGGTGCAGGGGCCCGAGGCGCGGCCCCTGATCGCCCGCCTGTCCGACGGCGGGCTGCCGCCGCGGATGCACTGCTGTCAGCGGACGGTCGCCGGCGTGCCGGCGCTTGTCTGCGGGACCGGCTACACCGGCGAGCCGGGCGTCGAGCTGCTGGTCGAGCCTGCCCGCGCGCCCGAGCTGTGGGATGCGCTGCTCGCCGCGGGGGCGGCCCCCGCCGGGCTGGGGGCGCGCGACACGCTGCGCCTGGAGGCGTGCCTGCCTCTGTACGGCAACGACTTGAGCACCGAGCGAGGCCCGATCGAGGCCGGCCTCGGGTGGTGCTGCGCCGAGGCGACCGGGTTCGTCGGCGCCGAGGCGGTCGCCGCCGTGCGCGCCGCCGGGCCCCGCGAGCGCCTCGTCGCGTTCACGCTGCAGGGCGCCGGGATCGCGCGCGCCGGCAACCCGATCGCCGGCGGCGGGGTCGTCACGAGCGGCACCTACTCGCCCTGCCTGCAGCGCGGCATCGGGATGGGCTACGTGCCCGTGGACAGCGCCGCCCCCGACACCGAGCTCGAGATCGACGTGCGCGGAACCGCCCGGCCGGCGGTCGTGCGCGCCAAGCCCCTCTACCGGAAGGATGCTTAGTGGCCAACGCCAGCTATCCCGACGACCTGCTCTACCACCCCGAGCACGACTGGGCCCGCGTCGACGGCGAGGAGGCGACGTTGGGGATCACCTGGTACGCCCAGGACTCACTCGGCGAGGTGGTCTTCTTCGATCCACCCAAGGTCGGCGCCCAGGTGAGCAAGGACGCCGCGTACACCGAGGTCGAGTCGGTCAAGGCCGTCTCGGACGTGATCAGCCCGCTGTCGGGCGAGATCGTCGCCGTCAACGAAACGCTCGGCGACTCGCCGGAGACGATCAACGACGATCCGTACGGCGACGGGTGGCTGGTGCGGATCACGGTCGCTGATCCCTCCGAGCAGGAGGCGCTGCTCGACGCCGCGGCCTACGAGGCGACGCTTGACTAGGTACACCGCCGCCACCGATGCCGATCGCGAGGCGATGCTCGGCGCGATCGGCGTCGCGTCGATCGAGGACCTGTTCGCCGACATCCCGTCCGAGCTGCGGCTCGACGGGCCGCTCGCGCTCGACCGCGAGCGTTCCGAGCAGGAGGTCTGCGCCGAGCTGCGGGCGCTCGCCGCGCGCAACGCGAGCACCGAGGACGAGCTGTCGTTCCTCGGCGGTGGGATGTATGACCACTACGTCCCGGCGCTGATCGACTCGATCCTTCAGCGCTCGGAGTTCCTGACCCCGTACACCCCGTATCAGCCCGAGGTCTCCCAGGGCGGGCTGCAGGCGATGTTCGAGTACCAGACGGCGATCTGCGAGCTGACTGGCCTGCCCGTCTCCAACGCGTCGGTCTACGAGGGCCCGAGCGCGGTCGCCGCCGCGGGCTACGTCGCCCGGCACGACAATCGCCGCCGGCGCTTCGTCGTCTCCCGGGGCGTGCACCCGCACGCGCGCGAGACATTGCGCACTCACGCGCACGCGTGGGGGATGGAGGTCGTCGAGGCGCCGATTCACGAGGGGCGCACGGCGCTGCCCGAGCTCGACGAGGATTGCAGCGCGGTCATCGTCGCCCAGCCGAACTTCCTCGGTGCCGTCGAGGACCTCGCGGCGCTCGCCCGGGCCGCGCACGAGGTCGGCGCCCTGTGCATCGCGGCCTGCGACCCGCTGCCGCTCGCGCTGCTGCGCACCCCCGGCGAATGCGGCGTCGACATCGCGGTCGGCGAGGGCCAGACGCTCGGCAACCGGCTCGACTTCGGCGGCCCGTCGTTCGGCTTCTTCTCCACCACCGAGGCGCTCGTCCGGCGCATCCCGGGCCGGATCGCCGGCGAGACCCGCGATCTCGAGGGGCGCCGCGGCTTCGTGCTGACGCTGCAGACGCGCGAGCAGCACATCCGCCGCGAGCGGGCCACCTCGAACATCTGTACCTCGCAGGCGCTCAACGCGCTCGCCGGGGTCATCTATCTCAGCTGGCTCGGCCGCCGGGGCATCACCGAGCTCGTCGAGCTGATGGTGCAGCGGACCGCGTACGCGCGCGAGCGCCTGGAGGCGATCGACGGGATCACCGCCGTGCACCGCGAGCCGGTCGTCCGCGAGTTCGCGGTCGCGCTGCAGTGCAGCGCCGAGCGCGTCATCGCCCGCTGTCAGGCGATGGGCGTCAACCCCGGGTACCCGCTCGGCGCCGACTACCCCGAGCACCCGGACGCCCTGCTGGTGGCGATCACCGAACAGCGCAGCCGGGCCGACATCGACCGGCTCGTCGAGGTGCTCGGCGACGCCGTCGCCGGCGAACTCCGGGCCTCGGCCGCGCGAGTGGGCGTATGAGCGCGATCACGCCGGGCGCCGACCGCGATCCCGCGGACGTCGTCGCGGCTCCCTTCCGCGCCGACGACGCGCAGACGATCTTCGAGCGCTCGCATCCGGGCCGCCGGGCGTTCGTCGCGCCCGCGCTCGACGTCCCCGAACGCCCGCTCGACGAGCTGCTGGCGCCCGAGATGCGCCGGGATCGCCCGCCGCAGCTGCCCGAGGTCTCCGAGCCCGAGATCGTTCGCCACTACAACCGCCTGTCCAAGCGCAACTTCGACCTTGACACCGGCTTCTATCCGCTCGGCTCGTGCACGATGAAGCACAACCCGAAGCTCCACGAGCGGGTCGCCGCGCTCCCCGGGCACGCCAAGCTGCACCCGCTGCAGCGGCCAGAGCACGCCCAGGGCGCGCTCGAGCTGATGTGGCGCCTGCAGGAGGCGCTCGGCGAGATCGCCGGGCTGCCCGCGGTCTCGCTGCAGCCCTCCGCCGGCTCCCACGGCGAGCTCGCCGGGGTGCTGTTGACCCGCGCCTACCACGAGGACCTCGGCCGCTGCCCGAGCAAGGTGCTGACCCCCGACACCGCGCACGGCACCAATCCGGCGACGGTCACGATGGCCGGCTACGAGGTCGTCAAGGTCGGAACCGACGAGCACGGCAACGTCGACCTCGACGACCTGCGCGCCAAGGCGTCCGACGACATCGCGTGCCTGATGCTCACCAACCCGTCGACGCTCGGCCTGTTCGAGCCCAACATCTCAGAGATCGCGGCGATCGTGCACGACGTCGGGGCGACGCTGTACTACGACGGAGCCAACCTCAACGCGATCATGGGCATCTGCCGACCCGGCGACATGGGCTTCGACATCGTGCACTTCAACCTGCACAAGTCGTTCACCCAGCCCCACGGCGGCGGCGGCCCCGGCGCCGGCCCGATCGCGGTGTCGGCGCGGATCGAGCCGTTCCTCCCGCGTCCGGTCGTCGTGCGACGCTCCGCCGGGGGCGACGGTCACCGCGGCGACGGCGCCGGCACGGTCTTCGACCTGGATGTCGACCGCCCGAAGTCGATCGGCCGTCTCCGCGGCTTCCACGGCAACTACGGCGTGTTCGTGCGCTCCTATGCCTACATCCGCTCGCTCGGGGCCACCGGACTGCGCGACGTCTCCGAGACCGCCGTCCTGAACGCCAACTATCTACTGGCGCGACTGCGCGAGGCCGACGCGGCGAAGTATCTGCCGGTCGCCTACGACCGGCTGTGCATGCACGAGTTCGTCCTCTCGGGCGCGCCGATGAAGCGCGAGCTGAAGATCCGCACGCTCGACCTCGCCAAGCGGCTGCTCGACTGCGGCGTGCACCCGCCGACGGTGTACTTCCCGCTGCTCGTCGACGAGGCGCTGCTGCTCGAGCCCACCGAGACCGAGACCAAGGAGACGCTCGATCGCTTCGCCGAGATCGTGGCCGCGCTGCTGCGCGAGGCCGCCGAGGACCCCGAGGTGGCGCGCCGGGCCCCCTACAGCACCCCCGTGCGGCGTCTCGACGAGGCCGCCGCGGCTCGCCGGCCCGTGCTCCGCCAGGCGCTCTGAACGGTGGCCGCGTGACCGGCGTCGCCGACCCGGCGATCCGCGACGCCGCGTGGGAGATCGCCGCGCGAGCGCCCGAGGAGCTGGCGGCGCTCGTCGACATCTCGTCGCCCTCGGGCGACGTGCCGGGCGCCGAGGCGGCGCTGGCGCTGTGCGTCTCGCTGCTGCCGCCCGGCGCCGAGATCGAGCGCCCGACGTGCTCGACCGCGGGCAGCGCGCCCGACCTCGTCGCCACCGTCACGGGCACGGGGGCCCGGCGGGCGCTCCTCGTCGGCCACGTCGACACGGTCATCGGCCACGACGCCCACCAGCCGCTGCGGCGCGACGGCGAGCGCCTGTACGGGACCGGGGCCACCGACATGAAGGGCGGCGACATCCTCGCTCTCGGCGTCGCCCGAGCCCTCGCCGAGGATCCGTCGAGCTTCGCCGAGCTCGCGATCCTGCTCGTCACCGACGAGGAGTGGCGCGTGTCGCCGTTCGTGCACGCGCCGCGGTTCGCCGGCTACGACGCCTGCCTGTGCTTCGAGGCCGGGCAGCTGACGCCCGACGGCGAGGAGGGCGTCGTCGTGACCCGCAAGGCCGCGGGGACGCTGCGCGTCGTCGCCGAGGGCCGCGCCGCGCACTCTGGGAGTGCCCCGGACCGGGGGCGCAACGCGCTGCTCGCGCTCGCGCGGACCGCGCAGGCGATCGCGCGGCTGCACGACCCCGGCGGGGTCGACCAGCTGAGCGCGGTGCCGACCGTGATGCGCTCCGGCGACGCGTTCAACGTCGTGCCCGCGAACGGCGAGCTGATCGTCGACCTGCGCGCGCGCCGGCTGGCCGCGTTCGATCCGGTGCTGGCCGCGATCGAGCCCGCGTCCGAGGAGGTCATGCTGCGGCCCCGGATGGAGCGGCGCTGGCCGGCGATGGACTCGCGCGCGGCGACCGCCGATCTGCTGGCGCGGGCCTCGCGGCTCACCGGCCGCCCCGTCGTCGGCATCGCTCGGGGCGGGGCGAGCGACGCCAGCCACTTCGCCGACACGATCGCGCTGACCGTCGACGGGCTCGGCCCGCGCGGGGGCGGCGCCCACACCCCGGAGGAGTTCGTCCTCGCCGACGCGCTGCGCGAGCGGGCCGAGATCGCGCTGGCGGTCACTCGGGCGGCGCTCAGCATTTCAGAATCGCCGGCCGGCTGAGCGGCGGCTCGCAGGCCGGCCTGCCCGGCTGCAGCAGCGGCTCTCCGGCCGGCGTGCCCGGCATGTCATCCTTTCAGGCGTGATGCAGCGTCTGCGGCCTCGGAGTCGACAACCCGCCGAGGGATTGGCGCTCCTCGCCGCGATCGTCGGGCTGATGTGGCTGATCGAGGCGATCAATGCGCTGACGACCGGCGGCCACGGCCTCGACGACGAAGGGGCGATCTACGCGCGCAGCATCGGGCACCTGTGGGCGATCTTCACCGCGCCGTTCCTGCACGTCGGCTGGGCGCACCTGATCGACAACACGATCCCGTTGGTGTTCATGGGGGTCTTCGTCGCGCTGCGCGGTGCCGCTCGGCTCGCGCTGGTGACGCTGATCGTCATGCTGATCGGCGGGTTCGGGACGTGGCTGATCGCTCCCTCGGGGACCGAGACGGTCGGCGCCAGCGGGATCGTGTTCGGCTATGCCACCTATCTGCTGACGCGCGGGGTCTTCGATCGCAGCTGGGTCGAGATCCTCATCGGCCTCGTCGTCGGGGTCGTGTGGGGCGGCGCGCTGCTCTCGAGCCTCGTGCCCCAGCACGGCATCTCGTGGCAGGGGCACGCGTGCGGGGCGATCGGCGGCGTCGTCGCAGCCTGGCTGCTGGGCGCCCACCGCGCCCGAGCGGGCCGCGGGACGCCTTCCGGGACCCCGCCGGGCGCGGAGGCGCTCGGCGGGCGGACCCACGGCGACGCGCTGGACCGGGCGCTCGCGCAGTAGCGCTCGTATCCGCGTCCGGAGCACCAGTGGCCGACGGGGGCGCGGTAGCCGCCGCGTCGGGGCACCAGTGGCCGGACGGGGGCGCTGTAGCCTGCGCCGTCGATGCGCATCTTCTCCGGTATCCAGCCCACCGGACGCAAGCACCTGGGCAACTACATCGGCGCGATCACCCAGTACGTGGCCGGCCAGGATCGCGGCGAGGCGATCTACTGCGTCGTCGACCTGCACGCGCTCACCGTCCCGTACCAGCCCGAGGCGCTGCGCGACGCGGTCTACGACACCCAGGCGACGCTGCTCGCCGCGGGCCTCGATCCGGAGCGCTGCATCTTCTTTCGCCAGTCCGACGTGCCCGAGCACAGCGAGCTGACGTGGCTGCTGATGGCGGTCACGTCCTACGGCGAGCTGACGAGGATGACGCAGTTCAAGGACAAGGCGGGCGCCCAGCGAGAGCTCGTCACCGCCGGGCTCTTCACCTACCCGGTGCTGATGGCCGCCGACGTGCTCGCCTACCGGGCGCACGAGGTCCCGGTCGGCGAGGATCAACGCCAGCACGTCGAGCTGATGCGCGACGTCGCGGAGCGCTTCAACGCCCGCTTCGGCGAGACGCTCGTCGTTCCCGAGCCCCGGATCCCGGCGGTGGGGGCGCGGATCATGGACCTCGGAGCCCCCGAGAACAAGATGTCGACGACCGGCGGCACCGCCCAGGGAACCGTTCTGCTCCTCGACGAGCCCGCGACGGTCGCCAAGAAGATCCGCTCCGCGGTCACCGACGCTGGCACCGAGGTCCGCCGCGCCCCCGACAAGCCGGGGATCTCCAACCTCGTCGACATCCTCGCCGTCGTCCGCGGCGTCGCGCCCGAGACGGTCGAGCAGGAGTTCGACGGCTCGGGCTACGGCGCGTTCAAGCAGGCGGTCGCCGACGCGGTGGTCGACTACCTCGCACCGGTGCGCGAGCGCTATCGGACGCTGCGCGGCGACGAGGCCGAGCTCGAGCGGATCCTCGAGGCGGGCGCCGACAAGGCGCGGGCGATCGCCGCGGCGACGATCGTCGACGTGCGCGCGGCGATGGGGGTGGGAGCGGTCCGGTCGCGCGGTTAGGCTTGCGATCGTGACGCTGCAGTATCTGGAGCTCGATCTCGACGTCTTCGCCGGTCCGTTCGACCTGCTGCTGACGCTCGTGCTGCGCGAGGAGGTCGACCTGCTCGAGGTCGACCTCGCCGAGGTGGTCATCGCCTACATCGACCATCTCGATGCGAGCGGCGAGCTCGATCTCGAGGCGGCGACCGAGTTCCTCGTGCTCATCGCCGCCCTGTTGGAGCTGAAGTCGCGGCTGCTGCTGCCGGGCGAGGAGATCGACGAGGTCGAGCTCGACCCCGGCGAGGCCGCCGAGGAGCTGCTCGCCCGCCTGCTCGACGCCCAGCGCTATCGCAGCGCCGCCGCGCACCTCCACGCGCGCCTGGGCGAGGAGTCCGGGTACCGCTTCCGGTCCGCGCCGCTGCCGCCGCAGCTGCGTCGCGCCCCCGAGCGCGACGCCGTGGCCGTCTATGACCCGGGGCTGCTGGCGGCGGCGATCGGCCATCTGACGACGATCCCGCCCCCGGTCGACGTCCGGCACATCACGGTGGCCACGGTGACCGTCGCCGAGCGCCTGCGCCACCTGCGGCGCCTGCTCGCCGCCGGACGCTTCACCTTCGCCGAGGCGCTCGGCCGCGCCGACCGGGTGACGATCGCGGTCACCCTGTACGCGCTGCTCGAGCTGCACAAGCAGGGGGAGGCGACCTGGGTCCAGGACGAACCGTTCGCCGAGATCACCGTCAGCCGCCCGCCGGAGGCCGAGCCGGCGCTGCGCGCGCCGGAGGCCGAGCCGGCGCCGGCGATCCGCGTCCCGGTCTCCGCCGCGTGATCGCCGAGCTGCCGCGCACGCTCGAGGCGCTGCTGTTTCTCAGCGCCGACCCGGTGCCGGTCGCGGCGCTCGCGCAGGCCGCCGAGGCCGAGGCCGACGAGGTCCGCGCGGCGCTCCAGGAGCTTGTCCAACACTACGAGCGGGACGGTCACGGGCTCGTGCTCCGCGAGCTCGCGGGCGGCTGGGCGCTGAGCAGCCATCCCGACGCCGAGCCGGCGGCCCGAGCTCTGCTGGCCAAGCCCCGCACCCCGCCGTTGACCGCCGCCCAGGCCGAGACGCTGGCGATCGTCGCCTACCTGCAGCCGGTGTCGCGCCCGGAGATCGCGCGCATCCGCGGGGTCAGCGCCGAGTCGGCGGTCGGCACCCTGCTCGAGCGCGGCCTCATCGAGGAGTCCGGCCGGTCGCCGTTCGGGGCCGCCCTGTATCGCACCTCGACGCTGTTCCTGGCGCTGTTCGGCCTGCGCGAGCTCGGCGAGCTGCCCGACGTCGCGGGCTTTGACCCCTCGCCCGAGTTCGAGCACGAGCTGCGCGAGCGGCTGCTGCGCGCCGGCGAGGCACGGGGCGGGATCGCCGGCTCGTCCAACGGCCACGGGTAGCGGAGCTCTCGATCCTCCGCCGCGTCGCCGGCGTCGCCGATGAGGCTCCTCCGCCGCGGCGCCGGTGTCGCCGGTGAGGCTCCTCCGCGGCGTCGCCGGGTTGCCGATGCGGCCGTTGAGGACACCGGATTCGTCGCCCTGAGGCGGCCGACGCGCCGGCTCAGGCGCCCCGGGCAGCGAGCTGCCCGCAGGCGGCGTCGATGTCGCGCCCGCGGGTGAGGCGGACGGTCGCCCCGAGGCCCTGACGCTCGAGCTCCGCGCGGAACGCCTCGATCGCCTTCGGGCTCGATCCCTCGTAGGGCGCGTCGGTGGGGTTGAACGGGATGAGGTTGACCTTGAAGATCCGGGGGTCGAGCACCGCGGCGAGCTGGCGCGCCTGGACGTGGGAGTCGTTGACCCCGGCGAGCATCACGTACTCGACGAACACGCGGCGGCGCTTGCGCTCGTAGTGCTCGCGGCACGCCTGCAGCACGTCGGCGAGGGGGTAGCGCTCGTTGACCGGCATCAGCGCGCAGCGCAGGGCGTCGTCGGCGGCGTGCAGCGAAAGCGCGAGGCGGATCGGCATCGGCTCTGACGTGAGCCGGCGGATGCCGGGGATCCAGCCGACGGTGGAGATCGCCGTGCGGCGGTGGCTGATGCCGATCGCCGGCAGCCGCGCACAGGCCTCCAGTACCGCGTCGAGGTTCATCATCGGCTCGCCCATGCCCATGAACACGGCGTGGTCGACGGGGCCGGAGCGACGGAAGTGCAGCGCCTGGTCGACGATCTCCGAGGCGGACAGGTTGCGGTGAAAGCGCATCGCGCCGGTGGCGCAGAAGCGGCAGGTCAGGGGGCAGCCCGACTGCGAGGACAGGCACAGCGACCGCCGCCCGGCGGCGCCGGGATCAGCACCGCGGACCCCGCGCGGTGCCCGATAAGTCATCAGCACCGCCTCGACGGGGCGTCCGTCGCGCGTGCGTAGCAGCGCCTTGACCGTCCCGTCGCGGGCGCGCGCCTCGCGCTCGAGGGTGAGGCTCGAGAACGCCAGGCGCTCTCCGAGCGCCTCGCGCAGCCCCCGCGGCAGGTCGGTCATCACCTCGAAGCTGTCGGCGCCCTGGGAGAGCCAGCGCCAGATCTGGCGCTCGCGGTAGGCTGGCTGGCCCAGCTCGGAGAGCGTCTGCTGGAGCAGGGGCATGTCCATGCTGTCTATGGTGCCACCGTGCGCTTGGTGAAGTTCCTGGCGAGCGCTGGGGTGGCGTCGCGTCGTGCCTGCGAGCAGCTGATCCGTGAGGGCCGGATCGGTGTCAACGGCGAGACGGTCGACGACCCCGCGCGCGATGTCGGCCCCGAGGACGCCGTCACCTGCGACGGCGACGCCGTCCAGCCGCCCGACCAGCGGCTGGTGCTCGTCGTCAACAAGCCGGCCGGCGTGGTCTCCACCGTCCGCGATCCCCAGCACCGGCGCACCGTGGTCTCGCTCGTCGATTCTCCGCTGCGGCTCTATCCGGTGGGGCGCCTGGACATCGACACCACCGGTCTCATCCTGCTGACCAACGACGGGAACCTGGCCCACCGCCTGACCCATCCCCGCTACGAGGTGGCCAAGACCTATCGCGTCCGGCTGTGGCGCTCGCCGATCTCAGACGACGCGCTCGGCGCGCTGCGCTCCGGGGTGGCGCTGCACGACGGGCCGACCGCTCCCGCGCGGGTGCGGCGCCTGCGCCCCGACACGATCGAGCTGACGATTCACGAGGGACGCAACCGCCAGGTCAAGCGCATGTGCGAGGCCGTCGGCCACCGCGTGCGCAGCCTCGAGCGCGTCGGCTTCGGGCCGCTCGCGCTCGGCGACCTCGCCCCCGGGGAGGCCCGCCGGCTGAGCGCTGACGAGGATCGCGCGCTGCGCAAGACGATCCGCGACCCTCGCGCTCGACCCGGCGCTTAACATGATCTCAACCCGTCTACGACGCAGGTCAGCCGGGGTGAACGGCACTATCTTCACGCATGCGCGAGCTCTTCGACTCTCTGCGGCCTTCGCTCCGGCTGGCGCCGGCGTCGGCGAGCGCGACCGCCGATCTCCCGATCGGGGTCGCGGCCCCGACGCTGCGCGCGCCGACGCAGGTGCGGATCGGGCCGGTGACCGCGCGGGTCGCGCTCGCCGTCGTCGTCATCGCCACGTTCCTCGTCGTCGCCACCGCGGCCGCCGACCCGTCGGTGCTCGTTCCCGCCAGCGCGGAGACCTTCCCCAACTGGGAGGCGGGGCCACTGCACGACATCAGCGTGCGCCTCGTCACGAGCCCGCACATCGTCGGGCTCGTGTTCAGCGTCCTGCTGGTGGCGATGACGATCGCCTGGCTGCTCGTCATCGCGTCGGTGCGGACGTTCTCGATGCGCACGATCGCGATCGTCGTCGTCGCCCTGCATGCGATCCTGCTCCTCAGCCCGCCGCTACAGCTCACCGACCTGTTCAACTACGTCGGCTACGCGCGCCTCGGGGCGCTGCATCACCTCAACCCGTACGCGCACGTCATCCGCCAGGAGATGTTCGACCCGGTCTACCGGTTCACGAGCTGGCACTCGCTGCGCAGCCCCTACGGGCCGCTGTTCACCGCCTTCACCTATCCGCTCGGCCTCGTCTCGCTGCCGGTCGCCTTCTGGACGCTGAAGTCGGTCACGGTCGCGCTCAGCCTCGGCTTCCTCGCGCTCGTCTGGGAGTGCGCCCGGCGTCTAGGCCGCGATCCGCGCTTCCCGCTCGCGTTCACCGCGCTGAACCCGATCTTCCTCATCTACGCCGTCGCGGGATTTCACAACGACTTCTTCATGCTCACCGCCTCGATGGGAGCGATCGCGCTCGTGCTGCACCGCCGCGGCGGATGGGCCGGCGTGCTGCTGGTCGTCGCGATCGCGGTCAAGTTCACCGCGGTGCTGCTGCTGCCGTTCCTGCTGCTGGCGGCGCGCGACCGTCGGCGACAGGTGCGGTTGATCGTCGGCGTGGTGCTGGGGGCGATCCCGCTGGCGGCGCTCAGCCTCGCCCTGTTCGGCCTCTCGATCCCTAACCTCCAGCAGCAGAGCTCCCTGTTGACCGACTTCAGCATCCCCAATGTGGTTGGCCTGTTGCTGCACCTCGGTGGCGGAACGCCGTGGTTGCTGCGAATCGCCACCGTCGCCGTCGTCCTCGTCGTCGCGCACCAGTTCTGGCGGCGCCAGTGGTGCAACGGTGCCGGGTGGTCGACGCTCGCGCTCATCGGCAGCCTGGCCTGGCTCGTCCCCTGGTACGTCGTGTGGCTGCTGCCCCTGGCTGGATTGGGGACGAGCCTGCGGCTGCGGCGCATCTCGATCGCCCTGACCGTGTTCCTGCTGGCGTCGTTCCTGCCGGTCACCGCGCAATACATGGCGGCGCACAACGTCAACCCGTTGAACACCGCGGCCGGCCAGGCGTCGATGTCGCTGCAGGACAGGCTCGCCCACTAGCTCCCGTGTCGGCCCCTCTCTCTGCGGCGGTCGCCGCCAGACCGGTCCGCCTGACGCCGCCTGCGCTGGCCGTTCGCTGCCGGGGACCCGATCCGTTCGAGCTCGCGGTGCTCGTCGCCCTGGCGGTGCTCTCGCTGTGGGTGATCTCCACCGACATCTACCACGCCGTCTCGCACCACCTCGTGTGGACCGGGACCGACGGCTTCTTCATCGTCGACCAGATGCAGTACCTGGCCTGGATCCAGTCGGCGGCAAGCCACCTCACGATCTCCAATCTGTTCGTGCTGCGCTCGACGCCGGCCGACTACCTGCAGCCGGCGATCGCGATCTCCGGCGTGCTGACCCGTCTCGGGTTGCCCGCGTGGCTCTCGCTGCTGGCCTGGAAGCCCGTTGCGGTCGGCAGCTTCTTCATGGCCTGCCGGGGGGTCGTGCACCGGTGCCTGAGCACGACCTTCGATCGCCGGGCGGCGCTCGCCCTGTGCGTGCTGTTCGGCTCGGTCAGCTGGATCTACGGGGCGCTCGGCGTCGTCGGGGACGAGATGCCGATGTGGCTGAGCTGGGGCTATCCCTTCGGCCTGATCGCGGTCGCGCTCGTCCTCTGGGCGCTGCTGCGCTATGACCGGGCCCGCGGGGAGCAGCGGCTGCGCTGGGGCCCGGGACTGCTCGGCGCGCTGGCCAGCTCGCTGCACCCGTGGCAGGGCGAGCTGCTCATCGTCGTCGTGCTCGGCCTCGAGCTCGTTCGCCTGCCCGAGCTCGCGCGCGGCCGCGGCCGCGGCCCGCGGCAATGGCTCGCCGATCCCCGGCTGCGGCTGGCGGCGGTCACGATCGTGCTGACCGCGCTGCCGCTGCTGTACTACTTCGCGCTCGGCCATTTCGACATCAACTGGGGCATGGCGCGCGACAACTCCAAGCACGCCTTCCCGCTGTCGGCGATCGCGCTCGGGGTGGCCCCGCTGGCGGTCGTCGCGCTGCTCGGCTACCGCGGCCGGTCCGCCGATTTCCTCGAGCTGGCGCTGCGCGTCTGGGTGCCCGCGGCGCTCGTCATCTACGTGCTCTCGGCGACCGCGCTGAGCGCCACCCCGCTGCACGCCTTCAACGGGATCACCGTCCCGCTCGCGGTGCTCGCGGTCAAGGGGGTCCGCAAGAGCCCACTGTCGCGGATCCCGCGCGCCCGGGCGCTGGCGGTGCTCGCGGTGCTCGTCGGGATCGTCCCCGCCAACGTCTACACGCTCAGCTATGCCCACCGCTACACCGGGGTCAAGCCCGACAACGCCAACTACGTCACCGCCGACGAGCGCAACGCGCTCACCTACCTCGATCGCGCGCGCGACCGAGGCGGCGTGCTGTCGCAGTTCTACCTCGGCGTCGCCGTCCCCGGTCGCACCGGCCGGCACGTGTTCGTCGGTGACTGCCTGTGGTCCGAGCCCGACTGCGTTCCGCGCATGATGGCCGCCGACGCGCTCTTCCAAGGGCAGCTGTCGGCGGCGGCCAGTCAACGCTTCGTGCGCCAGTCCGGGGCGCGGTTCCTGCTCGCCAGCTGCGAGCAGCACGTCGATCTGTCTCAGACGCTCGGGTCGATGGTCGTCTCGGCGCGACGCTTCGGCTGCGCCGAGGTGTGGGAGGTGACCGTGCCGCCCCCCGCCGCCGAGCGTCTCGCCTCGGCGCCCTCCGCGCGGACGACCGCGGCGGCGGTCGGCCCCTCCGGGACGGGCGGCGGCCCGTGAACGCCCGGCCGGCCCTGACTCCGGGCTCTGGCAGAATGCCCGCGCGATGCGTCTGTTCGCGCTGCGAGGCGCCAACAGCGTCGAGGCCAACCGGGCGCAGGCGATCCTCGACGCCACCGACGAGCTGATCCGCGAGCTGATGGCGCGCAACGGGCTCGTCGCCGAGGCGATGGTCAGCTGCATCTTCACGCTCACCGACGACCTCGACGCCGAGTTTCCGGCGGTCGCCGCGCGCCAGCTCGGGCTCGACCGCGTGCCGCTGCTGTGCACCCGGGAGATCCCCGTTCCCGGCTCGCTGCCGCGGGTCATCCGCACGCTCGTGCACTACTACGCCGAAGAGGATCACGAGCCTGCGCACGTGTACCTGCGCGAGACGCGCGCGCTGAGGCGCGACCTCGAGTCGGCACAATAGACGCCGTCGTGGCGATCGAGTTCGGAGAGCGCATCCGCCGGATCCCGGCCTATCCGCTGGCCGCCGGCTACGACCTCGGCCAGGACACCGCGATGCTCGCCTCCAACGAGTCCTGCTTCGCGCCCCACCCCGAGGCGGTGGCCGCCGCCCACCGCGCGCTCGCCGGGGTGCACCGCTACCCCGACCCGTCCTACGTCGCGCTGCGCACCGCGCTCCGCGCCCGCTACGGCGTCCCGCGCGAGCGCATCGCCCTGGGCAACGGCTCCTGCGACCTGCTGTTGACGCTCGGGGACGCCCTGCTGGAGCCGGGCGCCGAGGTCGTCTACGCCTGGCCCGCGTTCAGCGAGTACCGACACCTCGGACCCGCCTCGGGAGCACGCGCGATCGAGGTCCCGCTCGACGCGGAGGATCGGCACGACCTCGCCGCGATGGCCGCCGAGGTGACCGTCGCCACGCGGCTGGTGCTCATCTGCAACCCGAACAACCCGACCTCGACGTCGGTCGCCCTCGAGGACGTCGATGCGTTCCTGCGCTCGGTCCCCGACCACGTGTGCGTCGTCCTCGACGAGGCCTACGTCGAGTTCGCGCTCGCCGTCGGCGACACCTACGCCTCGGTGGAGCTGCTGCGGCGCTGGCCGAACCTCGTGCTGCTGCGGACGTTCTCCAAGGCCTACGGCCTCGCCGGCCTGCGCGTCGGCTACGGCCTCTGCGGATCCGAGGCGGTCCGCGCCGCGGTGGACCAGATGCGCCAGCCGTTCTACCTCAACATGGCCGCCCAAGCGGCCGCGGTCGTCGCGCTCGAGCATCAGGATGAGGTCGAGCGGCGGGTCGCCCACGCGGTCGCCGCCCGGATGGCGCTCGCCGACGGGGTGCGCGAGCTCGGGCTGTGGGTGGCCGACTCGGACACGAACTTCGTCTGGATCCATCTGCGAAACGAGGAGGACGAGCCGCAGATCCTCGACGGCCTGCGCGAGCGGCGCGTGCTCGTGCGCGCCGGCGCCGCCCTCGGCCGTCCCGGCTCGCTGCGCGTCACGGTCGGCACCGACGGCGAGAACCGGCGCTTTCTGGCGGCGATGTCCGAGCTGCTCGATAGGTGAGAGCCGATCGCCGCCGGAGGGCGGCCGCGCCGCGCGCGGATCGGCGCCGCGAGCGCGATGAGCCGACGGCGGCGTTGCCAGTCGCGCCGGCCATCTGCTAGACATTCGCGCCAGCGCATGAGCCGGCCGTCCCCATCGTCGCATCGCACCGACGCCGCCACCGGCCGGTATTCCTGCGCGGCCCTCGTCGCCTGGCGATTTAGCTAGGCGCTCGGCCACAGCCCCCGTCGCCGCCGGCCGATCGGCGGCCCCTCCGGAGGCCGGGCGCCGTCTCGCCGGGCCGCTGGCCGGCCCGGGTCGCATCGGAAGCTTCTTTGACAGTCTCTGGCGTGGAAAGGATCAGATGAGCATGGCGACGCAGGATGACATCGACGAGGGGGACGGGCGAGCGGTCGAGATCGCCGGGCACCGGCTCGGTGGCGCGCACTTCACGATCATCGCGGGACCCTGCGCGGTCGAGTCGCGCGAGCAGCTGCTGCAGTCCGCGCGGGCGGTCGCGGCCGGCGGGGCGGCGATGCTCCGCGGCGGCGCCTACAAGCCCCGCACCTCGCCCTATTCGTTCCAGGGGCTCGGACAGGAGGGCCTGCGGCTGCTCGCCGAGGCGCGCGCGCACACCGGGCTGCCGATCGTCACCGAGGTGATCGACCCCCGCGATCTCCCGGAGCTGCTCGAGGTCGCCGACGTGCTGCAGATCGGGGCGCGGAACATGCAGAACTACGCGCTGTTGACCGAGGTCGGCCGCTGCGGGCGCCCCGCGCTGCTCAAGCGCGGGCTCGGGGCCACGCTCGACGAACTGCTGATGGCGGCCGAGTACCTGCTTGCGCAGGGCAACGAATCCGTGATCCTCTGCGAGCGCGGGATCCGGACCTTCGAGACCGCCTACCGCTTCACGCTCGACCTGATGGCGATCCCGGTGCTGAAGTCGCGCACGCACCTGCCGGTGATCGTCGATCCCAGCCACGCGGCGGGCCGGCGCGACCTCGTGCTCCCGATGTCGCTGGCAGCCGCCGCCGCCGGGGCCGATGGGGTCATCGTCGAGGTCCATCCGCGCCCCGCGGAGGCGATCTGCGACGCCGCGCAGCAGCTGCCGTGCGACGAGTTCGCCGACTACGCCGAGCGGGTGCACGCGGTGGCCGCGCAGGTCGGCAAGATCCCCGCGACCGGGGTCACGGCGTAGCCCGATGTCGCTGACCGGCAGCGCCCGCAGCTATACGATCCGCGATCGCCGGATCGAGCGCCTCGTCCCGCTCGCCTCGCCGCAGGAGCTGATCGAGGAGCTGCCGCTCTCCGACGCCCACGCCGAGGTCCTGCTCGGCGGCCGCGGCGAGGTCGAGGCGATCCTCGACGGTCGCGACGATCGCCTGCTCGTCGTCGTCGGACCGTGCAGCGTCCACGACGTCGCGGCGACCCGCGAGTACGCCGGGCGCCTCGCCGCGCAGCGCGATCGGCGGCGGGCGGACCTGTGCCTGGCGATGCGCGTGTACTTCGAGAAGCCGCGGACGAGCCTCGGCTGGAAGGGCCTGATCAACGACCCGCACCTCGACGGCTCCTCCGACGTCAACACCGGGCTGCGAATGGCCCGGCGCCTGCTGCTCGAGGTGCTCGAGCTCGGGCTGCCGGTCGGCTGCGAGTTCCTCGATCCGATCACCCCGCAGTACATCTCCGACGCGGTCTGCTGGGGCGCGATCGGGGCGCGGACGACCGAGAGCCAGATCCACCGCCAGCTCGGCTCCGGGCTGTCGATGCCCGTCGGGTTCAAGAACCGCACCGACGGCAACGTCCAGGTGGCCGTCGACGCCGTGCGCGCCGCCGGCGTCTCCCACGCCTTCGCCGGTATCGACGAGACCGGCACCCCGGCGATCCTCTACACCCGCGGCAACGAGGACAGCCATGTGATCCTGCGCGGCGGGCGCAATGCGCCGAACTTCGACGCGGCCTCGGTCGCGCGCGCCGTCGAGCTGCTGCGGGCCTCCGACCTCCCCGAGCGGGTGATGATCGACCTCAGCCACGACAACAGCGGCAAGGACCCAGCGCGCCAGCCCGACGTGGCCGCCGCCGTCGCCGACCAGCTCGCCGGCGGGGAGCGCACGATCGTCGGCGTGATGCTCGAGTCGTTCCTGCTCGACGGACGCCAGGACCTCGACCGTCCGGAGAAGCTCACCTACGGTCGGTCGATCACCGACGGGTGCATCGGCTGGGAGACGACGGTCGAGGTGCTCGAGGCGCTGGCCGCCGGCGTCCGGGCCCGGCGCGAGGCTCGCTGACCGCCCGCCGCATGCGGGTGGCGGTCATCGGGGTGGGCTTGATCGGCGGCTCGGTGGCGCTCGCCGCACGCGCGCGGGCCGGCGCGATGGTGACCGGCGCCGACACCCCGCAGGTGCTCGCCGAGGCGACGGCGCGCGGAGCGATCGACCGGGCGGCCGAGACCGTCGAGGAGGCGGTCGGCGACGCCGAGGCCGTGTTCGTGGCCGCGCCCGTCGGCGCGCTGCCCGAGCTCGTCCGCGCGGTCCTGCGCGCGGCGCCGGTCGACTGCGTCGTCTCCGACGTCGGGTCGGTCAAGCGGGCGCTCGTCGCGGGGATCGAGGACCCGCGGTTCGTGGGAGGCCATCCGCTCGCCGGCGCCGAGACCGCGGGGGTGGCGCACGCGCGCGCCGATCTGTTCGAGGGCGCCACCTGGTACCTGACCCCGCGCCCCGCGACGAGCGGGGTCCTGTACGAGCGGCTGCACCGGCTGCTGCACGCGCTCGGAGCCCGGCCGTCGGCGATCGATCCCGCGACGCACGATCGGGTCCTGGCTGCCGTCTCGCACCTGCCGCACGTGCTGGCCAACGTGCTCGTCGCGCAGGCCGCCGCGACACTGACCGTCGGCGAGCAGCCGTTGCCGGCCACCGGGCCGAGCTTTCGCGACGCCACCCGGGTGGCGGGTGCGCCGAGCGCGATCTGGACCGACATCTACCTGCACAACCGGGAGGCGATCATCGCCGAGATCGACGGCGTGCTCGAGCGGCTGCGCGACGCGCGCGAGCGCCTGCTCGCCGCCGACGCCGGCGCGGTCAGCGCCTGGAACGACGACGCGGCAAGCGATCGCCGGCGTCTGCTCGAGCGTGAGCTCGTCGGCGGCGCGCTGTTCGAGCTGCGGATCTCGGTGCCCAACCGGCCCGGAGTCATCGCCGAGCTCGCGCTCGAGCTCGGGCGCGTCGCCGTGAACATCGCCGACATGGCCCTGTACCCGGCGAGCGACATGCGCGAGGGCGTGATCGCGCTGTGGATCGCCGGGTCGGCGGAGGCGCAGCGGGCGCAGGAGCTGATCGCCGGGCTCGGCTTCCCGGTGGCGTCACCGTGAGCGTGCGCTTCGGAGGTGGGCGGGACCGGGTCCGTCTGCGCGGCCGCGTCACGCCGCCGTCGGACAAGTCGATCTCGCACCGCGCCGCGATCGTGGGAGCGATGTGCGAGGCGCCGGTCGCGATCGCGGGGTATCTCGACGCCGCCGACACGCGCTCGACACTGCAGGCGATGCGGCGCCTCGGTGCCTCGGTGCAGGGGCGCGACGGCGAGCTGGTGATCCGCGGCGTCGGAGCGGCCGGGCCCCGCTGCGACGAGGTGCTCGACGTCGGCAATGCCGGCACCCTGATGCGCCTGCTTCCCGGCTGGCTGGCGTCGGTCGCGGGCCGGTCGTTCGCGCTCGACGGCGACGCCTCGATCCGCCGCCGGCCGGTCGACCGGATCGCGCTGCCGCTGCGGGCGATGGGCGCGCGCGTCGACGCTCGCGGGGGGCGCTTTCCGCCGTTCACCGTCCTCGGGGCGCAGCTCGCCGGCCTCGACTACGAGCTGCCGGTCGCCTCCGCGCAGGTCAAGTCGTGCGTGCTGCTCGCCGGGCTGGCCACCGACGTCACGACGGTCCGCGAGGCCGTGGCCTCCCGCGACCATACCGAGCGGATGCTCCTCGCCGCCGGAGCGCCGGTCGGGCGCCGCCGGCTCCGCGACGGCGGTTGGGTCTCGAGCGTGGGCCGCGCCGGCGAGCTGGCGCTCGATCGGATCGTCGTGCCCGCCGACCTGTCGAGCGCCGCGTTCTTGATCACCGCGGCGGTGCTCCTCCCCGGCGCGGAGGTGACGCTGACCGGCGTCGGGGTCAACTGGACGCGCTCGGGGTTCCTTGAGATCCTGCGGCGCATGGGCGCCCGGGTAGGGGGAGAGCTCGAGCCGCCCGGGACGTTCGCCGCGGCCGAGCCGATCTGCGACCTCGAGGTCGCCCACGGGGCGCTGACGGGGACCGAGGTCGGGGCCGACGAGGTGCCGCTGGCCATCGACGAGCTGCCGCTGGTGGCGCTGCTCGGCTGCTTCGCCGAGGGCGAGACCGTCGTGCGCGGGGCCGCGGAGCTCCGCGTCAAGGAGTCCGACCGGATCGCCACCGTCGTCGACGGCCTGCGCGGCCTCGGCGCCGACATCGAGGCGCTGCCCGACGGGTTCGCCGTCCGGGCCGCCGGCGGTCTGCGGGGCGGACGGCTCGACGCCCACGGCGACCACCGGCTCGCGCTGCTCGGCGCGGTCGCGGGACTGGCCTCGCAGGATGGCGTCGAGGTCATCGGGATGGAGGCGGCCGCGGTCTCCTATCCCGGCTTCGCCGACGACCTGCGGGCGCTGAGCCACTAGTGGTCCGCGGGAGCGACCACTGATGATCGTCGCCATCGACGGCCCGGCGGGCGCCGGCAAGTCGACCGTGGCGCGGGCGGTCGCGGGGCGCCTGGGGTTCACCTACCTGGACTCGGGCGCGATGTACCGCGCGGTCGCGCTCGCCGCGCTGCGGGCCGGCGCGCCGCCCGAAGAGGTCGCCCCGCGCGTGCGCATCGCGCTCGGCGAGCGGGTGCTCCTTGACGGCGAGGACGTCACCGCCGCGATCCGCGCCGCCGAGGTCTCCGACTTGGCGTCGGTGGTGGCGGCCAGGCCGCGGGTCCGGGCCGCCCTGGTCGACGAGCAGCGGCGGCTGATGGCCGACGGCGACTGGGTTGCCGAAGGCCGCGACATCGGCACCGTCGTCGCCCCCGACGCCGAGTGCAAGGTCTTTCTCACCGCCAGCCCCGAGGCTCGGGCTCGGCGGCGCGCGGCGCAGCTCGGCGTCGATCCGGCGATCGTGCTCGCCGAGCAGGTGATTCGCGACGAGCGCGACGCCGGCCGCGCGGCGTCGCCGCTGCGCGCCGCGCCGGACGCGGTGACCGTCGAGACCACCCAGCTGGGCTTCGACGCGGTCGTCGACCGCATCGTCGCCCTCGCCCAGTCGCGCCGCTGACGCATACTAGAGCGCGATGAAGGTCGCGATCGTCGGCTACCCGAACGTCGGCAAGTCCTCGCTGGTCAACCGGCTGACCGAGTCCCGCGAGGCGGTGGTGCACGAGCGCGCCGGGGTCACGCGCGACCGCAAGGAGCTGCGCACCGACTGGAACGGACGGCCGCTCACCCTGATCGACACCGGCGGCGTCGACCTCGAGGATCGCGCCGCGCTCGCGATCCAGATCCAGGACCAGGCCCGGGCGGCCCTCGCCGACGCCGACGCGGCGGTGCTCGTCGTCGACGCGCGCGCCGGTCTGCGCCCCGGCGATCAGGAGATGGCCGACCTGCTGCGCCGCTCCCCGCTGCCGGTGCTCGTCGCCGCCAACAAGGTCGACACCGCGCGCGACCTGCCGCTCGCCACCGAGTTCCACGCGCTCGGGCTCGGCGACCCGATCGCCGTCTCGGCCGCGCAGGGCCTGGGCACCGGCGATCTGCTCGACCGCGTGGTCGCGCTCGCGCCCGACGCCGCCGACGAGGAGGGCGACGACGATGGGGTCCGCATGGCGCTCATCGGCCGCCCCAACGTCGGCAAGTCCTCGCTCGTCAACCGCTTCGCCGGCTCCGAGCGGGTCATCGTCTCGCCGGTCGCCGGCACCACCCGCGACGCGATCGACCTCCCGCTCGAGTTCCAGGGCCGCGAGCTCGTCCTCGTCGACACCGCCGGGATCCGCCGCCAGGCCAAGGTGGGGGAGTCGATCGAGTACTACACGGCGCTGCGCTCGCGGCGCGCGGCGCAGCGCGCCGACGTCGCCCTCGTCGTCTGCGACGCGACCGACGGGATCACGACCCAGGACCTGCGGATCGCCGAGCTGGCGATGAAGAGCGGCTGCGCCACCGCGCTCGTGCTGAACAAGTGGGATCTCGCCCAGGACGTCGACCTCGACCACGAGCGCGCCCGCGCGCACGCCAAGCTGCGCCTGCGCCCGCGGGTGCTGACCGCCTCGGCGGCGACCGGCCGCCACGTCGAGCGGCTGCTCGTCGAGGCGATCGCCCTCGCCGACCGCTCGCGGGGCCGGATCCCGACCCCGCAGCTGAACCGCTTCCTCTCCGAGGTCGTCGCCGCGCGGCAGCCGCCGGTCGGCGCCGCCGGCCGGGGCGCGCGCTCGGGCCACCGCCTGCGGCTGCTGTTCATGACTCAGACCGGCGAGCGCCCGCCGCGCTTCTCGATCCAGGTCAACTCCCGGGCGCGGGTCACGCGCGACTACGCCTACTTCGTCGAGAACCGCCTGCGCGAGCGCTACCGGCTCGAGGGGGTGCCCGCGATCATCGACTTCGTCGAGCGCTCCGAGCGGCGGCCGACGGGGTCGCGCTCGCGGCGCGCCGCCTGATCAGCCCCGCGGTCCTCACAGCGCGGAGAAGGGCTCGGTGACGGCGCCGCGGTGGCGCTCGTGCAGCGTCCGTTCGAGCGTGCGCACGATCCCGCCGGGATCCGAGACGCCGTGAAAGGAGAAGTCGAAGCCGCTCCCGGCGGCGGTGTCGAACTCGACGGTGCCGATTCCGAGCATCCGTTCGCCCAGCGACTGGCGCGAGCTGACGTTCTGGATCCGCTCGACGCGCGTCTGACGCAGCTCGCGCGTCAGCAACCCGGTCTCGATCGCCAGGCGGCGGTCGGTGATCGAGTAGCGGGTCTGGACCCGCCGCAGCCGGCCGATCCCCGCCATCCCGGCGAACACGACGACGACCGCGAGGATGATCCAGCCGAGCTGCCCGCGGTGGTCGGCGAGCCGGGTCGCGATCCCGACCGCCACGCCGGCGATCAGGCTGAGCGCCACGGCCCGCAGATGGAGCCCGGTCTGCGACCTCCACGAGGGATGGCCGCGGAAGACGATCTCCTCGCCGGGCTCGAGATCCACGGCGTCCAGGCTACGCTTCGCGCGCGCCCCGGCGGGCGAAGGGGTGGCCGCGGGTGGCCGTTGCCGGGCGGCGGGCTGAGACGCGATCCCGCTCGGACGGGCTGGACGCGTCCCCGCTCGGCACAGCGCGTTCGCTGGGGGCTCGGGCCGCTCTGGGGTCTCGGCGAACACAAGCTGTGCCGATCGGAGCGCGTCCATCCCGCCGCCTTTCGGGGCCCGGAACGTCTGGGGCGCGGGCGCTGGGGGGGCGGCGGGGCGCATGGGTGGTCGCCGGCGGCCGCCCTTGTGTTCGCTGGTGCCCTGGCGGCGCGACGCGCCCCCTGAGAACGCGGGCAGCCGCGGTGAGCACTCGTGCGCGGCGCCGGCAGCCGCGACTGCGAACGTCGCGACTCCGCAGCGCGACGTGGTCAGTGTGACGCCGGTGCTCGACGCGAAAGCTGACCACCCCTGGCAGCTGCGGCGCGCGCGGGCGGCGAAAGTTCGCGCCCCGACGCCCCGCCGCCGCCGTTGCAGCGATCGCACCGACGGGGGCCATAAGTAGCCTCGCCGAGGTGATCGCCCGCGTGCAGCCCCTGACCCGGACCCGCGCCGTCCGCGGGCCGTTCGACTACCGCCTGACCGAGGAGCACGGCGAGGTGGCGGTCGGCTCGCTGCTGCGGGTGCCCTTCGGCGCGCAGCGGGCGCTCGGCGTCGTCGTCGAGCTCGCCGAGACCTCGACGGTGCACGATGGCCGGCTCGTCGAGCCCGAGCAGGTGGTCGGCGCCGGGGTCGGGTCCGACCTGGTGGCGCTCGCCGGCTGGATGGCGCGCGAGTACTGCTCGACCCCGGCGCGGGCGCTGTCGCTCATGCTCGCTCCGGGCGCCGCCGCCGGAACGGGGGCGCGCCGGGTGCTCGTCGCGCAGCTGACCGACGCGGGGCAGGCGGCGCTGCGCGACGGATCGCGGCTGACCGCGGGCCAGCGCGCGCTGCTGGGCGGGCTGGCGGAGGGAGGACCCGCCGAGGCGGCGACGCTCGGGACCGGCGCCCTGCGGCGACTCGAGCGCCGGGGCCTCGTGTCGCTGCAGCGCCGGGCTCGCCCGCGGCGTCCGGCCGGGCATGCGATCGGATCGGCCTCGGCGACGCCGCCGCCGTTGACCGACGAGCAGGACGTGGCGCTGCGCGCGCTGACCGGCGCGCTGGGCGGCGGGCACGCCGAGTTCCTGCTGCAGGGGGTCACCGGCTCGGGCAAGACCGAGGTCTACCTCGGAGCGGTGCAGGCGGCGCTCGATGCCGGGCGCACGGCGATCGTGCTCGTGCCCGAGATCGCGCTGACGCCCCAGGTGCTGTGGCGCTTCCGGGCCCGGTTCGGCGACGTGGTCGCGGTGCTGCACTCGGCGCTGAGCCTCGGCGCGCGCCACGACGAGTGGATGCGCCTGCGCGGCGGGGAGGCGCGCGTGTGCGTGGGTCCGCGCTCGGCGGTGTTCGCGCCGCTCGCCGACCTGGGGCTGATCATCGTCGACGAAGAGCACGAGAGCTCCTACAAGCACGAGGGCGACCCGCGCTACGACGCCCGTCACGTCGCCCGGTGGCGCGCCCGCCAGCACGGCGCGCTGCTCGTCGCCGGCTCGGCGACCCCGCGTCCCGAGAGCGTGCGGGCGATGCCCCGCCTGCGGCTCGACCGGCGGATCGACCATCGCCCCCTGCCGCCGGTGCAGGTGCTCGACATGCGCGGCTTTCATCAGCCGCTGCATCCCGAGACGCGGCTCGCGCTCGCCGACCTGCGCCGCGCGAGTGGCAAGGCCATCCTGCTGCTCAATCGCCGCGGCTGGTGCAACTTCCTCTCCTGCCGCGCCTGCGGGCGGGTGTGGGAGTGCCCCGACTGCGAGGTCGCGCTCGTCCTGCACCGGAGCCGGATGACTCGAGTCCCGCCCACCCAGCGGCCCGATCACGCGAGGCTGGATGCCGAGAGCCGGACGATTCGCGCGGCGCGCGATTCGGCGAGGCAGGATGCCGAGCGCGCGCCCGGCGCGAACGCAGGCCCGAGCAATTTCGTCGCCTGCCACCACTGCGGGCACCGCGAGCGCGTGCCCGAGCGCTGCCCCGCGTGCGGGTCGGTGTCGGTGGCGCGCCACGGCGCCGGCACCGAGCGGATCGAGCACGAGCTGCGCGAGGCGCTCGGATCCGATCCCGCCCACCCGTTCCCGATCTTCCGTCTCGACGCCGACTCTTCGGCGCTCGCCGGTCGCGCGCGCACGCTCGAGGCGTTCGGCGCCGCGGGAGCCGGGGTGCTCGTCGGCACCCAGATGGTCGCCAAGGGCCACGACTTCCCCGACGTCTCGCTCGGCCTCGTGCTCGACGCCGACCAGACGCTGCGCTTCCCCGACTTCCGCGCCGAGGAGCGGACGTTCGCGCTCATCACCCAGCTCGCGGGGCGCACCGGCCGCGGACCGCTGCCCAGCCGGGTGCTCGTGCAGACGCTCGCCCCCGAGGCGCGACCGATCCGCTACGCGGTCCGCCACGACGCCGACGGCTTCGTCGCCGACGAGCTCATCCGCCGCGAGGCGCTCGCCTATCCGCCGTTCGCGTCGCTCATCCGGGTCGTCTGCTCGGCGGCCGAGGAGCCGCTGGCCCGCGAGACCGCCGAGGCGCTCGCCGCGCAGCTCGCCGACGCCGACGCCCTCGTCCTCGGGCCGGCGCCGCTGTTCGCCCTCCGCGGCCGCGCCCGCCATCAGCTCGTGCTCAAGGCGACCGCTCGCCAGGCCGCGATCGACGCCGTCGGCCACGCCGTCGACCGCATCGCGCCCGGGGCCGCACGACGCGGCGCGAGCGTCAGCGTCGACGTCGATCCCCGGTGACCCGCCCGGTCCAAGCGACCCCGCCCGGTCCAGGGACCCGCCCGGTCCCCAGTGACCCCCGGTCCCCAGTGACCCCCGGTCCCCAGTGACCCCCGGTCCCCAGTGACCCCCGGTCCCCAGTGACCCCCGGTCCCCAGTGACCCCCGGTCCCCAGTGACCCG
>Ga0213875_10000432_pt1 | contig 36597 bp, 41 predicted proteins | sample BarmaccomBMRX_R8_FD_160105 | JGI IMG/M metagenome (GOLD analysis project Ga0213875, IMG submission 160105) | Root-associated microbial communities from Barbacenia macrantha in rupestrian grasslands, the National Park of Serra do Cipo, Brazil - RX_R8 | ecosystem: Host-associated > Plants > Roots...
GTTGCCGTGGCGGCCGGCGAGCTTGTCGCCCTCGGCGATCTTGCGCTTCTTGGCCACGAACACGCGGACCAGGTCGTTGACGCCCGGCGGCAGGTCGTCGCCCTCGTCGCGACTGAACGTCTTGACGTCGATGACGACGCCGCCCTCGCCGTGGGGGACCTTCAGCGAGGTGTCGCGGACCTCGCGCGCCTTCTCCTTGAAGATCGCGCGGATCAGCTTCTCCTCGGCGGTCAGCTCGGTCTCGCCCTTCGGCGTGACCTTGCCGACGAGCAGGTCGCCGGAGGCCACCTCGGCGCCGATGCGGACGATGCCGCGGTCGTCGAGGTTGCGCAGCGACTCCTCGGAGCGGTTCGGGATGTCGCGGGTGATCTCCTCGTCCCCGAGCTTCGTGGTCCGGGCGTCGATCTCGTACTCCTCGATGTGGATCGAGGTGAGCTCGTCGTCGGAGACCAGACGCTTGGAGAGGATGATCGCGTCCTCGAAGTTGTAGCCCTCCCACGACATGAAGGCGACGAGCAGGTTCTTGCCCAGCGCCATCTCGCCCATGTCCGAGGCCGAGCCGTCGGCGAGCACCGTGCCCTGCTCGACGCTGGCGCCCACGGTCACGATCGGCTTCTGGTGGATGAGCGTGCCCTGGTTGGAGCGCATGAACTTCTGCAGCTCGTACTCCTCGCCGCCGTCGGGGCCGTCGACGACGATCTGCTCGGCATCGACGTAGGCGACGGTGCCCGGCGCCCGGGCGATCGTCACGTCGCCCGTGTCGATCGCCGCGCGCCGCTCCATCCCGGTGCCGACGAGCGGGGCGTCGGTGACCAGCAGCGGCACGGCCTGGCGCTGCATGTTCGATCCCATCAGCGCCCGGTTGGCGTCGTCGTGCTCGAGGAACGGGATCATCGCGGTCGCGACCGACCAGATCTGCTCGGGCGAGACGTCGATCAGGTCGACCTGATCGGGGGTGACGGTGACGTACTGCCCCGCCTGGGTGCGGCACAGGATCTCGCCGACGAGGTGCCCGTTCTCGTCGACCGGGGTGTTGGCCTGGGCGATGATCGACTCCTCCTCCTGGGTGGCGTCCACGCGCACGATCTCGTCCGTGACCCTGCCGCCCTTGACGACGCGGTACGGGGTGGTGACGAACCCGTGCTCGGAGATCTCCGCGTAGGAGGACAGCGAGCCGATCAGGCCGATGTTCGGACCCTCGGGGGTCTCGATCGGGCACATCCGGCCGTAGTGGGTCGGGTGCACGTCGCGGACCTCGATCGGCGCCCGCTCGCGGGTCAGTCCGCCGGCGCCGAGGGCGGAGAGCCGCCGCCGGTGGGTCAGGCCGCTCAGGGAGTTGGTCTGGTCCATGAACTGGCTGAGCTGCGAGCTGCCGAAGAACTCCTTCAGCGCCGCGACCACGGGACGGATGTTGACGATCGTCTGCGGGGTGATCGTGTCGGCGTCCTCGGTGGTCAGACGCTCGCGGACGACGCGCTCCATGCGGTAGAGCCCGATGCGGAACGCCTCCTGGATGAGCTCGCCGACGGTCCGCAGGCGGCGGTTGCCGAAATGCTCGTACTCGTCGAGGTGGTCCTGGATCGGCTCGCGCGGCAGCGCGACGGCCTCGGCGGCGTAGTCCTTGATCTCGGACTCGGGCTCCTCGGGCATCCCGAGCAGCCGCGGCAGCGAGATGAGCTCCTTGACCAGGGCGATGATGTCGTCGTGGGTCAGGGTGCGGCTGTCGAGGTCGATGTCGAGCCCGAGGCGCGAGTTGAGCTTGTAGCGCCCCACGCGCGTGAGGTCGTAGCGCTTGGGGTCGAAGAACAGCTGATTGAGCAGTGACCGGGCCGCGTCGATCGACGGCGGCTCGCCGGGACGCTGCTTCTTGAACAGCTCGATCAGCGAGCCCTCCTCGGTCCGCGTGACCTCCGGGTCGGCGTCGACCGTGTTGCGGATGTAGAGCGAGTTGTCGAACAGGCTGAGGATCTCTTCGTCGGTCGCGTAGCCCATCGCGCGCAGGAGCACCGTGACCGGCAGCTTGCGCTTGCGATCGATACGGACGTAGACGCGGCCCTTCTTGTCGATCTCGAGCTCGAGCCACGACCCGCGGGCGGGCATCAGGTTGGCGATGAAGACCTGCTTCTCACGGTCCTTGGGCTCCATCACGTAGGCGCCGGGCGACCGGACGAGCTGCGTGACGACGACGCGCTCGGTGCCGTTGATGATGAACGTGCCCCGGTCGGTCATCCAAGGGAAGTCGCCCATGAACACCGACTGCTCGCGGATCTCCCCGGTCTCGCGATTGATGAAGGCGACGGTGATGGTCAGCGGCCGCGCGTAGGTGAGGTCCTTCTCCCGGCACTGTTCGAGGCTCGCCACGGGCTCGTCGAACTGGAACTCGCCGAACTGGACGGCGAGGTTGCCGGTGTAATCCTCGATCGGCGAGATGTCGTCGATCGTTTCGCGCAGCCCGCCGGCGGCGGGATCGGTCAGCCAGATGAACGACTTGCGCTGGATGTCGATCAGGTTGGGGACTTCGAGGACCTTGTTCAGACGCGCGAAGCTGCGGCGCGTCCGGGGGGCGTGAGCGGTAGCCAAGACGGCGACTCCTCGGGGCGGTCGAGAGGGAGACGAACTGGCCCGGGCCGGGGTCCGACAGGCCTCGGTTCAGGCGCGACCAGCAAAGATAGCACACGGTATCGCGACCCTGTGCAGGCGTTCAGCTCTCACGGACCCCGCCCTCGGCGTCCGCGTATGTGGCGCGGCGCCGCATGTTCCGGGCGGCTACGACTATCGGCTGCGCGGGGCAGTGTAGGGGGTTAATGAGTCGGCGGCAACCCCGCACGGTGCGAGATTCGCCCCGCGGCCGACGCGCACCCACTCCGCGACCGCACGCGGTCCTCGCCGCACTCGCACGCGGTCCTCGCCGCACTCGCACGCGGTCCTCGCCGCACTCGCACGCGGCCGTCGCACCCCCACGCGAGCGTCGCGCTTCGTGCCGGTCGGGGCACGGCGCGCGACGCCTCGCGGTCGGCGACGGAGCTACTTCAGCTCGACGCTGCCTCCGGCCTCCTCGATGTCGGCCTTGAGCTTGTCGGCCTCGTCCCTGTCGACGCCCTCCTTGACGGGCTTGGGCGCCTCGTCGACGAGCGCCTTGGCCTCCTTGAGGCCGAGCCCGGTGGCGGCGCGGACGACCTTGATCACCTGGATCTTCTTCTCGCCGGCGGCGGTCAGGACGACGTCGAAGCTCGTCTGCTCCTCGGCGGCCTCGCCGCCGCCGTCGGTCGGGGCGGCGGCCGGCGCGGGCGCGGCGACCGCGGCCGCCGACACGCCGAACGCCTCCTCGAGCGCCTTGATGCGCTCGGAGAGCTCGAGGACGGAGATCGACTTCAGCTCGTCGATCCATTCTTGGGTACTGGTGGCCATTGGGTGCCTCCTTACTCGTCGGACCCCGCCGCGTCCGGTGCGGCCGGGGCGTCAGGTTCTGTGGTCTCGGTCACGGCTTCGGGCTCGGCGGCAGCCCCGGGCTCGGCGGCAGCCCCGGGCTCGGCGGCAGCCCCGGGCTCGGCGGCAGCCCCGGGCTCGGCGGCAGGCGGAGCCTGGTCGCCCACGAGGACGGGCGGGTCCATGTCCGCGATCGCCTGCAGCTGGATCGCCACGCCGGCGATCAGCGCGTTCAACGTCCGCACGAGCCCCGAGAGCGGCGCGGCGATCGTGCCCACGAGCTGGCCGTGCAGCACCTCGCGCGCGGGCAGCCGCGCGATCGAGCGCACGTCCTCGGCGCTCAGCGCCTCGCCGTTCAGCACGCCGCCCTTGAACTCGAGCAGCTGCAGCGAGCGCGCCGTGTCGTTCAGCGCCTTGGCGGCGAGCGCGGCGTCGCCGTCGACGAGCGCCAGTGCCGTCGGGCCGATCAGCATCGGCTTGAGCATGTCCATCCCCGCCTTGTCGGCGGCGCGCTCGGACAGCGAGTTCTTGACCACGCGGAAGCGGGCATCGGCCTCGCGCAGGCGGACGCGCAGCGCGGCCACCTGGGAGACCGAGATCCCGCGGTAGTCGACCGCGAACACGGCCTCGGCGCTCTGGATCTGCTCGGCGATCTCGTCGACGACCGCCGTCTTCTGCTTTCTGTTCATCTGCGCTCTCTCCGTTCAAGAACGATTGACGCCCGCGCGAGTCGGCGGGCGTCGGAGGCGCAGACGGCCCCGCAGGGCAGTCGGGCGTCGAGCTGTCCGCCTGCTCCGGGCTTGTGCGCTGGGCCGCCGGAGGTCTTGGGTCGGTCTCGTGTGTGGTGCGCGACCGATTGTAGAGGCTATGCCGCCACCGGCTCCTCGACGATGTCCCGGGTGCGCGACGGGTCGACCTTGACCCCCGGCCCCATCGTCGACGCGAACGTCACCGAGCGGATGTAGCGGCCCTTGGCGGCCGACGGCTTGGCACGGATGAGCTCATCCATGACCGCCGCGTAGTTCTCGAGCAGCGCGCGCTCCTCGAAGTCCTTCTTGCCGATCACGAGGTGGACGATCGCGGTGCGATCGGTGCGGTACTCGACCTTGCCCGACTTGGACTCGCCGACGGCCTTGGCCACGTCCATGGTGACGGTGCCGACCTTTGGGTTGGGCATCTTGCCCGCGGGTCCGAGGATCCGCCCCAGGCGCCCGACGACCGGCATCATGTCGGGCGTCGCGATCGCGACGTCGAAATCGTCGAAGCCGTTCTGGATCTGCTGGGCGAGATCGTCTGCGCCGACGACGTCGGCGCCGGCCTCCTCGGCCTCACGCGCCTTGTCGCCCGCAGCGAAGACGATGACCTTGACGTCCTTGCCGAGGCCGTTGGGCAGCGCGACCGTCCCGCGCAGCTGCTCGTCGGCGTGCCGGACGTTCAGGCCCGTGCGCACGTGCACCTCGACCGACTCGTTGAAGCGGACGCCGCTCAGCTGCTTGACCAGCGCGATCGCCTCGCCGGGCGTGTACTCGCGCGAGCGGTCGAAGCGCTGCTTGGCGTCGGAGTAGCTCTTTCCATGCTTGGGCATCAGCGTCCCTCGTTCGTCGTCATACCACGTCGACGCCCATCGAGCGAGCCGTGCCGGCGATGATCCTGGCGGCGGCGTCGACGTCGTGGGCGTTCAGGTCGGCCATCTTGCGCTCGGCGATCGCGCGCAGCTGGTCGCCCGTGATCTGGGCGACCTTTTCGCGATGGGGCTCGGGCGAGCCCTTCTCGAGCGACAGCGCCTGTTTGATCAGAACCGCGGCCGGAGGGCTCTTCGTGATGAAGGTGAACGAGCGGTCCTCGTAGACCGTGATCACGACCGGGATCACCGTGCCCGCGTCGGATTGCGTCTGGGCGTTGAACGCCTTGACGAACTCCATGATGTTGACGCCGTGCTGGCCCAGTGCGGGGCCGACCGGCGGAGCCGGACTCGCCTGGCCGCCAACCGCCTGGAGCTTGATCTGGGTGAGGACCTTCCTGGCCATCGCTCGCGTTCCTCGGCCCCGTCTAGACCTTCTTGACCTGGTCGAAGGCCACCTCGACCGGCGTCTCACGGCCGAAGATGGAGACCAGCACCTTGAGCCGCTGGGCGTCCTCGTTGACCTCGGAGATCTCGCCCGAGAAGTCCGACAGCGGGCCCGACACCACCTTGACCGACTCGCCGATCGAGAACTGCGCGCGGCTGCGCGGTCGCTCGGCGGGCTCCATGTGCAGGAGCCGATCGACCTCGGCCTGGGTGAGCGGGACCGGCTCGTTGGAGGCTCCGACGAACCCGGTCACCCCAGGGGTGCCCTTGACCAGCGACCACGAGTCCTCGTTGAGATCCATCTGCACGAGCACGTAGCCGGGCATGGTGCGCTTCTCGACGGTGACCTTCTGGTTCTCCTTCATCTCGGAGACCGACTCGGTCGGCACGACGATCTGGCGCACGGCGCGCTGCTGGTTGAGCGATACGACGCGGTGCTCGAGATTGTGCTTGACCTTGTTCTCGTGACCGGAATAGGTGTTGACGACGTACCAGCGGAACATTTCTCTCTCTGAAGGCTTCTAGTCGAGGATGAAGTGGACGACCTTGCCGGCCACCCAATCGGCCACGCCGAGGAAGACGCCGGCGACGATCACGAACCCGATCACGACTCCCGTGGCCTGCATCACCTGCCGGCGATCGGGCCACTGTACCCGTTGGAGCTCACGCCAGCTTCCCTGGAAGAACTGGACGAGCCTCGCAACCCCGCGAGGCGCGGGCGCCGTCGAGCGCCGGCGTGCGAGCGCCGCGCCGCCATCCTCTGACTCCTCGTCGTCGAGGTCCTCGTCGTCGAGATCCTCGTCCTCGAGGTCCTCGTCCTCGGCGACCTGGTCGGCCGGACGGCCGACCGCCATCTGGGCCTCGGCGAGCTCGACGTCGGGCGTCGCGTGCTCGATCGGATCGGGGGTCGGCTCGGCGGACTGCCTCGACGCGGGCGACTCGGGCGCCACCTCCTGGACGGCGTCGTCCGCGGCCTGCGGCTGATCGCCGTCTCGCTCGCGGACGGGGTCGCGCCGCTGGCCGGGCGCGGTGGCCACGCCGCGGCGGCGCGCGGGATCGTCGGCGGGACGGCGCGGGCGCCGGTCGCTGCGACGCTTGCGGTTACGAGCCATGGCGGCCTTCGGTCAGCGCGTCTCGCGATGCGGCGTGTGCGTGCGGCACCAGCGGCAGTACTTGCGCAGCTGCAGCCGCTCGGGATTGTTCCGCTTGCTCTTGTTGGTCTGGTAGTTCCGGCGCTTGCACTCTTCGCAGGCGAGAGTGGCGGCGATCCGGACGTCTCCACGGGCCATGTCGCGCTTCTCGGTGGGTCGTGAGCAGGATCGATCTCCGCATGGCGCGCGCGGCCGCGCCGCCGCCCGGAGCCGACACCCCAGTGTAGCGGCGAGCGACCGGGCACGCGCCCGTGCGGCGACGGGCACAATCCCCCGGATGCTCCGTTTGGCCGGAATCATGATCTCGATCGGCTTCGCGGACTCGCTGAACCCGACCACGATCGCGCCGGCGCTGTACCTGGCGACCGGGAGCCGCGACTCCCGCCGCCAGGTCGCCCAGTTCACGCTCGCGGTGTTCGCCGTGTACCTCCTCGGCGGCCTCGTGATCGCGCTCGGCCCCGGCCAGCTGCTGCTCGCGCTCCTCCCCCACCCCGGCCGCCACCTCTCCTACCTGCTCGAGATCGTCGCCGGGGTCGCGCTGCTGACCGGCTCGGCCTTCCTGTGGGGCTACCGCCGCAACCTCGCCGACCGGCCGCCCCCCGAGGTCACCGCCGACGGACGGTCGAGCGCGCTGCTCGGCGCGACGATCACCGCGGTCGAGCTGCCGACGGCCTTCCCCTACTTCGCCGCGATCGCCGCCGTGGTCGGCTCGGACTTCGACGTCGCGCGCCAGGTCATCCTGCTGCTGCTGTTCAACGTCTGCTTCGTCGCCCCGCTGCTCGCGATCATCGTCACGCTCGCTTGGGCCGGTCCTGATGCGGCGAGCGTCCTGAGCCGCGGGCGCGAGTTCCTGGACCGCCGCTGGCCGGTCGTCCTCGCCGTGCTCGGGCTCGCCGCCGGCGTGATCGTCACCTTCCTCGGCACCACCGGGCTCGCCAGCCTCCATCACAACCGCCTCGGGAAGATCGCCCGGGGCCTCCGGAGGCTGCTGCACCGCTGACGCCGCCGCCCGGACCGGCGCATCGGCGCGCGGCGACCTCCATGCTGGTCCGGTGCCGACGCGCGGACTGGACCTGAGCCGTCTCGTCGAGCTGGAGGTCGAGCTCGGGCTCGACGTTGCCGCGATCGTCGACATGCTCGTCGACGAGCTCGACGACGCGCTACGCCGCATCGACGCCGCGCTGGCGGCCGGCGATCTTCCGCCGGCGGCGCTCGCCGCGCACGCGGCGCGCAACAGCGCGCTGATGATCGACGTCGAACCGCTGCTCGTCGCGTTGCGCGGCGTCGAGCGCGCCGCCCGCCGCCCCGACCTGTCCGGCGCCCGTCGGGCCGCGCGGACGCTCGCCGACGACTGGACGGCGCTGCGCGCCGAGCTGCGCGCGGCGACGCATCCGGTCGGCTGAGCGTAAGGCGCCGCCGAGCGCGACGCCGGCGGCGGCGATCGTCAGGGCTGCCGAGCGCGGCGACGCATCCGGTCGGCTGAGCGTCGGGCGCTGCCGAGCGCGATGCCGGCGGCGGCGATCGTCAGGGCTGCCGAACGCGACGCCGGCGGCGGCGGTCAACGCCCCGGCGAGCGTCAGCGGGCTGTGCCGGTCCTGCGCGCAAACCTGGATGCCTAAGCGACGCTCAGCGTCGGTTATCCATCCAGGCTCAGCTGGAGACGATCTAGGCGGCGGCCGCGACCCGGGCGCGCTGGCGCTCGGGGGCGATCCGCACCACCGACCATGCGAGGCCGATGCGCTCCAGCCCGCTGATGATCAGGCCCGAGGGGTCGAGCTCCCACCGGCGCAGGCCGTGATAGGCCGAGCGGGGGAACGCGTGGTGGTTGTGATGCCAGGACTCGCCGAAGGAGAGCAGGGCGAGCCAGGCGACGTTGGTCGACTGGTCGGCGACGTCGAACCGGCGGCGGCCGAAGAAGTGGCAGACCGAGTTGACCGACCAGGTCACGTGGTGGACGAAGAAGATCCGGACGAGGCCGCCCCAGACGAGGCCGCGAGCGGCGCCGTCGAGGGTGAACCCGTGCACGACGAAGCCCGCGGCGGTCGGAATGAGCAGCGACAGGAGCGCCAGCAGCGGGAAGCCGCGTCCGATGCGGCGCATCGCCGGATCCTCGTAGAGGTCGGGGGCGTATCGCTTCCAGTCGGATTGGCCCTGGGTCTCGAGCAGCCACCCCACGTGGGCGTGCACCAGCCCGGCGAGGCCGCTGCCGTGTCCGACGTGCGGACTGTGGGGGTCGCCCTCCTGGTCGGCGTGGGCGTGATGCTTGCGGTGATCGGAGACCCAGTCGAGCACCGAGCCCTGCACCGACAGCGATCCCGCGATCGCAAAGCCGCGCTCGAGCCACGGGTAGGTGGCGAACGCGCGGTGGGTCAGCAGACGGTGAAAGCCGACGGTGACCCCGAGCCCGGTGATCAGGTACATGGCGACGAGGATCGCCAGGTCCGCCCAGTCGACGGCGCGGTTCCACAGCATGACGATCGCGACGAGCACGCCGAGGAATGGCAGGACAACGCCGACCAGGTTTCCGTAGCGCTCGGTGCGGGTCATGGCCGCGGTAGTTTCTCACGCTGGACGCGCAATTTCTTGCGGTTCGGCGTGAAGCCGTAGCACAGAACTTCGACGGATCGCACAATCACCGTCGGTCGTTGCGACCGTAGAGAACGCGACGCGGGAGCGGCACCGGCGACAGCGCGTCGACCGATTCGCCGAGCAGGCGGCGTGGCGCCAGCTTGGCGACGAGCACCTCGAGCTCGGAGCGCTCAGCCTTGGTGAGATGGCTCGGGCGGCCTCGGCCAGCGCGCATGAGCGCGATCAGCCGTCGGCGCTCCGCGGCGGTGAGCGCGGTGACGTGGTCGCGCGTCAGGAGCGCGATCTCGGCGACGGCGATCAGGCGCAGCAGCGGCACGCGGCGCAGTCCGGGCACGCGCTCGGCGGCGCGGCCGATCACCTGGGTCACGGGTCCGGAGGGCACAAACCCCGAGTCTAGGCGGGTCCGGCGAAGACAACGGCGGGGAGCGCCCCGCGCAGTCGGCGGGGCGCTCCGGAAGCCGTAGAAACGCTTACAGCTGGGTGACGACCGACTTGACCTCGAGGTAGTTGTTGAGCACCTCGTGGCCCATCTCCCTGCCCCAACCCGACTCCTTGTAGCCGCCGAACGGCAGCGAGGCGTCGAAGACGTTGTAGCAGTTGACCCACACCGTGCCGGCCCGCAGCTGCTTGGCGATGCGGTGCGCCTTGGAGATGTCCTTGGTCCAGACGCCCGCGGCGAGACCGTAGGTGGAGGTGTTGGCGGTCGGCATGACGTCGTCGGCGTTCTTGAACGGCGAGACGGTGACGACCGGGCCGAAGATCTCCTCGGCCTCGACCTTCATATTCGGGTTGGTGTGCGTCAGCACGGTCGGCTCGACGAAGTAGCCCTTGTCGCCCTTGCGCTGACCGCCGGTGGCGAACTCGGCGCCCTCGTCGCGCCCTGACTCGAAGTAGCCGCACACGCGGTCCAGCTGCTCCTGGGAGACGAGCGGGCCCATCTCGGTCTGCGGATCCTGACCGGACCCGACCTTGATCGACTTGGCGTGATCGGTGACGCCCTGCAGCACGTCGTCGAAGTCCTTGGACTCGACGTAGAGGCGCGATCCGGCGGAGCAGCACTGGCCGTGGTTGAAGAAGATCGCGTTTGCCGCGCCCGGAATCGCCGTCTCCATGTCGGCGTCCGAGAACACGATGTTCGGCGACTTGCCGCCGAGCTCGAGCGTCAGCTTCTTCAGGTTGCCGGCGGCCGCCCGGACGATCTCCTTGCCGACCTCGGTCGAGCCGGTGAACGCGACCTTGTCGACGTCGTCGTGCGCGGCGAGAGCCGCGCCCGCGTCGCCGGCGCCGGTGACGACGTTGACCACCCCCGGCGGGACGCCGGCCTCGAGGATCAGCTCGGCGAGCCGCAACGCCGACAGCGGCGTCTGCTCGGCGGGCTTCAGGATCACGGTAACGCCCGCGGCGAGCGCCGGGGAGAGCTTCCACGCCGCCATGAGCAGCGGGAAGTTCCACGGGATGATCTGGCCGACGACCCCGATCGGATCCTTCAGGGTGTAGGCGTGGAACTCCGCGCCCGGCATGTAGGGCACCGAGATCGGGATCGTGTTGCCCTCGATCTTGGTCACCCAGCCGGACATGTAGTGGAAGATGTCGGCGGCGAGCTCGACGTCGGCAGCGCGGGCGATGGCCAGCGGCTTGCCGTTGTCCAGTGACTCGAGCGCGGCGAGCTCGTCGGCGTGCTCGAGCATGAGGTCGCCGATCCGGTGGATGATGCGCGAGCGCTCGTTCGGCTTCATCTTCGTCCAGGTCTGGGCATCGAAGGTGGCGCGCGCGGTCTTCACGGCCCGGTCGATGTCCTCCGAGGTGCCCTCGGCCACGTTGGCGAGCACCTCGCCGGTGGCCGGGTTGTACGTCTCGAACGTCTTGCCCGATGCCGCGTCGACCCAGTCGGAGCCGATCAGGATCTTGTGCGGGGAATTGACGAACTTGACGGCTGCTTCGTCAATGGGGTCGGCAATCGCCATACGCGATGTGCTCCTCTCTCGTGTCGGCCCGGTGGACAGGCCCCGGTGCCGACCAACGGCGGTCGGTTTTCAACTCGCCAGTATCGCGCGTGCCGAGGGACAGAGCAAGGCCGGGATCACCGTCGCATAGGGGTTGCATAGGCGCCGCGGCCCTCCGGGCGGACTCGTCCCCGCCCGGAGGCTCCGGCGACGCAGGCCCTAGGCGGACCGCAGCAGCGTGATCGCCTCCGAGGGCGTGCCGGTCACCGCCGACGCGGCGATGCCGACCTCGCGCACGACGCCGCCCTGGACGCGGATCACCGCGGTGGCCCCCCTGCCGCCGATCAGGTACCACGTGCTGCCCGAGACGCGGATCCCGCGCGGCAAACGGAGCCTGTGCTTGCCCGACCCGACCTTGGCGCCCGGCTTGATCTTGCCGACCGCGTAGTGCCGGTTCGTGGTCAGGGCGAGCACGATCGTGCCGCGCACCGACCTCTGCGTCTTGCGCGACAGATGGCGCAGGGCGGCGCTCGGCGCGTAGGCGAACCGGATCGAGCCGCCCTTCAGGCAGACGCTCTGGAAGCCGTGCGCGGCCTTGCGCGCCGGGAGACGTCGCCCGGCCTGCCTGCGCGAGAGGCCGAGGGTGACGATGCCCAGCCGGTTGCCCGACAGCTTGCCGGTGGCCGCCGGACAGCTCGCGCCCTCGCTGGTGGCGGGCGGCCTGCTGGCCCCCGGGCCCGAGGCGGCGCCCGGCTCGTTGATCGGAGCGCTCGGGGTCGAGTCGGCACTCGCCGAGCCGGCGCTGTTGGTGCCGGTCTCGGTGACGACGAGGGCGTGACCGTAGTCGTCGTTGGTCGCCCTGTAGGCCATCGACGTCGCGCCCGCGACGCGCGTGCAGTTGGTGCCGGTGCTGCTGCACCGTGACCACTGGTACTGATAGGACATCGGATGGTTGGTCCACGTCCCGGTGCGCGCGGTCAGCGTGGCGCCCACGACGGCGTTGCCGGTGATCGACGGCACCAGCGACGGCGTCGGCGCGGGGGTGAACGTGTCGATCGTGTTGTTGTCATCGCCGAGCACGTACACCTGATCGCTGCTGTTGACGGTGATGCTCTGGGCGATGAGCGGCGAGTCGACGGCGGGAACGCCGTAGTTCGGCGGGCCGACCGTCCCGTTGCCGGCGATCACGGCGAGGTACCCACCGGGGCCGACCTCCTCGACGCGGCGGTTGCCCGTGTCGGCGATGAACACGTCACCGGTGGCGTCGACGTCGACGCCGCGCGGACCGTTCAGCGGCGAGCTCGTGGCCCTGCCCGGTACGGCCGCCCCCGCGGTCCCGGTGCCGGCGACGATCGCCAGCGTCCCGGTCGGGGTCACCCGCTCGACCGCGCTGTTGCCGGTGTCGGCGATGTAGATGTCACCGTCGGGCCCGGCGGCGACGCCGAGCGGGCCGCGCAGGCCCGAGGCGGTGGCCGACCCGCCGGCGGCCGCGCCCGGGGCTCCGTGACCGGCGAGCACCGAGAGCGTGCCCGCGGGCGTGACCTTGTCGACCTGGTCGTTGCCGGTATCGGCGATGTACACGTTGCCGGCGGCGTCCACCGCGACGTCGGAGGGGTCGTTCAGGCGCGAGCTCGCCGCCGGCCCCGGCGTGGCGGGCCCGGCGACGTCATCGGGCTGGCCCGCGAACTGGGTCAGGATGCCCGAGGGGGTGACCCGGTAAACTTGGTTGGCCTCCGCGTCGGCGATGTAGACGCTTCCGTCGGGCCCGGCCGCGACCCCGAGCGGAAGCACGAGCGGCGAGCTCGTCGCCGCCACGTTGAAGCTGGCCCGCGAGGAATGACCGGTGCCCGCGAGCACGGTCAGTGTGCCACCGGGGCTGATGCGCCCGACGAACGGTGAGAACGCGTCGGCGAAGTACACGTTGCCCGCGGCGTCGACCGATCCCCCGGCGGGGCTGTCGAGTGACACGCTGGTGGCGGGAACCCCGCTGGCGGGCGCGCCGGTGCCGCGGACGCCGTTGCCGCCGAACGGCGACAGCGCAAGGCCGGCAGCCGACGCCGAGCTGGAACCGATCGCAAAGCACAACAGCGCGATGACGGCGACGGCGCAGGCGATGGCAGCCGACCGGGTCCAACCGACGACGGATGATTCAGATCGTGACATGGCGTTGCCCCCCTTCACGGAGATACGAGTGACCGCCCGGTACCCTTTACGCCTCCTGCGCAAGAAGTCCTCCGCGGCGGGAGTACCAACCCCAAGGGACGGCGAAAGTTTCGCTAGGTGTCCCGAGTGATCGGCAGCCCGGCGAATTCCTGAAGGAGCGCGCGGGCGGCGGCGGTTCCCAGCCCGACGTACTCGGCCAGCAGCCGCTCGTTGGGCGAATGGATGTTGGCGTCGGGCAGCGAGAAGCCGGTGATGATCGTCGGGATCCGGCGCTCGGCGAGGGTGGCGACGATCGGCAGGGTGCCGCCCGAGCGGATGAGCGCCGGGCGCGCTCCGAGGGCGCGCTCGAACGCGATGACGCCGAGGCGCACCGGCTTGGAATCGGGGTCGACGAGTCCGGGCGCCGCCGACGAGCGCAGCTCGAGCTCGAGGTCGGCGCCCGCCGGCACCGCCCGGCGCAGGAGCTGACGCAACGTCGCTTCGATCGCCTCCGGATCCTGGCCGGGCGCCAAGCGGATCGACACGTTGGCGTGCGCCTCGACGGGCAGGACGGTCTTGGTCAGCATCGGCGAGCCCGCCACGATGCCGTTGACGTCGAGCGCCGGCTCGGCGAACGTGCGCAGGTAGAACTCATCGGCGGCCCGCGGATCCATCGGTCGGGCGCCCTGCCCGGCGAGCTCGTCGGCGCCGGCCGGCAGCGTGCGCCAGCCCTCGAGCTCGGCCGCGGTCGGCTCGGCGCGGCCGGCCCGCAGCGCGTCGACGAGCCGGCCGTCGCCGGCGGTGACTGCGGCGAGCGTGTCGATGAGCGCGTGCGCCGCGTTCAACGCCGCGCCTCCGTACAGGCCGGAGTGCAGGTCGCGCTCCCCGGTGCGCAGCGTCAGGTGGAAGTAGACGAGCCCGCGGGTGGCGAGGTCGAAGCAGGGCCGCCCGCGCGCGATCATCCCGCTGTCGAAGATGACCCCGGCCTCGGCCCCCCGCTCGTCCTGTGCCAGGAAGCGCAGGATCGAGTCCCCGCCCGTCTCCTCCTCCCCGTCGCAGCAGAAGCGGACGTTGACCGGCAGCTCGCCGGCGCGCGCGAGCTCGCGCGCCGCGCTCAGCAGCATGTACAGCTGGCCCTTGTCGTCGGCCACCCCGCGCGCGTACAGATACTCGCCGCGGATCTCGGGCTCGAAGGGCGCCGACTCCCACAGCTCGAGCGGATCGGGCGGCTGGACGTCGAAGTGCCCGTAGCACAGGATGGTCGGCGCGCCGGCGGCGTCGCGGGAGGCGGGCACCTCGCCGACGGCAAGCGGCTCCCCGTGCCAGTCGACGAGCTCGGCCCGGCCGCCGGCCGCGCGGATGAACGCGCACACCCACTCGCCGGCGTCGAGCACCTGCGCGCGGTGTTCGGGGTCGGCGCTGACCGAGGGGATGCGCAGGAACTCCGCCAGCTCGTCGAACCACTCGTTCATCGTTGGGACCGTACTTCAGGCGGCGCTGTGCCGGTGGACCGCCGGTGCGCGCCGGCGCACTCCATCGGTCGGTCGCACCCGCGGCGCACCACGAGCGCGAGCCTGGTCCGTTCGACGCCACGCGGGGGAGAGACCTCTCAGCCAGGGCCGGCGGCGGCCAGCTCGCGGATCAGGGCGGCCTCGGGCGCGCTCGTGAAGCCGGTCAGCACCCAGGTCGCGCCCGCGCGCTCCCACTGGCGCGACGTCGGCCCCGGGAGGCACGTCGACGGCGGGGCCGCGATCGAGCAGCTCGGCGCGCGCCCGGGGGTCGGTGACCTCGCCGAACGGCTCGAGCTCTCCGTTGTGCTCGACGCCGAGCCCGGCGCCGACGGTCAGCCGGCCGCCGCTGAGCCGGTCGAGCGTGACAGTCTCGCGCGCGAGCTTGTGTACCCGCCGGCGCGAGAGCGGCGTCACGAGGGGGCCGATCCGCACCCGCTCGGTTGCGCAGGCGATTCCAGGATCTGCGCGCCGCTGCCCCGTCCCGACAGCCGGAGATCTCTCCCCGACCCCGACATCCGCTTCGCCCTCGGCTACGTGATGGCGGCCGCCCGCGCCGGCGGCGGCCCTGAGCGCGCGGTTATCGTTGGCTGGCCAGGCCTCAGCCAACGAAAAGGTGGACCCCGAGATGCCCATCGACTTCTCCCTCGATGATTCCGTCGCGCGAACGCGCGATCTCGTCGCCGACTTCGTCCGCGACGTCGTGATCCCCGCCGAGGGTCGCGACGCCGCCGAGCACGGCCTCGACGAGGGGCTGCGCGCCGAGCTGCAGGATGCCGCTCGGCGAGCGGGCGTCTTCGCTCCCCACGTCGCCGCCGAATACGGCGGCCTCGGGCTCGACGTGCGCGGCCAGGCCGTCGTCTTCGAGGAGGCCGGCTACAGCCTGCTCGGCCCCCAGGCGCTGAACTGCGCGGCTCCCGACGAGGGCAACATGCACCTGCTCTCCGTCGTCGCCAACCCCGAGCAGCGCGAGCGCTACCTGCGCCCGCTCGCCGCCGGCCAGACGCGGTCGTGCTTTGCCATGACCGAGCCGGCGCCGGGCGCGGGCAGCGATCCGGAGATGCTCGCGACCACCGCCGAGCGGGTGGCCGGCGGCTGGTCGATCACCGGACGCAAGTGGTTCATCACGGGCGCCGAGGGCGCCGCGTTCGCGATCTGCATGGCGCGGACGGCCGAGACGATCGAGCGCGGGCGCGGGGCGACGATGTTCCTGATCGACGCCGGCCACCCCGGGATGCGGGTGCAACGCGTCGTCGACGCCGAGGACCACAGCTTCCCGGGCGGTCACGCCGAAATGGTGTTCGAGGACTGTCGCGTGTCCGACGAGGCCATCCTCGGCGAGGTCTCCGAGGGATTCGGATACGCCCAGGTGCGGCTCGCCCCCGCGCGGCTGACCCATTGCATGCGCTGGCTCGGGCTCGCCCGGCGCGCGCACGACTTCGCGCTGGACCGGGCGTCCGATCGCGAGGCGTTCGGCGCCCGGCTCTCCGAGCTGGGGATGGTGCAGTCGATGATCGCCGACTCGGTGATGGACATCGAGGCCAGCCGCGGGCTGATCTGGCGGTGCGCGTACGCGCTCGATCACGGCTCCGCCGGTCGGCACGAGTCCTCGATCGCCAAGGCCTACGTCGCCGAGGCGGTCCACCGCGTCGTCGATCGCGCGGTTCAGATCTGCGGCAGCCTCGGCGTGTCGGGCGACGCGCCGCTGGCGCGCTATCTCGCCGAGGTGCGCCCGTTTCGCATCTACGACGGACCGACCGAGACCCACAAGTGGGCGATCGCGCGCCGCGCCGTCCGCGACCGGACCCGGGCGCGTGCCGACGCGTCGCAGCGGCTCACCCCCGCGTGAGCGGGCCGCTGCTGACGGCGCGCTTCCACGTCGTGATGGCCGACGTGGACGCGGCGCAGATCCTCTACTTCGCCACCCCGCTGCGCTGGGCCGAGCGGATGTTCTCGCGGTGGCGTCGCGAGGTCGGGCTGCCGATGTCCGAGATGTTGCGCACGGGCACGGGGACCCCGGCGGTGCGCTCCGAGATCACCTACGCGGCATCGCTGCACCTCGACGAGGAGGTCGAGGCGACGATGTGGTGCGATCGTCGCTCGACGCGCTCGTACACGACGCGTTACGACTTCGCCGCCGGCCCGGAGGGCCCGCTCGCCACCCAGGTGTGGCTGACCCAGGCCACGATCGAGCGCGACGCCGATGGCCGGATGCGCTCGGTGCCGATCCCCGGCGACCTCGCCGCCGCGCTCGGCGGCGGCTGACCGCGGTGCCTTCCCGCGCGCCCGACAGGGTGCCTTCCCGCGCTCTCAGCGCCATGCGTGCACGGACGCCGCCGGACCCTGACCGGTCAAGGCCGGGCGAGCAAGGCGCGGTAGTCCTCCCAGGTGTCGACGTCGAGCGGCACCGGACCGGTCACGGGCACGTCGACGACGTCGGCGCCGCGGCGGTGCAGCAGCTTCCAGACGCCCTTGTCGCCGTGCAGCGTCGCGAGCTCGGCGAACGTCGAGCGGTGAAAGGCGAGCGGATGCCCGCGACCATCGGCGTAGGCGCAGGCGGCCACCGCGGACTCGCCGCAGCCGTCGATGAGCGCCGTCACCGCCTCCCTTCGCACTCCGGGCTGATCGCCGAGCATCAGCACGAGCATCGTGGCGCGGGGGTCGACGGCGCGCAGCGCCGCGGCGATCGAGGACGAGCAGCCGGCGCCGAAGTCGGGGTTCTCGACGATCTGCACGCCGGTCAGGTCGACCCGTCCGCGGATCTCGTCGCCGGCGCCGCCGACCACGCACAGCAGCTGGTGCAGACCGCAGCCGCGTGCGGTGTCGAGGACGTGCCCGAGCAGTGAGCCGGTGCCGTAGGGCAGCAGCTGCTTGGGCTGACCGAGCCGGCGCGAGCCGCCAGCCGCGAGGACGAGGCCGCAGACGAAGCGGTCAGCGCCGCAGCTCATCGGGGTGCTCGCGCGCGTAGCGGTCAGGGCAGAAGCTCATCGGGGTGCTCGCGCGCGTAGCGCTCGCGGCAGCCCTCGCCGCAGAAGTACGCCGGTCCCGAGCGCAGGGCGAGCTGCGCCGTCGCCGGAGCGACCGCGACGCTCATCCCGCACACCGGGTCGACCGCGACCGGGGGCCCGGAGCCGGGTGGGCACCACCGCAGGCGGGGGGCGGGCTCGCGGTGAGCGGCGGCGACGAGCTCGGCGAGGATCGAGATCGCGATCTCGGCGGGCGTGCGCGCGCCGATGTCGATCCCGGCCGGCGTGTGCAGGCGGTCGCGCAGCTCGGGGGCGACCGCGAGCGCGTCGCGGACGACCGAGCCGCGGCGCGGGCTGGCCACGAGCGCGACGTAGGGGACGCCGCCCGAGAGCGCATGCTCGAGTGCCGCCTCCTCCTGCCCGCTGCCGTGGGCGGCGACGACGACCGCCGCGACCTCCTCGAGCTCGCCGAGCTCGGCGACGGTCGTGCGGCGGCAGTCGTAGCCGGCGGCGATCGCCAGCCGTTGCAGCGCCTGGGCGATCGGCGAGCCGCCGACCACGACGAGGCGGTTGGGCGGGAGCCGGGGCTCGAGGAAGATCTCGAGCGATCCGCCGCTGAGGCAGGGGTTGTGCTCGGTGACCGCCCCGTCGTCGCCCTCCTCGGAGCTCTCGACGTGACCGTCCGGGATGAGGCGCAGCAGCAGCGGCTCGCCGGTCTGCAGCGCCCGCAGCGAGTGCAGGCGGACCGAGGACTCGGCGCACACCCCGCCGACGAAGCCCTCGATCGTCCCGTCGCGGCGAACGATCGCGGTGTCCCCGGGGCGCACGCTCGTCGGCCGGCGCGCCCGCACGACGGTGGCGAGGACGAACGGCTCGCCGTCGGCCACGAGGCGCTGGACCTCGGAGGACAGCTCAGCGGCGATCATCGCGGTCCGCCCCGCTGCCTGCGCGCGGGCGCCACCGAGATCTCGGCGGCGATGTTGACCGTCCCGCAGCGCCCGCAGCGCACGCGCACGCGCCGGGTCATGTAGGCGGGGTCCATGCCGGCCGCGAGCACGTTGCCGCACTGCACGCAGGCGTAGTCGAACTCGCCGTTGCCGCGGAACACCGGCCGGTCGGGGTGATCCTGGACGGCGGTGCCGCCGTCGATCGGGACCTCCCCCGGCCGCACGGCTCGCATCGTCCGCAGCACCATCCGCGCTCCTAGGCGGCCGCGAACTTCTCGGTGAAGTCCGTGATCATGGCGTCGAGCACCGTCGAGACCATCCCCTCGCCGCGCGATGCCGCCTTGCCGGTGACCCGCGCCTTCGTGTGCAGGCGGCCACCGCCATCGGAGAGGTCGAAGGTGACGTCGGCGTCGGCGTGACCCTGCCCCCCGACCTCGCGCGACTTGACCTGCACGACCGCGTGATGGGTGTCGGCGTCGGACTCGATGATCGTCACCGTGCCCCGGAACCTGACCGACAGCGCGCCGAGCTTGACCCGGATCTCGGCCTTGGCCGAGTCGGGCGCGGTCGTCTCCAGGACCGTCCCGCCCTGCACGCAGGGGATCAGCTTGTCCAGGTCGTGCAGCGTCTCCCAGGTGTGCGCGACCGGCTGGTCGGAGCTGAACTGGTGGTCGAGCTCAACCATGGGCTTCTCCTCTCCGACCCGCGGGCTCGGGCAGCGCGGCGTCGATCGCGATGTCGACCTCGTCCTTGACCTTCAGCGTGCCGAAGAGCGCGGAGTACGGCTTGATCCCCCAGTCGGTCTGCTTGATCGTCGTCCGGCCGGCGAGCCGGCCGTCGGCGAGGCCGAGCTCGAACGCCACCGGCTTGCTCGTGCCCGCGAGCTCGAGCTCGCCCTCGACGGTCAGCCGGCCGTCGTCGCCGCGCGCGACGCGGGTCGACGCAAACGCGATCGACGTGCCCTTGAGCACCTCCTCGTCGATCGTCTGGGCGATGCTCGCCCTGTCGTCATCGTCGAGCGAGCGCATGCCGCCCGTCGCCTCGCGCACGCGCAGCGACGTCGAGCCCGCGCTCAGCGCCAGCCGATCCTCGGTGGGGTCGTCGGCGAGCGTCATCGTCGCCTCCCAGCTGCCGACCTCGATCGTCAGGTCGTGAGCGGCCTTGGCGGCCGCCCCGCCCCGGCGGGTGTGGACGGTCAGGGAGCCGTTGTCGGGCCCGAGCGCGTAGGTCCCGGGCGTGATCGCAGTCTGCGCCATCGTGCTCTCTCCTCCTCGTCAGTCGCGGTACACGGTCTGGGCGTCGAGGCCGCCCTCGACCCCCGGGGGCAGGGCGCCGGTCCCGTGGGCGTACATCGCCAGATCGGCGATCGTCTTGCCCGCGGCCGGGTCCTCGGCGGTGGCGAACGCGCCGTCGCGCCACCGCAGGTTCTCGGCGGACGCGCCCGTCGCCACGCCGGCGAGCAGCTGGGCCTTGGCCAGGATCTTGCCGGTCGTCGAGGCGATCGCCGCGGCGGCGCCCGGCGACGGGCTCGTGTTGAACCCGTGCCCGACGCCGAAGCGGTCGGTGTCGGCGGGCACGACCTTGACGTCGAGCGCGGGCACGCCGAGCTCGCCGGCGACCTGCCGCGCGTACTCGGCCTCGTGGCCGTCGGACTCGGTGGTCAGGCTGAGCACCATCTTGCCGGTCGGGTGCACGCGCAGGAACACCGCTCGGTATGCCTCGTCAGCCATGGCTCTCCTCGGGGGTCGATGCGGCGTCGTGCGCCCGACGCTGGCGCTCCTGATGCGCCGTCAGCGCATTGTGCTCCTCCAGATCGCAGAAGCTCGGCTGAGGGCCGCCGAGCACGTGCGGCGGCACCGCCGGGCGGTCGCAGCCGGGGTAGATGCAGATCTTCTCGGCCGTCAATGCAGGCTCCAGCCAGGGGTGGTCCGGCCGCGGCTCGGCCCGTAGCCGCTGGGCATCGCCACCGAGCTGCCGGAATAGCCTCCCACCCACCCCGCGCTCGCCCACGGCTCCTCGTCCTCGGCCTCGGGCTCAGCCGCCGCCGGGCGCCAGGACGCCGCGGGCCCCGCGTCGGCGCGGCGTGGAGCGGCGATCGCCTCGACGACCTGGGCCATGGCGTCGTAGGTGTGGCCGCTGACGAGCGCGTCGCAACAGGGCAGGGCGGCCGCCATCCCTGCGGCCCGGGGCGCGAAGTCGCTCGCGGCCACGCGGGGGTTGACCCATACGATCCGATACGCGAGGCGGGCGAGGCGCTGCATCTCGCGCCCGACGAGGCCCGGGTCGCCGCGCTCCCAGCCGTCGGAGAGGATCACCACGACCGCGCCGCGCGCCATCCCCCGGCGGCCGTAGCCGTCGTTGAAGCGCCGCAGCGCGTCGCCGATCCGCGTCCCGCTCGACCAGTCGGGGGTCAGCGCGGCCGCGCGGGCGATCGCCCGCTCCGGGCGCCCCGCGTGCAGCGCCCGGGTCAGCCGGGTCAGCCGGGTGGCGAAGACGAACGCCTCGTTGCCCCGTCCGCCGGCGGCCGCCGGCGAGGCGGCGGTCGCGCAGGCGAGGAACTGGAGGTAGGCGCGCGCGTAGGGCTCCATCGAGCCCGAGATGTCGCACAGGAGCACGATCCGGCGGCGCACCACCCGCCGCCGGCGCCGGGCGAGCGCGATCGGATCGCCGCTCGTCCGCAGGCTCCCGCGCAGCGTGCGCCGCAGGTCGATCCGATCGCCGCGGCGGGCGCGACGCGCGCGGCGCGCGAGCCGGGGCGGAGCGGCGACCGCGAGCCGGCGCATGAGCGCGTACAGCCGCGCCAGCTCGTCGGCATCGAGCGCGTCGAAGCGCTTGGCGCGCAGGACCTCCTCGTCGGAGGCGACCGTCGGCGCCGGCACGTCGGGCGGCTCCTCGCGATCGCCGTCGCGGGACGCCGGGACGCCGTCGAGCGACCACTCGGCGCCGCCCTGGGGGGCGCCGCGACCGGCGCCGTCGCCAAGGTCCTCATCGGATCCGCCGGGATGCGAGCGCGGGGTGGCGTGCGACGACGAGACCCCGGTCGCCGGCGCGGCGCCGAACACCTCGGCGAAGGCCGCGTCGAAGGCTCGCACCTGGCCGGGGTCGGTGACGATCACCGCCCGTGCGGTCCAGTACAACCGGCGCCGGGCGACCGGGCGCGTCAGCTGCAGCGCCCGCGCAAGGCGGGCGGCGCGCCCGGCGTCGACCGGAATCCCGGCCTCGTGGCACCGCGCGCCGAAGGCGCCGACGAGGGCCGGAAGGTCGAGCACGATCGTCTGCACCCCGAACGCGGGTGTGGTCATCGCGCCGTCCCCGCGATCAGCTCGCTCAGTCCCGCCGCTCGGGTGACCTCCTGGTCCTCTCGGTATTTGAGCACCGAGCCGAGCGTGCGGTCGACCGCGGACGCGTCGAGCGCCTCGAGTCCGAGGACGCTGAGCGCGGCGAGCCAGTCGATCGCCTCGGCGATCCCCGGCGGCTTCTGGACGTCGGAGTCGCGCATCCGCGCCACCGCGTCGGCGACCTGGACGGCGAGCGTCGCGGCCGCCTGCGGGACGCGGCGGCGGATGATCTGCACCTCGCGCTCGGGGCCGGGATAGTCGATCCACTGGTACAGACAGCGTCGCTTGACCGCATCGTGGAGGTCGCGGGTGCGGTTCGAGGTCAGCACGATCGCCGGCGGGTGGGTCGCGCGCACGGTCCCGAGCTCGGGGATGGTGACCGCCGAGTCGGCGAGCAGCTCGAGCAGGAACGCCTCGAAGTCGTCGTCGGCGCGGTCGATCTCGTCGATCAGGAGCACCGCGGGCCGCGGACCGGGATGCTGCAGCGCTCGCAGCAAGGGACGCGCGGTCAGGTACCGGGGCCCGAACAGCTCGTCCTCGGAGAGCTCGGTGCCGCGCGCTTCGGCGAGGCGGATGCTCAGCAGCTGCCGCGGATAGTTCCACTCGTACAGCGCTTCGGCGGCGTCGATCCCCTCGTAGCACTGCAGGCGCACGAGCGGCGTCTGCAGCGCGTGCGCGAGCGCCTTGGCGGCCTCGGTCTTGCCGACGCCGGCCTCGCCCTCGAGCAGAACCGGCTGGGGCAGGCGCAGGCTGAGGAACAGCGCGGTGGCGAGCCCCTCGTCGACGAGGTAGTCGACCGCGCCCAGACGCTGGGCCAGCGTCTCGACGTCGGGCGCGAGCGCGCGCAGCTCGGACGCGGCCTCGCCGGTGACCTCGCTCATCGCGCCGCGCGCGCCGGCCGCCTCACTGGGGCGGCTCCGGCCGGCCCTGCATCGCCGCCCACACCCGCGCCGGCGTGCACGGCATGTCGACGTGGGTCACGCCGTGGGTCTGGTGCAGCGCGTCGATGACCGCGTTGACGATCGCCGGCGGCGAGCCGACGTTCGGCGACTCGCCGACGCCCTTGGCGCCGAGCGGATGGTGCGGGCAGGGGGTGACGGTCTCCCCCAGCTCGAACTCCGGCACCTCGAGCGCGGTCGGGATCAGATAGTCCATGAACGACGAGTTCAGGCAGTTGCCCTCCGCGTCGAAGGTGATGACCTCCATCAGCGCGATCCCGATCCCCTCGGCGAGCCCGCCGTGGATCTGGCCCTCGACGATCATCGGGTTGATCCGCACGCCGCAGTCGTCGACCGCGATGAAGCGTCGGACGGTCACCTGGGCGGTGTCGGGGTCGATGTCGACGACCGCGATGTAGGCGCCGTAGGGATAGGTGAGGTTCGGCGGGTCGTAGATGACCTGGGCGTCGAGGCCGCCCTCCATCCCCTCGGGCATCGGCTCGCCGCTGTAGGCGTAGCGCGCGATCTCCTCGATCATCGCGCCCTGCTCGGGATCGCCCCTGACATACCAGCGGCCCTTCTCCCAGGCGAGGTCCTCGGGTCGCGTTTCGAGCATGGTGGCCGCGATCAGCCGCGCCCGGTCGCGGACCTTGCGCGAGACGACGCCGACCGCGGCGCCGCTGACCGGGGTCGAGCGCGAGCCGTAGGTGCCCAGGCCGTACGGGGTGCGGTCGGTGTCGCCGTGGCGCACCTCGATGTCCTCGGGCGGCAGGCCCAGCTCCTCGGCGACGATCTGCGCGAAGGTCGTCTCGTGGCCCTGCCCCTGGGTCTGGGCGCTGATCGAGACCATCGCCTTGCCCGAGGGATGCACCCGCAGGTCGGCGCCGTCGTTCATCGACAGGCCGAGGATGTCCATGTGCTTGCGCGGCCCCGCGCCGACGCCCTCGGTGAAGAACGAGACCCCGATCCCCATCAGCTCGCCGCGCTCGCGCTTGTCGGCCTGCTCGCGGAGGAGGTCGTCGTAGCCGGCGATCTCCATCGCCACCTTCATCGTCTCGGCGTAGTTGCCCGAGTCAAACGTCCAGCCGGTCGTCGTCTCGTACGGGAACTGCTCGGGGGCGATGAAGCTGCGCATCCGCAGATCGATCTGGTCGGCGCCCATCTCGAGCGCCAGCGCGTTGACCATCCGCTCGACCAGGTAGACGGCCTCGGTGATGCGGAACGAGCACCGGTAGGCGACGCCGCCCGGCGCCTTGTTCGTGTAGACGGCCTTGACCTTGACATGGGCGGCCTGCAGGTCGTAGGAGCCGCAGCAGATGTGAAAGAAGCCCGCGGGGAACTTCGTCGGCTGCGCGGTGGAGTCGAACGCGCCGTGGTCGGCAATGACGTCGACGCGCAGTCCGGTGATCCGGCCGTCCTTGGCGCACATCTCGCCGCGCATGATGTAGTCGCGGGCAAATCCGGTCGAGACGAGGTTCTCGGTGCGGTCCTCGATCCACTTGACCGGGACCCCGGCGACGATCGAGCCGGCGATCGCGCACACGTACCCGGGATAGACCGGGACCTTGTTCCCGAAGCCCCCGCCGATGTCGTTGCAGCGGATGCGGATCATGTGCTCGGCGAGGCCGGCGACGTGGGCGTAGACGGTCCGGTGGACGTTGGGCGCCTGGTTGCCGTTGTAGATGTCCAGCTGCCCGGTCTCCGGATTGAAGTCGGCGATCATCCCGCACGTCTCGAGCGGCGCCGGATGGCAGCGGGGGTAGATCATGTCGCGGCTGACGACGACGTCGGCCTCGGCGAACGCGCGATCGGTCGCCTCCTGGTCGCCGGCCTCCCAGGTCGGGCTGGCGACGTTGTCGACCTGGCCCTCCTTGTCGTCGCGGATGAGCGGAGCGTCCTCGTGCAGCGCCCGGCGCGCGTCGACGACCGCGTCCAGCGGCTCGTACTCGACGTCGATGAGCCCGAGCGCGTCGCGGGCGATGTACTCGGTCTCGGCGATGACGAAGGCGACCTCCTGACCCTGGAAGCGCACCTTGTCGCCGGCGAGGACGGCCTGGGTGTCGTAGGAGATCGTCGGCATCCACGCCAGCCCGAGGGTCTCGAGGTCCTTGGCGGTCACGACCGCCGCCACCCCGGGCAGAGCGAGCGCCTCCGAGGTGTCGATCGAGACGATCCGAGCGTGCGCGTAGGGGCTGCGCAGCAGCGCGCCGTGCAGCATGCCGGGCAGGCGGATGTCGTCGAGATAGGTGCCCTGCCCGCGGATGAAGCGCGCGTCCTCCTTGCGCTTGAGGCGACCGAACCCGATCGGCCGCTCCTGGCGGGGACTGGGGAGGTTCTCTTCGGTGACGGCCATGGCTCTAGATCTCCTGTTGGAACGCGGCTTCGTGCTCGGCCGCCCAGCGGACCGCGGCGACGATGTTCTGGTAGCCCGTGCAGCGGCAGATCGCGCCCGAGATCGCGGTGCGGATCTCCTGATCGGTCGGGCGGGGGTTCTCGTTGAGCAGGGCGCGCGTGGTCATGAGCATCCCGGGCGTGCAGAACCCGCAGTGCAGCGCGTGCATCTCGTGGAACCCCTGCTGGATCGGATCGAGCTCGCCGTCGACCTCGAGCGACTCGACTGTCGCGATCTCGTGACCGACGCACATCGCCGCCAGGGTCGTGCACGACTTGATCGGCGTGCCGTCCATGAGCACGACGCAGGCGCCGCAGTTGGAGGTGTCACAGCCCCAATGGGTGCCGGTGAGGCCCGGAGTGTCGCGGATGAAGTGCACGAGCAGCTGGCGCGGCTCGACGTCGCGGGAGACCTCGCGGCCGTTGATGGTGAGGGTGACCTGCATCAAGCTCATGCCTCCATCGCGAGCGCGCGGGCGCTCGCGCGGCGCAGCGCTCGTCGGGTCATCACGCTGGCGAGATGGCGCTTGTAATCGACGGGTCCGCGGGCGTCGGCCGAGGGGGAGCAGTCCTCGGAGGCGATCTGCGCCGCCTGCGCGAACAGCTCGTCGGAGGGCGCGGCCCCGCGGAGCAGCTCCTCGGCGCGGGCGAGGTGGATCGTCGTCGTGCCGACGGCGCTGAGCGCGACGCCCGCGTCGGCGATCGTGCCGCCCTCGATCCACACTGCCGCCGACGCGGCCGCGATCGCCCAATCGCCGGCGCGCCGCTCGGTCTTGAAGTGGGCGCTGCCGGCGCCGGAACGGAGGGGCAGCCTCACCTCGGTGAGGATCTCGTCGTCGCCGACCGCGGTCTGGTAGGGCCCGACGTGGAAGTCCTCCATCGACACCGTCCGTTCGCCGTCGCGCCCGCGGATCACCACCCGCGCCTTGACCGCCGCGCAGACGGCGCTGAGGTCCTCGGCCGCGTCGGCCTGGCACAGCGAGCCGCCGATCGTGCCGCGGTTGCGCACGACCGGGTCGGCGATCACCTCCTCGGCGTCGGCGAACAGCGGATAGTGCCGGGCGAGCAGGTCGGATCCGAGCAGGTCGACGTGGCGGGTGAGCGCGCCGATCCGGATCTCTCCGTCGCGCTCGGCGATGTAGGCGAGCTCGTGCTCGAGATCGTTGATGTCGATCAGGTGCTCGGGCGAGGCGAGGCGCAGCTTCATCATCGGGATGAGGCTGTGCCCGCCGGCGATGATCCGCGCGTCGCCGTCGTGGGCGACGAGGGCGGCGATCGCGCCGTCGACGCTCGTGGCGCGCTCGTACTGAAACGGTGCGGGGGTCTGCATGACGCTCAGCCCTCCTGCTCGACCGGCATCCGCTTGCGCGGACGCCCGACCTCATCGCTGGGCTCGTAGCGCACCGGCGAGTCGGCGCCGATCACCGGCGAGCGCGGCAGCGAGGGTACGCGGCCGGGACGGCCGCCGGGGTACAGCGTGCCGGCAGCCCGCGACCCGTAGATCGCGTCGCGCAGCGCCGGGCCGTTCGGCGACGCGGCGGCGATCGGCGCCTCGCGTCCGAGCCGCGCGAGCGTCAGCGTCCCGCGCGTATAGACCTCGGCGATCCGCGGCGGCTTGATCTGGCCGCTGTCGGGGAAGTTGCGCAAACCCTGAGCCCCGGCCCCCGGATACAGGCCGTCGACGAGCCCGACCGCGTCGGTCAGACCGGCCTTGGCGACGAGCAGGCCCTCGAGCAGGTCGACGCCCGCGTCGAGGTTGGCGTTGATCGTCTCCACGACCCCGGCGACGGGGCTCGACTTCTCGATGATCTCCCCGACGGCGCCGATCGCGTCGTCGAGCCCCGCGGTGATCTGGCGCAGGGCGAGGATGGTGCTCACCAGGTAGTAGACGACGGCGGCGACGATCGCCACCACCGCGATGATCATGACCACGCCGGCTGCGGGCACGTCGTCACGCTCCTTCCACGTCGTCGATGATCACGTCGAGCGAGCCGCCGTAGTCGGCGGCCGCGGCGATCGTCTTGATCGCCTGCTCCTGGGTCGTCAGCAGCAGCGCCGCGGCGTCGAGGTCGGTCGAGCCCGCATGGGCGGCGCGGGCGATGCGCTCCACGCTGGGGACGATCGACCGCGCGGACGTCAGCACCTCGGCGAGCAGGTAGATCACCACCGGCAGCACGACGAGCAACAGGATCGCCGCCCCGATCCACTCGAGGATCATCGCGGCCTCCGGTCGGCGACGATCGCCGCCTTGGCGGCGATGCCCGGCAGCGCGCCGACGATCACGTCGAAGCGCGCATTGATCTGGGTGACGGCATCGTGCAGCGGCGCCAGGTGCTCTGATTCCACGGTCTCGAGCGCCCCCGCGAGGGTGGCGAGCGTCCGCGACGTCGACTGCAGGCGCTGGCGGATGACGATCAGCGCACCGGCGAGGACTGCGACGACGACGATCGCGAGCAGGACGCTGAGGATGGTCAACGTGGTGGCGCTCATGCGGGGACCCCCCCGAAGCCGTCGGTCAGCGCGTTCATGTAGCCGTCCTGGATGATCGCCTCGTCGACGATCTCGCCGAGCACCGGCGCCGTCGCCTGCAGCTGCGGGATGTTGGCGGTGTTGGAGGCAACCCGGCCGGCGACGTCCAGCAGTGCGGTCGCCGAGCGGTCGATGTCAGTGACCGTCCGGATCAGCACCGCGAGCAGCCCGGCCACGGCGAGCGCCGCCACGAGCCCGATGATCAGCGCGATGCCCCACGCGCCGTGGTCGGAAAGGCCGGCGAGCGCGATCACCTGCCCACCGCCACCTTGCGCAGGGCTCGCGCCGAGTGCAGGATCCGCACGCCCGAGTCGTTGATCCGGCCGACCCCGCTCAGCGCGTCGGTCTGCTCGGCGACCTGCGTGACGCCGGCGACCGCCGTCCTCGCCTGGGCGGAGATCCTCCGCGCGAGCGACACGATGGTGATCACGATCGCGGCGGCGACGATCACCACCACGACGCCAAGCGCCAAGCCGATGGTCCATCCGCCCGAGGCACCGAGTACCAGCTGCATCGCCCGCCTCCTTCGCCCGCCTCCGACGCTCGGCAACGGGCATCGAAACCTACTCCTCCACGATGCGCATTCTTCTCGCCCGTCATGCGATTGGCAAGTCCGCGGGTCGGATCATCACCATTTCGGGTATGCAACCGACCATGAGCGACGACACACCCAAGCCGAGCGAGCAGCGCGGCGGCACGACCCCCGGCGAGCGAGAGTCCGCGGAGAAGGGTCCGTGGGCGCAGAAGGCGGCCGAGGGGGTGGTGCCGGCGCACCTCGGCGGCTCCGACGCCCCGGCCGAGCTCCAGGACGAGGATCGGCAGCTGGACTCCTCGGTGCTCGGCTCGACCACGGGCTCGGATGAGCCGGCGACTGCCGAGGGCATCGCTGCCGAGGCCGGCGAGCGCGCCGACGCCACGCGGGACGGAGCGCCCCCCGACGCGGTGCTCCCCGACGACGAGACCGAACACGAGCCCGATCTGCGCGACGCCGGGCTCGGGCCTCGGCAGAGCGATCTGGATTCCGCCGGGTAGTCGCCAATAGACTCGCCCGCCGTCCGTGGGTCGTGCCGCACCGAGAGCGCGCCGGCCCGCGTCGGTCGGGTACCGGGATGCCGCAGGACCAGCCGCCGCCGGCCGAGTCCGCGTCCGCGGGTCGGCGAGATGAATCGTGCCCGACGAGCGGGGCCGGCGCTCTCGATCAACTGCATGCCGAGCGCATGCGCGAACGAGAGGAAGGGACATGCCTGACGCAGCTGACCGACGGTCTCCGCGTCGACGCCGGCGATGCCCGGCGGTGGTCGCCGCGGTCGCCCTGTCGGCGGCGATCGGGCTCGCTGGGGCGTCCGACGCCGCCGCGGCGAGCCGACCGAGCGCCATCACGCTCATCATGGAGCTTGTCCACCCCAAGGCGACGCTCGCGAGGTTCGTCGCCCAGTGTCGAATCCGACGTCGTCGCACTAACGCGGGTACCTGCCGGTCCGAGCTGATCACGCGCTAGGGCGCCTCGTCGAAGACCAAGCACGCCGTCCGCGCCTATCTGCGCGCCCACGGCCTGCAGGGCCGGATCGACCCCACCGGCCTGTACGTCATGGTCAGCGCCACCCCAGCGCAGGCGCGGGCGCTGTTCGGGCTCGGCGCCGCCCACGCCGCATCGGGTGCCAGCGCCGGGCCGACGGTCCCGGCTCGCCGGCACGGTGAGCGGCGTCGCGAACGGCGACACGCCGCTCGGTCTCTCGCCCCGGACGGGCGGCGGGCGGTCGTTCGATGCCATGCCGGCGGCGACGTCGCCAGGATCGAGCTCGGCGCGTCGGCGGACCGGCACTCCGGCGGATTGTCCGGCGGGCGTCGACGCGGGGGCGCCGCAGCGCCTCGCCGCCGGCCTGGCCGGGTTCACCCCGACCCAGTACCTGACCGCCTACGGTTATCCGGCGCTGATCGCCAAGGCGCGGGCGTCGCGGTCCGAGCGGATCGCGGTCGTCGAGATCGGCGACGGGTTTCTCCCGACCCACATCACGACGTTCGCGGCGTGCTTCGGGCTGCCGGCGCCGCATCTGCGGACGATCAGCCTGTCCAAGACGACGCTGCCACCGCTCGACGAGGCCGAGCTCGACCTCGAGGTGCTGACCGCGGCCGCGCCCCGGGGCCACGCGCCGCGACGTCTACGAGGCCGCGCCGACGGCCGGCGAGGTGCTGACCGCGTTCGCGGCGCCGCTGCTCGTCACGTCCAAGGCTCAGCGGCCGAACGTCGAGTCGATCTCCTCCGGCTTCTGCGAGAAGGCGTCGGCGAAGAAGGCCCTGCGGCTGATCGACTCGCTGTTCGAGTTCGACGCGGCCGCCGAGTTCAGCGTCGTCTCCTCCGCGGGTGACACCGGCTCCAGCGGCTGCGCGCTGAACGGCAACGCCTCGGCGCTGTCGGTCAAGCGGGCGCAGTTCCCGGTCTCGTCGCCGTATGTGACCGGCGTCGGCGGGACCAAACGTCACGCTGACGGCGGCCAACGCGCTCGCCCGAGGTGACCTGGAACGACAGCCCGCTGAAGTTCGGCGGGGGCGGCGGGGCAGGAGCATCGTGTTCGGCCGTCCGGCATGGCAGACCGCGCCCGGCGTGACCCGGGGACTCGTGACGTCCCCGACGTCTCCATGCTCGCGGACCTGCTGCCCGGCTCTACCTGCCGCGGAAGGCGAGCTCGTCGGCGAGCGTCGTCGTGCTCGGGCGACCGCGATCCCGCGACGTCACCGTGGGCAACACGATCCCGCGACGTCACTGTGGGCAACAACGACCTCGGGCGGCTCATCGACCGCAGGGTCCTCGGGTGCTGCACCGCCCATACGGGCTACGACCTGGCCACGGGTCTGGGCTCGGCGAACGTCGGCGTGAACGTCGCCGCGCTCGCCCACCAGGCCTGCTGCGCTACCGCGCCGCGCACCGCCGCTAGCGCGGCCGCTCGTCGCCGGCCGGCCCCCTCGGGTCGGCCGCTCGGCGCCGCCCGGCCCGCGGGGGTCGCGGCGACGGCGCGTGCAGCGGCGGCCCGTCGCCGGCCCGTGTCCAGCGCCCGCCGCTGGTGGAGGAGGACCTCGCGGCGGGCGCAGGTGCGCGTGCGGCCGCGACGCGTCGGCGTCGGCGTCGGCGTCGGCGCCGGCAAGCAGCACCGGACCCAGCCCGGTTCATCGTCGATCCATTGGCCGTCGACGATCTCGGCGCGGTCGATGCGCATGAGATGTGCGAGGTGGCGACCAGGTCCTCGTGGACGAGCTCCTCGTCGACGGGCCGAACGCTGCAGCGGCGGCGAACGCGAGGCCGGTCTCGCATGCGCTACGCGGACGAGGCGCGCGTCGCACTGCTGGAGAATCGCAGCGTCGGGACGGACGCGGCGCGCCCCACCCCCTGCAGCCACGCGTGGCAGGTGTCGAGCGTCGGATCGCCGGGTGTGTCGTGCCCGGGGCTCCTGGCCGCGGTGTCGGGGCCATCGCGGGGCTCATCGCCCACTGTGTCGGCCCATCGCGAGGGCGGGATTGCGGCTCCTCGGCCTCGGACCGCTCTGCCCGGATGTTTCTCACCGAACCTCGGGCGGCGCGGGGCGATGCGGCGGCGCACATCCACCCCTCGGATCGAATCGACCGAACCGATGCGCGCCCCGGGTGGTTCGGTTGATTTGTTCTGGACCGGGCTGGCGTCTCGCCGCCACCACCGCCACCACCGCCACCGCCGCCGCCGCCACCGCCGCCATCACCGCGCCGCGAGACGCCGCGCGCCCCTGGCCGCGGCCACGCGTTATCGTCGCGCCATGACCGCGCCGCCCTCTCCGAGCCCGCCGGAGGGCTCTCCGCGCGTCCTCCCCCACCTCATCAACGACGGCGTCGAGCTCCGTCGCCGCCGTGCCCGCGCCCGCGCCCGCGCCGCCGGCACAGCGATCGTCTCGCCGCCGGCCACCCGGGCCCCCGGCAACCGGCTCGACCGGGCCGCCGACGCCGAGGCCCACCAGCGGTGCTCGGCCCGCCCGGTCGCCGAGCGCCGACTCGGGCCCGAACGCGCTCCCGGTGGCTCCCGCACGCGCTGAGCCGCTGCCCGAGGCCGCCGAGGTCGTCGTCGTCGGCGGCGGCGTCATCGGCGTCAGCGTCGCCTTCCATCTCGCCGAGGCCGGGCGCGACGTCCTGCTGCTCGACCGCGGACAGCTTGGCGGCGGCTCGACGGCGCGGGCCGCGGGCGGCGTGCGGGCGCAGTTCTCCGACGCCCTGAACGTCGAGATCGCCCGCCGCAGCCTCGAGTGCTTTCGTGACTTCGCGCGGCGGCCGGGGTGGGAGATCGATCTGCACCAGGTCGGCTATCTGTTCGCGCTCAGTCGCTGCGAGGACGTGACCGCGTTCGCCGAGGGCGTCGCGCTGCAGAACCGCCACGGCGTGCGCTCGCGGATGTGCGATGCCGACGAGGTGCGGCGGCTGTGCCCCCTGCTCGCCGGCGACGACATCCTCGCCGGGGCGTTCTGTCCCGACGACGGGCACGCGACGCCCGAGGCCGTCGTCCAGGGCTACGCCTTCGCCGCCCGCGCGCACGGCGCCCGGATCCTCACCGGCCATGCGGTGACCGCCATCGAGACGCGCGGCGCGGAGATCACCGCCGTCCACACCGAACGCGGCACCGTGCGCACGTCGACCGTCGTCTGCGCCGCCGGCGCCTGGTCGCGCGCGTGCGGCGAGATGGCCGGCGTCGCCCTCCCGGTGACCCCGCTGCGACGCCAGATCCTCTTCACCGAGCCGATCCCGGACCTGCCCGCCGAGTTCCCGATGACGATCGACTTTCACTCGAGCTTCTACTTCCATCGCGAGGGCCCCGGACTGCTGCTCGGGATGTCGCACCGCGACGAGGAGCCGGGCTTTCACCTGGAGACCTCCGACGACTGGGTGCCCGACCTGCTCGCGGTCGCCGCCCGGCGTGCGCCCCGAATCGCCGAGGCCGGTATCCGCGGCGGCTGGGCGGGCCTGTACGAGATGACCCCCGACCACAACGCGATCATCGGCGAGTCGGCCGAGATCTCGCGGTTCCTGTACGCGACGGGGTTCTCCGGCCACGGCTTCCTCCAGGGTCCAGCGGTCGGCGAGATCGTCCGCGACCTCGTCCTGCGGCGCGAGCCGTTCGTCGACGTCTCGCCGCTGAGCGCCGACCGGTTCGACCTCGCGCGTCCGCGCCCCGAGTTGCACGTCGTGTGATGCCGACCGGCGCGCAGGCCCTCGTCCAGACGCTCGCCGAGCTCGGGGTCCGGCTCGTCTTCGGACTCCCCGGCGTGCACAACCTGTCGGTCTTCCGGGCGCTCGCCGACTCGTCGATCCGGGTCGTCGGCGTCCGCCATGAGCAGGCGGCGGCCTACGCGGCCGACGGGTTCGCCCGCGCGACCGGGGAGCTCGGCGTCGCGCTGGTCACCACCGGACCCGGCGCCGCGAACACCCTGGGAGCCACCGGAGAGGCGATGGCGTCGCGGTCGCCGGTGCTCGTCATCGCCACCGACATCCCGGCCGCGCTGCGTCGCCCCGGGGTCTACCGCGGCGTGCTGCACGAGACCCGAGACCAGGCGGCGATGTTCGCGCCGGTGACCAAGGCGGCGAGCACCGTCGCCGACCCGGCGACGATCGGCGACGCGATCCGTGACGCCGCCGCCCTCGCGATCGCCCCCTCGAGCGGGCCGGTCTACCTCGGCATCCCCACCGACCTGCTCGATCAGCCATCCCGGGCCGCCGCGAAGTCACCCGCGACAGCGCCACTCGCCACGCCCGACCCCGATCTCGTCGCGGCGGCCGCCGACCTGCTCGCCCGCGCGACCCGGCCGCTCATCTGGACGGGCGGCGGCGCCCTGCGCGCCGGCGCCTCGGCGGCGGTCGGCGAGCTCGCCGAGAAGCTCGCCGCGCCCGTCGTCACGACCTTCCTCGGCCGCGGCCTGCTCGCGGCCGACCACCCGTGCGCGGTGCCCGGGCCCATCCACGCCCCCGAGGTCGGGCCGCTGTGGGACGAGGCCGACCTCGTGCTCGCGATCGGCACCGACTTCGACGGGATGATGACCCAGAACTGGGCCATGCCCCGCCCGCCGACGCTGATCGCGATCAACATCGACGCCGCCGACGCGAACAAGAACTATCGCTCCGACCTCACCCTCGTCGGCGACGCGACGACCGTCACCCGGGCGCTCGCCGCCCGCATCACGCAGGTCCGCGGCGACGTGGCGCAGCTCGCGGACCGCCTGACCGCGCTCGGCGAGCGCGTCGCCACGGCGGTCAACGCCGAGGATCCACAAGCCGCCGCCTTCCTGCAGATCATGGAGCGCGCGCTGACTCCCGAGACGATCGTCCTCGCCGACATGTGCATCGCGGGCTACTGGCTCGCGGGCTATCGCCGTGTCCCGCGCCCGCGCACTCTGGCCTATCCGGCGGGCTGGGGCACGCTCGGCTTCGCGTTCCCGGCCTCGCTCGGCGCGGCGGTCGCCGACCGCGGTCCGACGGTGTGCGTGACCGGCGACGGCGGCTTCCTGTTCGCGTGCGGCGAGCTGGCCACCGTCGTTCAGGAGCGGATCCCGGTGACGATCGTGCTCGTCGACGACGGCGGCTACGGGATGCTGCGCTTCGACCAGTCGCAGGCGGGCGAGGCGCCGTTCGGGGTCGACCTCGCGGTCCCTGACTTCGCGATGCTCGCGGAGGCGTTCGGCCTCCCCGCAAGCACCCATGCCGGGTTCGACGACGCCTTCGAGGCGTGGCTGGTCGACGCGGTCGCCGGCGGCGAGCCGCGCCTTGGCATCGTCCGCGTCGCGTTGACGCCGCCGCCGACGACCTCGCCGCGTTGGTACCGGCGCCGCCCCGCCCCGCTCCGCTCGGCGGGCTCAGAGCGCCGAGACGGCCCGCTCGCTTCCGAGCGCCAGGTCAGCGGCGCGACGCGGCGGGCGGATGGATCGAGCCAGCGGTGACCTCGACCTCCGCGGCGCTCAGCGATCCTGCGCCCAGGCGAGCACCCGGCGCGCCAGCTTGTGCAGCGCACGGACGGCGAGCTCGATGTCCTGCGGCGGCGTGTCCTCGGCGGCGGTGTGGCTGACCCCGCCGAGGCTCTTGACGAACAGCATCACCGTCGGCAGCCGCCGCGCCATCTCGGCGGCGTCGTGCAGCGGCCCGCTCGGCAGCCGCCGGCTCTCGCCGGCCAGGCCGCGGATCACCTCGTCGGCGAGCTCGATCAGCTCGGCGTCGAACGGGATCGGCTCGATCTCCCACACCCGCTCCCACGCGACCTCGCACCCCTCCTCGGCGGCGATCCGCTCGGAGGCCGCGCGGGCGGCGTCGAGCATCTCGGCGAGCACCGCCGCGTGCAGCGCGCGCTGGTCGAGCGTGATCTGACAGGTGCCGTTGAAGGCGGTGACGATGCCGGGGGCGACGCGGACCGAGCCCGTCGTCGCGCGGACGTCGTCGCGCGCGAGCGCGTCATCGCGAAACGCGAGCGCGCTGCGCGCCGCCGCGAGGAACGCGTCGTGGCGACGATCCATCGGCGTCGCGCCCGCGTGGGCGTGGGCGCCGGTGAAGCGAACGACGTGGCGCTGGACGCCGAAGGTTCCGAGCACGACCGCGAGCGGCAGGCCCGCCGCCTCGAGCACCGGGCCCTGCTCGATGTGGAGCTCGAGGTAGGCGGCGACGTCGCGCAGCCGATCCCGCGCCTCCGCGGCGCGGTCGAGCTCCAGCCCCTGGTCGTGCAGCGCCTGCTCGAGCGTCGTCCCGTCACGATCGGTGAGCGCCCGGACCGCCTCGGGGTCGAGGGTGCCGGCGGCGGCGCTGGAGCCGAACAGGCTGCGCCCGAAGCGCGCGCCCTCCTCGTCGGCCCAGTCGACGAGCGTCACCCCGAGCTGCCGCGGCTCGGGCGCGAGCGCGCGCAGGACCTCGAGGCCGGCGAGCGTCCCCAGCGCGCCGTCGAGCCAACCGCCGTCGGGCACCGAGTCGATGTGACCGCCGATGACGACCGTCCGCGGGCCCGAGCCGGGGGCGGTGGCCCACAGGTTGCCGGCGGGGTCGCGCGCGATGCTCACCCCGTCGATCTCGTCCAGCCGGCCCACCAACCATTCGCGCGCCGCCGCCCAGGTTTCGGTGAACGCGACGCGCTGAGCGCCGTGCTCGTTCCCGGTCAGCTCGCGCAGCTCGCGCAGCGCGGCCAGCGCCCGAGCGCTGTCGACCGTCGGCTCGCGCGCGGTCATCAGCGTACGGCCATGAGCGCGGCGTTCAGCGGACGACCGGCCCTGCGGCCCAGCGCGCCGTGGCGGTCGGCGACGGTGACCGTCGTCCTGCGCGCGGGGTCCCCGACGACGACATCCCGGCACTCCTCGACGGCCTCGCGACGCGGTTGCGCGGGATCGCGCGCTACTGGGGCGCGCCGGGCGCTGAGCGAGAACGACACCGGTGCCGGCTCGCTGAGCGGACGCTCTAGGACGCGGACCTCGAGCGTCTCGATCGGCAGCGTCCCGACGCTCACGGTGCGGCCCGAGCACTCTCGTCGCACGCGGCCGGTCGTAGCGCAGCCGGTCATGGCCCGACCGCCCGATGGCCGCATCGCCCGACTGCCCGATGGCCGCACCGCCCGACCGACCGATGGCCGCACCGCCCGACCGACCGATGGCCGCACCGCCCGACCGCCCGATGGCCGCACCGCCC
>Ga0213875_10000433_pt1 | contig 36593 bp, 44 predicted proteins | sample BarmaccomBMRX_R8_FD_160105 | JGI IMG/M metagenome (GOLD analysis project Ga0213875, IMG submission 160105) | Root-associated microbial communities from Barbacenia macrantha in rupestrian grasslands, the National Park of Serra do Cipo, Brazil - RX_R8 | ecosystem: Host-associated > Plants > Roots...
GCCGCGACTGCTTTCTGCGACGGGTCGGTCTCGTCCTGCTCGTGATGCTCTGTGCTCATAGCGCTGTCGTTCACGGCTAGATCTCATCACGCGTATCGGCAGCGTCAGGCGCCGGGTTGAGGCTTCGACGCTCATTACTGCGGGTCACCGGTTCGGCGAGCAGACAGGCCTGGGCCTGAGCGCATCAGCGCCGCCGACCGCCGACGACCCCGCGCGTCTCGAGATCGGCCGAAACGCGAGTGCCGTGTGGCCGACGCGCGGCGGCACCCGCTCTGGCCTGGCTGGCGCCGGTGTCGAGGATTCCCGGGCTCGGGGGCGTCACCCAGGTCGGATGCGCCGGTGTGAGCTGAGGGTGGCTGCGGCGCTGCGCAGCAGCGCGCGCTGCGCTTGGTGCGGGGACATGGCGCCGGCGGTGACCTGCCGGCTGGCGGCGTGGACCAGGTCGACGACCGCCCTGATCAGCCAGTCGGCCGGGAGTTCGGGATCGAACTCCTCGCTGTGCTGGCCGCGCTCGATGAGCGTTCGGATGGGTGTGAGGGCGGGCTTGAGCCGGTCGCGGAGCTCGGCGCGGGGGAGTCGCTGGGGGTTGACGATGACCAGCCCGCGGTAGCGGCCGATCACCTCCCACGCGGCGAGCAGCACGCGCTCGAGGGCTTCGGCGGCGGTGCCCTGATCTGGGCGGGCGGCCTGCACCGCGCGTGTGACCTCGGCGATCGACTCGTCAGTCAGCGCGTCCAGCAGCGTGTCGCGGTTGGCGAAGTGGTGATACAGCGTCGCGCGTGAGACGCCAGCGTGGGCGGCGATCTGCGCAAGACCGGCTGTGGGATTGACCGCGATCAGCTCGGCGGTCGCGTCGAGGATGCGCTGCACGTTGCGCCGGGCATCGGCACGTCTGCGCCCCGGAACTAAGTTTGACACAACTGTAAAGATTAGGCTCGAGTCGACCCGCCGGAGAAAGGAAGCGCGGTGACAGGACGCGAGCCGACCACGTCGTTGGCGAACCGCACGATGCCGCCCTGCACGGTGATCCCGGAGCTGGTCTACGACGACGTCGGCGCGGCAGCCGACTGGTTGTGCGACACGCTGGGGTTCGTTGAGCGCTGGCGGGTTGGCGATCATCGCGCGCAGCTGTCCTTTGGCGGCGGCACGGTGGCCATTACCGAGCCTCGGACGTCAAAGGTGCGGCCCGGGCCACGCGACATCATGGTCCGAGTCGCTGACGTCAACGCTCACCACGAACGCGCCCGCGAGCGCGGCGCGACGATCGTGAAGGCCCCGCGCGACTTCCCCTACGGAGAGCGCCAGTACACCGTCGAGGATCTCGGCGGCCATCACTGGACGTTCTCTGAGTCGATCGCCGATCTTGCTCCCGAGCAGTGGGGCGGCACCTCAGGCCCCGGGCTCGAGCCCGCGAGGGCACCACTGGCACCCGCCCGGCCGTTCCCGTCCGGTCCGCTGATCTCGGTCATGCTCATCGTCCCCGATGGGGACGCGGCGGTCGCCTGGTATGAGAACGCCCTCGGCGCCAGCGTGCTGTGGGATCTGGGCGGCGTTGCCGGGCTGTCGATTGCCGGCGCCCCGTTCTTCGTTCACGAGGACAACCCCGACAACCACGCCGAGAACGCGCCGGAGCAGATCGGCGCCACCAGCACCCGAATCGAGGTCTTCCTCGAGGATCCCGACAGCTTCATCGCCCGCGCGATCGCCGCCGGCGCCACCGCCGGATCGGCCGTCACCGAGCACCCGATGCCCTGGGGGGCACACCGCCAGGGTGGCTTTCGCGATCCGTTCGGCCACAACTGGTCGGTCGGCGACACCACGCCGCTGCAACCACACCGATGACTGAAATCCAACCCGAGCTGTGAGTCGGGTCCGCCGCTGCTGAAGTCGCGTTCTACCGGGCTCGAAGCCGCGATCAGACCCGTTCGATTCTCGCCCGCCAGGCCGGCATTCCCTGCGGGGCGAACCGGCTCAGCAGCCGATCCGGATCGATGGAGGCGGTGCTCCAGCCGCTGCTGGGCTTGAACGCCCCCCGCAGATCGCGCTGAGCGACGGGGTGCGGGCCTATGTGGGTTCCGGCGTCACCGAAGCACAGCAGATGCAGTGCCCTCCACGCTCGGTTACGGCCGCCAAGCTCACCGCGTACTCTCGCCGCTCCTCGCCCTCGAAAGACATGGAACAACGCGCAGTCGAGCACCGTCAGAAACGTCTGACCGAGGCCGTCGAGGCCAAGCGCGTCGGCGAGCACGAACTCGGCGTCCAGGCCGCGCTCCGCCGCCCGCTTCCCCGCGATCGAGAGTGCCGTCTCGGCCACGTCAACGCCCAGGACTGGCACGCTCAGCGCGGCGATGTGGAGAGCGTTGTCCCCCGTGCCGCATCCTGCGTCAAGAACCGTGCCGCTGAAGGCGCCCTCGCTCGCCAGACGCGCGACGGCGGGCTGTGGCTGTCCGACGTCCCAGGGCGCCGGACCGTCGAGGTAGGACGCATCCCAAGGCTGGCCTGCGCGCTGCTCATGAATGGTCGGCTGTCGGCCGCCGAACGGATCGTCGGCTCGCACTCGTGTCTGCTCCGACATCTCCCTCTTCCTCCCGACTGATGCAGGCAGGGAGCCGTCGCTCACCGTCTTGGCCCCACTTCCAATTTATACCCGACTGGAGAGCCTCATGAGGCCTTGATGCCTGCCGCATAATCGCCCGCCGCAAAGCCACAACGACGAGGAGGGCGGGAGCGGATGAGCAGCGAGGAACATGCGGTGGTGATCGCCGGAGCGGGACCGGCGGGGATGATGTTGGCGGCCGAATTGGCGTTGGCAGGGGTCGATGTCGCGGTTGTCGAGCGGCGCTCTGATCACGTGCTGGTCGGCTCGCGCGCGGGGGGATTTCACGCGCGCACGATCGAGGTGCTGAACCAGCGCGGGGTGGCTGATCGGTTCCTCGCCGAGGGCCAAACGGGGCAGGCCGCGATGTTCGGCACGACGGTCCTGGACATGAGTGACTTCCCGACCCGGCACCCGTATGCGCTCGGGATCTGGCAGAACAAGATCGAGCGGATCATGGCCGAGTGGGTCAACGAGCTGCCGGCGCGGATCTACCACGGGCGCGAGGTGCTCGGCTTTGTCCAGAACAACTCCGGAGTTGACGTCCGGCTCGCCGATGGCGACTTGATGCGAGCCCAGTATCTCGTCGGCTGTGATGGCGGGCGCAGCGTGATTCGCAAGGCGGCGGGAGTCGAGTTCCCGGGATGGGCGCCGACGCGGAGCAACCTGCTCGCCGAGGTCGAAGTCACCGAGGAGCCGCCGACCGGCATCCGTCGCGACACGATCGGGCACCACGGGCTGCATCGGATGGAGGACGGACAGACCGTGCGGGTCGTCGTGACCGAGAGGGAGATCGGGCCAGGCGACGAGCCCACCCTCCGTGAACTGAGCGACGCTCTCATCGCCGTCTACGGCACCGACTTCGGCGTCCACAGCCCCACCTGGATCTCCAGGTTCACCGATGCGACTCGTCAGGCAGCAAGCTATCGCGCGGGGCGGGCGCTGCTGGCCGGCGACTCAGCACACATCCACTACCCGGCCGGCGGGCAGGGTCTGAGTCTCGGCGTACAGGACGCGGTCAACCTCGGGTGGAAGCTCGCGCAGGTGGTCAAGGGAACATCGCCGGACCGGCTGCTCGACACCTACCACGCCGAGCGCCACCCGGTCGCAGCTCGCGCGATCAACTACACACTGGCCCTGGGAACGCTTCAGCGCGTTGATGACCGCATGCAGACTCTGCTCGACATCGTCTCCGAACTGGCGACCATGGACGAGCCTCGCCAACGGCTCGCCGGGACCGTGTCCGGCCTCGACATCCACTATGACTTCGGGCCAGGACACCCGCTGCTGGGACGCCGGATGCCCGATCTCGACCTCGTGACCCCCGACCGCGCGGTCACAGCTTTCGAGCTGATGCACGACGCCCGACCGATACTGCTCAACCTCGGAAATCCAGGCGCCATCGGAATCGCGCCGTGGGCCGATCGCGTCCAGCTGATCGACGCGCGCTTCGACGGGAACTGGGAACTCCCGGTCATCGGCGCAGTCGAGGCCCCGGGCGCCGCGCTGATCCGTCCCGACGGTTACGTCGCCTGGGTTGGCGACGGAACCCAACACGGACTCATCGACGCCCTCACCGCCTGGTTCGGGTCACCGATCGCAACCTGACCCACCCGACGACGAATGGCCCCGCGGCAACCACACCGGTGTCCGATAGACGAACGGGCTACGGGACGCCGATCAGGCGCCCGGATGGCGGTCGGCCAGCGAGAACACCGCGCGGCGTGACAGCCGCTCAGAAAGCGGTCCGGGCCTGGCCGGGGTGAAACGGCCACTCCTCGAACGCTGAGCAGCGCGTGTCGCCGGTCAACGTGATCACCCAGAGGTCACGATAGGTTCGCTGTGGCGGGTCGCCGTACACGACCTGGATCCGAGCGACGGCGGTGTCGCCCTCCGCGGCGACGATCTCCGAGGTCAGCGTGAAGGCCTCGTTTGGCCCCTCGCGCTCGTCCTCCCAGAAGCTGGCGATGGCGTCCAATCCCACGAGTGGTTCGTCGAAGGGAGCCGCCTGGTAGGTCGCCTCCTCGGTGAACAGGGTCCGGACGTCGTCGGTACCGGGGCTCCGCCACGCCGCCTCATAAGCGGCGATCCAGTCGGCGAAGTGCTCGTGCATGCCTTGACGTTACGCGGGCGTGACACACCGGAGCATCGAAAGCCGTCTCCCACCGCCTCGGAAGGCGCTGATTCCCGCAGGACCCGTCCGGTCGTCGTCTCGGGACCGGGGCGCCAACCGGACAGCCGGCTGCGTCGAAGAGAGCTCCCTGCTTCGGCAGCCGGACGTCCTTCCCAGGTACGGCGACGAGAGACTCGGAATGCCGCGGGTTGCGGAGCCTGCTTGGATCGTTGACCGAGCACAGCCCGAACGAGGAGGTGGCATGAACATCGAGTTCCTCTCGACGCTGGCGGTGATCGCGCCCGATCCCGCCGCCAGTCGCCAGCTATACGTCGACGCCCTCGGGCTGGCGCTGGAAAGCGACGGCGGCGACTATCACCACAGCGAGCAGCTCGCCGGTTGCAAGTCTTTCGGTATCTGGCCGCTGGCCCAGGCCGCTGAGGCGTGCTTCGGGACGCCGCATTGGCCGGCGGGGCGGCCGGTCCCGCAGGTCAGCATCGAGTTCGACGTGGCGGACGCCGCGGCGGTGGGCCCAGCGGCACGCGAGCTCCAGCAAGCTGGCTACGAGCTGTTGCACCCAGCACGCGAGGAGCCGTGGGGGCAAACGGTCGCCAGGCTGCAGTCACCCGAGGGCGCGGTGGTCGGAATCTCCTACGCCCCTGTGCTGCACGACCAGGACTGACAGGAGGTAACGACAACCGTCCTCGGTTGTCGATGCTCAACCGGCGTGCGGAGGGCGCTGGCGGCGGCGCCTGCGCTTGACTGTTCTCGATGGAGGCGTCGGTCCCGCCTGCAACAACGCGCTGCGCGCAGTGTCGGGCGGTGGTGGCGGACATCGACGGGCCGGTGCATACGTACGTGCCGTCCGCGCCCGGCTGCTGGCAGATCTTCGGCGAGGTTCAAGCCAACGAGCTGCAGCGCTTCGGCTACCCGCCGGCCCACCGGCTGATCGTCGATGCCTACATGGCCCAGCATCCCGGCGACGGCAGCGATCGACGCGATCGACAATCGGTCTTCGCCCACCTCGCGGGGCTCTATGCGCGCCTGGAGCTCGACCTCGCAGCCGAACGCGCCGGCCAGATCGTTCGGCGCATCGTCAGCCGTCGTGCCGACTTTCCGATCCTGCGCCGTGATCGAGGTCCTGGGGAGCTGACCATCCAGCACATGGTGGGCGCTCGCGACCAGGCCGACTACGAGGCGCGCGCTCAGGACTGGGCACAATCGGTCTGGCGATCCTGGACGGTCCACCATTCCACGGTCGCGGCCGCTGTCCAGGCGCTGACCGCCGACTGAGACGCGTCGCACCTGCCGCGCGACGGGGCGCGGCTTCGCGGAGGCTGCCCCGCGAAGCGCTCGACGGCGCTCGGTTGCCGATCCACGGCAGGCAGCTTGGCCGTATGTCCGCGCCGTCCAGGGTCTCCCTGCGACAACTGCCGCCGGTCGGTGAGAATGCGTCCGGTCCCCTCGGGCCGGGCTTCTGGCGTCGGGCCTGCTCGGCACGATCATCCGCGAGCTGCAAGCCGGCTCGGCGAACTCTGCCGATGGCCGAGGCGTCCGCGTGTGACGTCAGCCACGCTCCGACCCGCAATGGGTCGGCGGCATACTGAGGTGGTGCGATCCGAGGGTGCCGCCTGCGGGCAGCCTGTTGTTGAGAGTGTGCGATGTCTTCCGGCCGCGCCGCTGCGCGGGCTGATCGCCGCTTATGACGGCTACCGTCTCCGCGGAGTCGCGCCGGCCCGGCACCTCGGGCTGCCGTCTCCATTTCTGACGGTGATCGTGACCCTCGATGAGCCGCTTCACGTTGTTTGTCATCTCGACCGGCGGCGTCCTCCCAACCAGTACGACGCGCTGATCGGTGGCCTGCATGCGACTCCGGTCGTGATCGCGCACGACGGCGCCCAGAGCGGCATCCAACTACGAGTGAGCCCGCTCGCGTCACGCGCGTTGCTCGGCATGCCGGCGGGCGAGCTGGCGGACGTCGACGTCGCAGCCGAGGACGTGCTGGGCGGCCTCATCGGCGGGCTCCGGGAGCAGATCGCGGCAGCCGCGGGATGGCGTCAGCGCTTCCAGGTTCTCGACGCGACGTTGTTGCGCCGGCTCGACCGGGAGGCGGCGGTACCCGCGCCGGTCGCTCACGCATGGCGATTGATGCTCGCGGGCGCTGGAGCTCTCCCTGTCGCGAGGATTGCGCGTGAGGTCGGCTTCAGCGAGCGCCATCTCGCAAACCGCTTCCGGCAGGAGGTTGGGATGACTCCGAAACTCGCCAGCCGGGTGATCCGCTTTCACCGAGCCCGGTCCCTGCTGCAAGCACAGGTCAGAGCCGCGGACCGGGCAGACATCGCCTGGACGGCAGTCTGCTCTGGATACTCCGACCAATCTCACCTCGTCCGCGACTTCAGGGCGTTTGCTGAGCTGCCTCCCTCGCAGTGGCTACGCCAAGAGTTCCGAAACGTCCAAGACCGCCGCCGCTCCGACACCTACCGTCCGATCCATGAGCCCAACATCTCCCACACCTCAGGTTTGGCCGACGCTTCGCGCCCACGACGCGCGGGCGCTGATTCGTTTTCTGGTTGACGTCGTCGGCTTCCATGAGACGGTCGTCTACGGCGACGGCGACCGCGTCGACCACGCCGAGCTTGCCTGGCCGCCCGGCGGCGGCGTCATGCTCGGCTCCATGCGCGAGGTCGACCCGGCCACGCAATGGTCACCTCAGCCCGGGACGTTCGGCGCATACGTCGTCGCCGATGACATCGACGCGATCCACGCTCGTGTCGCTGCCGCCGGCGCAGAGATCACCCGAGCGCCGCATGACACCGACTACGGCTCACGCGACTTCGCGCTCAGGGATCCCGAGGGCAACCACTGGTCATTCGGCACCTACCCCGGCGCCCCGGTCGGCGAGTAAATCAGGGAGTTCGCTCTGCAGGCTCCGCTTGCGCGTCCTGCGGTGAGCGAGGGTGACGAGCGCCCTCCTGCGGCGTCGTACCTGCTCGGCAGCAAAGGCCGCTGCACCGAAGCCGCCGAGCAGGCCAACGTTCCCCCCGACCGGACGGCAGCTGATCGGCTGGCTGGCCTCGCTGGGCTCGCCAAGGACGATGACGAGCCCGAACACCCGACGATCGTACGTGAGCATCGCGGAAAGCAGGCCTCCGCGCGGCCGTGCGCCGCTCTCGCTCGTCGCCGCGCGGAGCAGGACCTGGAAGGGCCCGCCGCCGCTTCCAGTGTGGCTGCGACTCCTGCCGGTGCGTGAGACCGGAAGTCGCGATGTGACCGTGGTCGAGATCACGGCCCGGTGGACCGCGCTAGAGGGCGTCGAAGACGGCGAAGGCGGCGTCGATCCGGGCCTGCTCGTGGGTGGCGTTGCGGTCGAGCATGAGACCGCGGATGACGGCGAGGGCCAGGGTTGCTCGCGCCCGTGCGTCGGTGTCGTCGGTGCTGGTGGGGGCGAGCAGTTGGGTGAGCTGGGGCAGCCAGTCATAGACGCTCGCGTGGCCGAAGTCGGGGAATCGCTCGGGCTGGGTCTGGGCCAGCGCATTGACCTCGTCGAAGAGTCGGAAGTACGGACGGTTGATGGGGTCGGTGACGATGGAGCGCAGCGCCGCGACGAGGCTGCGGAGGTCGTGGGGGTCGTGTGCGGTCAGCTGGGTGCGGGCGATGTCGAGCAGCTGGCGGCGGGCGTGAGCTAACGCGGCGGTGATGAGCTGGTCGCGGGAGCCGAAGTGGTGGACGAGCATGCGCGAGCTCGTGTCGAGCGCGGCGGCCAGGTCGCGCAGGGTGATCGCGCTGCTCTGTCGGGCGACGAGTAGCGCGGCCGCTTGCTCGGTGAGGCGTTGACGGAGCTGCTCGTCGCGAGGCCGACGAGGTGTTGTAACGTCGTTACGCATATTGGGATCCGATCCGGGAGACGCCACGATGAACACCGTGCCAGAAGACCGGGGAGGGCAGATCGCCGCCTCGTCGAGCTCAACCGCCACGCCCGCGAGCGATGCGCAACGCGTCCTGCCGACTCTTCTCTTCGTCCACGGCGCGTGTGTTCGCGACGCCGGGTGGTGGTGGAGCCAGATGATCGGGCCGTTGGCCGAACGGGGAATACCGAGCGCGGCGGTCGCGCTGCCCAGCTGTGGCGAGACCGGCGACGCGCTGGGCGACCTGACCGCCGACGTTCAGGCGTGCCAAGAGGCGATCCGCGAGGTCGACCGTCCGGTCGTCCTCTGCGGCCACTCCTACGGAGGCGTCATCATCACCGAGGCCGGAGCCCACGAGCGCGTCACCCAACTGCTCTACGTCACCTCGGTGATGCCCGACGCTGGCCAGTCCCAGGCCGAGATGATCGGCGCCGAGCCCGCACCGTGGCTGCAGCCGGGCAAGGACACCGTCGGGGTCGATCCGGACATGATCCGCGACTACTTCCTACAGGACTGCGACGAGGCGACCGTCGAGGCGGCCCTCGCGCGTCTCACCCGCCAATCGCTCGCGCCGTTCGGCCAGCCGCCTTGTGAGATCGCGTGGCGCTCGACCCCTTCCAGCTACATCGTGTGCACCCAGGACCTCGCCACGCCCGCCGAGACCCAGCGAGCTCGGATCCGCGCCGGCGCCCACCACGTCGAGTTCGACGCCGGACACCACCCCTTCCTGTCGCGGCCCGACGCCTTCGCGCAACTCCTCGCCGACGAGATCAAGGCCGCGAGAGCAGCCACCCCATAGAGCGGGGTGTCGCGGACGCTTCGTCTCACCAGGCCGACTCGCATGACTGCGGGAGCCCCCGCGCCTCAGCTCGCATATTGCGGGCGCCCGGTCGGCCTATAGATCTGCATCGTTACGCCCTTCGAGTCGGCTCGCGAGTCGACCAGGTCAAGCGCAATGTCCGGTCCGGCGTCGGGGAACAGCCGCCTGCCCTGGCCGACCACCACCGGGACGATGAGCAGGGTCATCTCGTCCACGAGGTCGTTGGCGAGCAGCCACCGGATCAGGACACCGCTGCCGTGCACCTGCAGCTCACCCGCCGACGTGGCTTTCAGTTCGCCGATGGCTGCCGCGAGGTCACCGCCGAGAACGGTCGTGTTCGCCCATTGCGGATCGGTGATCGTCGTCGATGCGAGGTACTTGGGCTTCGTGTTCAAGGCGTCTGCGATCGGATGGCTGCCCGGATCCATCGCGCCCCATTGGGGGGCGAACATCGTGTAGGTCCGCCGGCCGAACAGGAACGCGTCGGCGCTCTGGTAGGTCTGGCTGATGAACGTCCTGGTCTCGTTGTCGCCCCTGCCCAAGGCCCATCCGCATCGCTCGAATCCGTCCCTGCGGTCCTCCTCGGACGGCCCGTTTCCCTGCATCACTCCATCGACGGAGACTTGCGTCATGGTCGTCAGCTTCATGCTCGCGGTTCTCTTCTCGTTGGGTGGATCATGGTCCGGTGAGACCGAACCGCCGCACCGAACTCATCGGTGCCGGCACGCCGGGGTGCCTCACCGGGCTCATCGGGCTGACCGCCGAGCTGCGCGCGCGCCCTGCGTAGAGACTGCGAGAGCACCGCGGGCCCTCACGCACCCGGAGAGCATCGGCTGCGGCAAGTGGCGGCGCCGGGTGCGCACCGCGGCCGGCACGCTCACCGGTTGTGGCTGGTCGGACGAGCGGCATCGTGGCTTCGGCGGCCGAACGTGCAGCGACGGCTGGAGCAGCTCAGCGGTGTCGTCTTGATCAGCTTCGCTTTTCGCCTGGCAACCGAACGACGCTAACCGCCCGCACGCCGAGACGCAACAGTCCGCAGGACGATGAGCCACTGCGTTCGGTGGTGGCTCGGACGCGCGGCTGCTCTCGCGGAGTGCCGCAGATGAACTTCGATCTCTTCGCGGGATCCCAGTCACAACCCCGGCACCGCGCGCGACTGGTTCGAGCGGCTCCCCGTGGCGTCTGAGAGCGGCCCGAACACGATCGCGGGGATCGCCACCAGCGTGTAGGCCGCGAACAGCAAGGTGACCCGGTCGACGAGAGGCTGTGGACCCTGGCGTAGAGCGGAAACAGCGAGCTTGGGCAGATTGCTGCGCAACAAGAGCGCGAACACGACAAGCCCGGCAGAGCCGAAGTCACCCCAGCGACGGCTCGCGCCGCGGAGGGGGCGGGTAGGCGCTCGGCTCGCGTCCGGCGCGCGGAACGCTCATCGCGGTCCAACGCCCCGGAGGCGTTCGGGATCGCGAAGGTCCAGCTCGTAGGTCTGGCCGATGAGCTCGGCGCCGAAGCTGTGATGAGGTTCCTCCTCGGCCAACCGAAAGCCGCGGGCGCGGTAGACGCGAGCGGCCGCCAGCAAGGGACTGTTCGTCCACAGTCGAACCCGCTCGTAGCCGGCCGCGCGCGCGAAGGCCACGCACTCATCGACCAGCCGAGCGCCGAGCCGGTGGCCACGGGCCCACGGCTCGACGAGCAGAATCCGCAGCTTCGCGGTCCGCTCATCCTCGGCTACGCAGAACACGCAGCCGGCCCGGCGCTGGTCGACCTCGGCGATCCACGCAGCCTCCCTGCTGGTGTCGTGGTGAGTGGCATAGTCGGCGACGATCCCGGCGACCAACGTCTCAAAGCTCTGGTCCCACCCGAACTCCGAGGCGTAGACCTCCCCGTGGGCCATCACGACCCAGCCGAGGTCGCCCGGCTGATCGGGCGCACGGATGACGACCTCGGGACTCACGACCACTACGCCTCCAACTGATACAGTCGTTTCAGTGCAAGCTAGCACGGCTGACTACGCCCAGCGGCCACCCTCGGCCCGCCAGCAGCAGCTCCTGGAGAGTGCCTACCGCTACGCGCTCGAGCACGGACTCGCCGAGCTCTCCCTGCGGCCGCTGGCGGCAGCGATCGGATCCAGCCCGCGGGTGCTGCTCTACCTATTCGGCAGCAAGGACGGTCTCGTGCGCGCACTACTGGCCCGCGCCCGCACAGATCAGCTCGAACTGCTCGAACACGCTGGCTCGCCGAGCGAACAGCGAGACCTCTCCGCCACCGTCGAGCTGGTGTGGCGATGGCTCGCAGACGAGACCCACCGACCGCTGCTCGGCCTATGGGTCGAGGCCTACGCCCGATCGCTCGTCTCGCCCGACGCGTTGTGGGCCGGTTTCGCCCGCCAGACCGTCGCGGACTGGCTCACCGTGCTCGCCGCCGCCCAACCACCCTCACGACGCAAGACCAAAGCCGGAGCCGCCCAGCGAACCCTCGCCCTCTCCGTCCTGCGCGGCGCGCTACTGGACCTCCTCGCCACCGGCGACACCGACCGCACCACCCGGGCCGTCAACCAACACCTCGCCACCCTGCGGCAAATCAGCTGACGGGCCGGTCACACCAGCCGCCTTGCTCGTAGCCGCGGCGAGTCGCCGGACCCGGGGCGCGGCGGTCCGCGGCAAGGCTCTCTGCCGACCACCCGGGGCGTGGCCCGGCGCGTCGAGCAGATACGAGACGAGAACCACCAGGCTCCGGTCGCGGCCGCCGCGCCGGAGGGTGCCATAAGGGAAGCTGATGGCCTCCACCTACCTGGAGTGGCGGCGGTCACCGTCGAGCTGCAGGGCGCGGTCCTACCCGACCTCGATCCGATCGACCCCGACGGCCGGTCGGCGACGCTGGGGCGATACCTGCTCGAGGCGCTGCTCTGCGACATCGCCGGCGGCCACGGGCTCCGATCTTCCGGGCCGTCGGTGCGCGCGAGAATACTCGCAGCCTCCGCTTGTGCACCCGCATCGGGCTGACCGAAGAGCGCGACGACCCGGACGCGCGATTCATCCAGCGACTCGGGCGACACCCCGATAGCCGGCACGAAGCCCGACCCGAGACTCACCTGAAATTGGCGCGAATTGCGGGGCTGCTTCCCTTGCGGTGGCTGTGACCTGCTTTGGCGGCGACGCGCGTGTGTCACCGGCGGATCGGCTGACCGTCGAGCCCAGCCTCGGTCTGCACGGCCTCAGCCTCAATCCGCGACTGAAAGCCAGGCCGGCGCGCCCTCAGCGCCGTGCAGCACTGCCCGGCCGTGGGTGATCGCGCTGTCAAAGCCGGCGGGATCGAGCAGGAGCGAATTGAGGGTCGTGGGGTCGGTCTCGAGCTGGGAGTCCGCCCCGGGCAAGGCGCCTGGGCTGATCTCGACGGTGCCGTCGCGTCCGATGATTGACCAGGGCTGTCCCTCCAGGATCACGGTCCAGAGACCCTTGGGGGGGTTGACATGGGCCCGAGCGAGGCTGCGTAGGAACATGAGCACCGCGCCGAGGCTGACCGAACCGCCGACTGGCTCAGGCTCGGACGCGCCCCAGCCGCCTAGAGCATCCAGCACTCCCTCAAGCTTGTTGCCACGCTCAGTCAACTGATAGACCGTGCTCGCGGCGGGCGGTGGAAGCGTTCGGTGTTCGACGACACCGTGAGATTCGAGCTCTCGCAACCGGTCGGTGAGCATGTTCGTGCTGGCGCCCGGCAACGCCCGGCGGAGCTCTGAGAAGCGCTGTGGTCCGAACAGCAACTCGCGGACGACCAACAGCGCCCACCGCTCGCCGACGACATCGAGCGCGCGCGCGACCGGACACCGGTCGCGATAGCTACGAGAAGTCGCCATAGAGGGATTTCACAACTTAGACCTTGTTTTCTGCAACCATCAGCTGTTACCGTACTGAATCCGATACAGACCAACAAGTCTGGGACCGCTCGCGGACATCGGTCCCGAGGCTGGGGAGGACTTCGATGGGCCAACCGGTCGTGCACTTCGAGATCGCCGGGACGAACCCGGGCCGGCTACGCGAGTTCTTCAGCGAGCTATTCGGCTGGACGTATGAGATGACGCCTGTCGCGTCGACGGTGTCCGACCCCGACGATTACGGGTTCATTGATCTCATGACCACTGACGATGGGGTGGGGATCCGTGGCGGAGTCGGCGGCGGCGCGGGACGCCAGCCGCGGGCGCTGTTCTACGTCGGCGTGGACGACGTCCCCGCGGCGCTCGAGCGGGCCGAGCGACTCGGCGCGACCCGAAAGATGGGACCCGAGACAGCGCCTAACGGCCTCGTTGTCGCGCATTTTGCCGATCCCGAAGGCAACCTCATAGGACTCGCTGGCGGCTGAGACGACGAATCTGCGGCCCAAACATCCCCGGCATCGGCAGGCCGAAAGCACGTCAGCGGAGCACCTCGCCCACATCCCTATCAACACGCGCGTTCATGAACCCCTCCGTACATCCCTCGTTCGCGCGGGCTGCAGGGCCCCCGGCCCTGATATCTAGGCGGCTTGGCGCGCCGCGCTTTGGCTGGCGGTTGGGGATGGTGTTCGACGTTTTCTCGCTACGGCTCTCGCGGCGTGGCGGGCCACTGCCGACGAGGCTGAGCGCCCCGGCCGGAAGGTTGCGGGTGGGAATTGCTGATACCAAGCACGGCCCGATCGCCCGGCGCATAATGTCTGTCGACTGCGAAGGGGAGGCCATCAATCCCAATACCGGAGGCGGGTTCGATGCCAGAGGCGCGAGAGATCGAAAAGCAACAGCGCGAGACCTGGGAACGGTTCTCGGCGGGATGGATCAAGTGGGACCCCCAGGTGGTCGAGATGCTCGCTCCTGTCGGGCAGGAGATGATCCGCTCGCTCGTCCTGGCTGAGGACGGTGTCCACCTGGACGTCGCTTCGGGCACTGGCGAGCCGGGTCTTTCCATCGCCGCTCAGATGCCCAGGGGCCGAGTCGTGTTGACCGACCTTTCGGAGGCGATGCTGGCCGGGGCTAGCTCGAAAGCCGAGAAACTGGCTCTTCGGAACGTCGAGATACGAGTGTGTGGCGTGGATGACCTTCCGTTCAACGACGCGTCCTTCGATAGCGTGAGCTGCCGCTTTGGGTTCATGTTCTTCCCCGATATTCGGGGTGCAGTCTCGGAGCTTGTCCGCGTGCTACGTCCTGGTGGTCGCATCTCGACGGCGGTTTGGGCGCAACCAGATGGGAACGCGTGGGCAACTCTCCCGATGGGAGCGATCAGTGCCGAGGTCGAGTTGGCAGCACCCGAACCAGACGCTCCAGGGCTGTTTCGCTGCGCTGCGCCAGATTCGGTCGCCGCGATCCTCCGCGAGGCCGGATTACACGACGTCGCCGAATCAGACGTACGAGGATCCCTCGAGGTGGACAGTGGCGATGACTATTGGACGATGCTGACTGAGGTGACGGCGCCCGTCGTTGCGGTTCTCGCCGGAGTTGATCACGCCACGAAAGAGCGAATTCGAGCTGCCACGATCGAAAAGGCACAAGCCTTTAAGACAAACGGCAGGTTGAGCCTCCCGTTTCACGCACGTTGCGTCGTTGCCACCAGATAGAGCCGCGAGACCTGCTCATCATGTCGCGGGAGTATCACCGCGCCGGGGACCAAGCGCCCGCTCCGGGCGGACAGCGGGAAGCGCCTCATTCGCACCATCAGCGCGGGTGGGTGCGGTAGGCGATCGAGCGGTGCCGGATCGTGGCGACGCGGACGGTCTGGTCGTTGTCGGCCAGCTGGTAGATGATGCGATACGTGCCTACGCGCAGCGAGCGCAGGCCGTTCAGGCGGCCGCGTAGTGCGTGTCCCTGGCAAGGATCCCGCTCGAGCAGCTCGAGCGCGTCCTCGACGGCGTCGACTAGGGGCCAGTCGAGGTCGAGCAGTTGCTGTCGAGCGCGCCGGGCAAGAACGACTTTGGCCACGCGTCAGCGAGCGGCGCGACGTTCCGTGAGCTCGCGGCGAAGGTCATCGAGAGTGACGCTGTCACCTCGTGCCAGGTCGGCTAGGCCAGCTTCGATGGCGGCGAGCGCGGGAGAGTCCGAGAGGATCTCGGCGGTCTCTTCGAGCGCTTCGTACTCGTCGATCGGGACCAGTGCGGCGGCTGGTTTGCCGTTGCGGGTCACGAGCACGTGATCGCGTCGGTCGGCGACATCGCTGAGTAGCTCACTGAGCTTGGTTCTGAACTCCCGAGCCGGAACGATCTTCGCCACGCACTTAGTGTACCGTATTGCGTACGCGCTACTTCGGAATGGCTCGCCATTGCGATCGCCGCCGATCTCGTCCTGCTGACAAACCGATCGTCGGCCCGGGCCGCCTCCGCGGAAGCAGCGGACCCCGTTGGAGCATTCGGTCAGGGCCGCGCAGCCACTTGGAGCCTCGGCGTGTCGCGGCGGAGTGCTTTTGTCGCCGGATTCGCGTTGGCCGGGGCACATACCGCCCCAAGAGGCGAGGTGATGCTCGGTCGGGAAGCGGCTCATGTCCCCGGGTTTACGGCGACCACTGGTGATCGATAAAGCGATCCCGACCATGACGGCCGCGCGTTTCGCGCAAACCCACTGAGCCCGGCGGGGGCAGGGTTACCGCGCCGAGCTGGCACGTCAATCGCCGGCGGGGGTATAGTCCCTGTTACCGGGGCAATGGCTGGATTGCCGAAGCTTGATCGAGCGATGCCGGGCACGAATCGTCCGGTTCGCCTGTGTGCGGTGCTCGTGGCGGTCGCGCTGGTCGGTTGTGGTGGCGGCAGTCCGTCAAAGCGGGTGAGGGGCCAGAGCGAGGTTGTAGCGGCAGCAATCTCGACAACCGGCAATGACCCCTTCACGCCTAAGCTCGGAACCGATCTGCCCGGCGTGAGGCCGCCAGCAGCAGCCGCCCGCTCGAGCGGCGGACCGGTCACCTACAACGCCGCGCTGCCCGGGCTCTACGGCGGCACCCGCGACTACTCGACCTGCAACAAGGCTGAGCTGGTCGACTACCTCGCGCAGAACCCGGCCAAGGCCCAGGTGTGGGCATCCACGCTGGGCATCCAGACGACCCAGATACGCAGCTACGTCTCGAGCTTGACCGACGTGATCCTGCGCACCGACACGCGAGTGACCAACCACGGCTACGTCGACGGCGTCGCTGACCCGATTCAGTCGGTGCTCCAAGCCGGCACGGCCGTGCTGGTGGACCAGTACGGCAGGCCAGTCGTGAAATGCTATTGCGGGAATCCGCTGACGGCGCCGCAGCTGCTCTCGGCCCCCGTCTACACGGGGCCGCTGTGGACCGACTTCAGCACGACCCAGATCACGCTCATCCAGCAGTCGGTGACGATCATCAACAAGTTCTATCTGTATGACCCGACCACCGGCAAGCTCTTCGCTCGCACGCCGAACGGCCGCGACGGCCCCTATCTCAACGCTGCACCGAATTCGTCACCGTCGTCCTCGTCCTCGTCCTCGTCGTCGTCCTCGTCCTCGACCACCCCCGCGCCACCAACCTCGGCATCCCCTTCGGCACCGAGCGAGAATCCGTCCGTCTCGCTGTCTCCCAATCCGGTCATACAGGGCGGCACCGTAACCCTGAGCGCCTCCGGCTTCAGGCCCAGCGCGTCCCTCCAGATCACAGTCAACCGGCCCGACGGAGGCACTGACAACTTCTCGACGACCGCGGACTCCGACGGCAACGCCACCTACACGTTTCCCAGTGGGGGCGGACCATCCCCGTCGGGCGCCTACAACGTCACCGTCACCGACACCGCTACGGGAGCCTCGGGGTCGGCCTCGATCAATGTGGCGGCTCCACCAAGCGGGAATTCCGGGGCCAGCGGGAACTCCGGGGCCAGCGGGAACTCCAGCACCACGAGCGCTCCCGGCAGCACGGGGTGACGGCGGAACTCCGGGCAACACCGGAAGCGGGCACCCGTGATCCGGCTCGGTCCAGCTCCGGTGTTAGGGCGTTACACGTTCCCGCGTCGCAGCGTCCGCAGGACACGCCCCACCTGGTGGCTTGCGGCCGCGATCGCGCGGTGTCGGTCGGGCTAGGCATAGAGCTATTCCGCGACCACGGTTCATCGCGCAGCGATCGTCCGCCGTGCAACCGTCCGTCGACCTCGGCCATCACAACGGCTGGATCAGACGGTCAGCGCTGTCGAGCGCCGCGAGCTGCGGCAGCGCCGGCAGGGGCGCTCCACAACCTCGAGCTGGTCGTCGGTGGCGGACCGGCTCGACCGATCACCGAGCGACCGCACCGGCTGCGCGCGACGTGTAACCGAAAGCATGGCATCCGCTACATCTTCGGCGCCCTGGACGTCCACCGCGACCGGCTCTATGCCCGGATGCGACCCCGCCGCGCCGGCCGCGACGAGCTCGGGTTCATGCGCACCATCCGTCTGTCTACCGCGCTCGCCGGCATCATCCTGATCTGGACGCTCGATCACCATCAGTTCGCCGAGATCGTCGCCGGCGTAGAGCGCCTGATCGCCCGGCGGCCTGAGCCGGATCCGTGGCGCGACCTGGTCGTAGCGCTGTAGCGGCAGGCCCGGCACGCATCACCGTGCGGGCGAGCACCTGGAACCGGGCGAGGAGGAGGTGTCCGGCCGCGTTCAGGAAAGACCTGGGTTCATGATGTTGTAGCCGATGCCGGGTGTGGCTTGTATGGGCTGCGGTTCGCCGAGCTTGCGCTTGAGTCGCGCGACGGTGACGTAGACGGTTCTAGTGAAAGGGTCGGCGTTCTGGTCCCAGGCTTGGTGGAGCAGTTGCTCGGGGGTGAGCGATCCCGGGCTGGCCTTGAGGAGGGCTTCCAGGACGGCGAATTCTTTGGCGCTGAGGTCGAGGCGGCGGCCGGCGCGGATGGCCGTGTGGTGTAGGGGGTCGAGCTCGATGTCGCCAGCGCGCAGCACGCGGGCCGCGGCGTCGGGTCGGCGGCGGGCGAGGGCCCGGATGCGGAGTACGAGCTCAGGGAAGTGGAAGGGTTTTGCGAGGTAGTCGTCGGCGCCAAGCGTCAGACCCGTCACGCGGTCGGCTGGGGAGCCGGCGGCGGTGAGCATCAGCACCATCGCGGGATGCTCGCTTTCGGCGACGAGCCGGCAGACCGTGTCGCCACCCAGCCCGGGCAGGTCGCGGTCGAGCACGATCACGTCGTAGGGGTAGAGATTGAGCCGGGCGGCGGCGTCGAGGCCGTCGTAGGCGACGTCAACTGCGAGCCCCTGGTCTCGCAGTCCCTCGGCGATGTCGTCGGCCAGGCCGCGTTCGTCGTCGACGACGAGGACCCTCATCTGAGTGCGGCCGCCGCTGATTGGTCGTCGGCGTTCACCCCACCGACGCGCTGGTCGGTGTGTGATGCGAGTGGTAGGTCGATCACAACCTGGAGGCCGCCCTGCTTGCGTGCGTGTAGCGCGAGGCTGCCGCGGTGGGCGGTCGCGATCGCGGCAACGATTGACAAGCCCAGGCCGGCGCCCTGCACGGAGCCGGTACGGTCGCTGCGCAGCCGCCGGAACGGCTGGTCCAGATCATCGACCAGGGCCTGATCGAGGGGCGGCCCGCTGGTGTCGACGGTCAGTTGTGCGCGGCTCCCGGCGTCGCGCAGGGTGATTCCCATCCACCCGCCGGTCTGGTTGTGCCGGACGCCGTTGTCGACCACGTTCTCCACGAGCCGGCCGAGCAGCGTCGGACTCCCGATGACCGAGATCGGGTCAAGAGATCGCTCCAGGGTGATCTGCTTGGCGGTGATCTGTGCCCGGTGTTCGGCGAGCGTCGCGTTGATCAGGTCACCCAGGCGCAGCACCCCGCTGTCGGTCAGCTCGCCCTGTTCAGCGCGGCTCAGCGCGAGCAGGCCCTCCATCAGCCGGTCAGCACGGTCTAGCCCCTCCCGGATCTTGTGATCGAGCGCTATCAGCGGAGGCGGTGCCGGGTCGGGCTTGCCGAGCGCGACGTCCAGCGCGGTCCGGATCCGCGCCAGCGGCGTGCGCAGCTCGTGCGAGGCGTTGGCTACGAACCGCCGCTGCGCGCCAAACGCGGCTTCCAGCCGGGCGAGTAGATCATCGATCGTGTCGCCGAGCTCACGCAGCTCGTCGGCGGGACCCCCAAGCGCGAGGCGCTCGTCCAAGTTGTCTTGTGAGATCCGCCGTGCACGGGCGGTCATCGTCCGCAGCGGCGCCAGCACCCTTCCGGCGAGCAGCCATCCGATCACCAGCGACACGACCCCCATCACGGCCAGCGCGACCAGCGACCACACCAGCAGCTGATGCAGGTCGCGGCCGTGCTGAGCAACGAGCTGATGCTGGGCCTGGCGCCTGAGCCCTTCCAGCGATGGGAGCGCTGGTAGCCGGGCGCTCTGCCCGCTGGCCGAGCGCACCCCCGTGGCGGGCGCGATGTGCGAGACCCGCAGAACGCGGCCGGAGAAGTGGCGGACCAGCAGGTACGTGATCGCCAAGAGCGCCGCGCCGCACACGCAGAACAGGCCGCCGTACAGCAACGTGAGGCGCGCTCTGACGGTGCGACGCAGACGCAAGCGAGCGAGCGTTGCGAGTCGCGCCTGGGTGGGCCGAGTTCTCACCTGATCCTCCTGAGCTTGGTCATCGTCGCCGGTCCGTCGTCACAGCGAGTTAACAGCCTCCGTGAAACGGATGTGACCAGCGCCGGCGTACAACCGCGCCACATCAGACCTCGTCCACCCAGGAGGTCATCCATGACCAGCCGATCCACGCCGGTGGCGGCGATCGCAGCGCTCGCGGTCGCCGTCCTGCTCAGCGCCTGCGCCAGCTCCACCAAACCGAGCCATACCCCGAAGCCCTCAACGACCCACAGCACCCCGCTGACCGTCAGCCCGCCGCCAACCACAAGCTCCAGCGCGGGGTCGCTGCCGCTGAAGTACGCCAAGTGCATGCGCGCCCACGGCCTGCCGACGTTCCCTGACCCGGTCGACGGGCACATCACGCTGAACCCCTCCAGTGGGATCAGCCCAGACTCGCCGACCTTCGCGGCGGCCGCGAAGGTCTGCGCGAAGTACGGGCCTGCCGGTGGCGCTTCGCCGGGTCGCGGTCCCGTGCCCGCGGCGGACGGCGGCGGCAGCAATGTCGCTGCCGTTACGCAGGCCACCTGGGATCAGTACGCCAACTGGCTGGGGCAGCAGGCCACGGCGGGCCAGTTCTCCGGGGCGGTGCTCGTCGCTCACGGCGACCGAACCATGCTCGACGCCGGATACGGGTTCGCCAACAGGACCACCCGGACCCCGAACTCGCCGCAGACGCTGTTCTGCATCGCCTCGATCGGCAAGCTGTTCACCGCGGTCGCAATCGGCCAGCTGGCCGAGCAGCACAAGCTGTCCTTCGACGCCCCCGTCGGCCGGTACGTGAGCGGTCTCCCCGCCAGGATTGCCGACCACGTCACGATCGGTCAGCTGCTGGACATGACCTCCGGCCTGGACAACGTCGTGCTCGGTCGCGCCAACCCGCCACGAACGCTGGGCGGCATGGTCGCGCTGATCGCCGCAGAACCGCTCCAGTTCTCGCCCGGCACCAAGACCCTCTACAGCAACGACGGCTTCATCCTGCTCGGCGCCGTCGTCCAACGGCTGAGCGGTGAGAGGTACAGCGACTACCTCCGCCAGCACATCCTGAACCCCGCCGGGATGACCCACACCGGCTACGCGACCTATACCCCCGAACAGGTCCCCGGCATGGCCCACGGCTACGCGCTCGTCGGCTCAAGGCTGGAGGACATCAGCGGCCAGCCACAGATCGCCAACCCCTCCGGCGGCGCCTACGCCACCACCGGCGACCTGCACAACCTCGGCCGGGCGCTGCTGCAGCACAAGCTGCTCAGCGCCGCGATGACCGCCACAATCCTCGCCCCCAGGGTCAACGCCCCACAGCCCGGCGGGCCGCCCGTCGACGAGTTCACCTACGGCTTCGTCTACCAGGCCATCAACCACGTCGCGTTCGTCGGCCACAACGGCGGCACCCCCGGCTACACCGACCAGATCGACATCTATCCCCACGGCGGCTACGTCGTCGTCATCCTCACCAACGAGGACGGCACCCTCGTCCCCGCGATCCAACGCTCAGAGCAAATCCTCACCGGATCCTGAGGCCACCTTCTCACGACGAAAGCCCCGGCCCGCTCAGACCGCAGCCCAGCCGGCACCCGAGCATTGCTCAGAGCATCCGCCTACCGGCGTTCCCTCGAACACGAGGCCTGCTCGGAACGATGACCGTCTGACCCGCGATGCCCTCAAGCTCTTGGTCGCCGACGTATACCGTCGCGGTGCCGCGCCTGATGAGGATCACCTCCGGGTAGGGATGGAGATGCAGGGCCGGGCTGAACCCGTCCCGGGTGGTCGACAGATGGATGATCGACATGTCGCAGCCGTGGTCCTTGCCCTCCCACGATTGGTCCCACTCCTCGTCGGTGTCGATCCCGTTGTCGTAGGTGATGAGCTGCATATGGGTCCGGCCCGGACCTCGTCGTTGTCGGGCATCGTGATCTGCTCCTTCGTCGTGGTCGCTGAGAAGTGACCGGCTTGAGAAGGCCGCCCTCTCGTTTGGCTTCTCAGAGATCGCCGAAGGCTTGGAGGGCCGCGAGAGCGACGGCTTGGCCTTCCTGCTCTTGCACGAAATGCCCGGTGTCGGGGAGGATCATCGGCTCGGGCACCCGCGAATCGTCGTCTGGAGCGTGTGCATCGTCTCGGCGTCGGGGTCTTTGGCGCCGATGGCCATGAACGATTCTCCCGCCCATTCCCCGCTCCAGAACCGCAGCGCGGCCTGAGCCTCGGCAACTCCGTCCATTTGCGGCTCGACCATGGCCAGGTCCGGGAACGTCCTCACTCCGGCTTGGTAGCGCGGGTCGGGATAGGGCGCGTCGTAGGCGGCCATTTCCTGCTCGGTGATCGGCAGGGTGAGCCCGAGCGGGTCCCTCCCCAGTCCCGCACGACCAGGGTGATGTTCCGAAGGACGGCGTGCTCGGCGAGGCGCAGCAGGAATGCTCGATGCAAGCCGAAGGTGTAGGTCGCGTCTTGCACGGGCTTGTCGGATCGGCCGAACCCGAGCAGGTCGGGAGCGACCACGCGCGCGCCGCTGTCAGCGAAGCGATCGTCTGGCGTGCGCAGCGCGTTGGTGAGGGTCATCGAAGTGGCTTCTTCCGCGTCCGTTGACCTCCTGTCAGACTCGCTGCGCGCACGGCGTCGATGAGGCGGGTGGCTGGATGTCCGAGCAGCTGTTCGAGGTCCTGGCTTGTCGTTTCGAGATCTCCGTGGACGATCGAGGCGTCCAGCGCGGCGACGAAGTGCGCGTTCGCTTCCTCCAGTCCGGACTGCTCGAGCCGTTGGGCGTACTCATCCACCGGGAGGTCTGTGTAGGTGACCGGCATGCCGGTCACCTCCGTGATGATCTGAGCGAGTTCGTGCAGGTCGAAGGCCGGGCCCCCAAGTTCGTCGGTCGACTTTGGTTTGTCGTCCTTGAGGAGCGCTGTGGCGGCCGCGGCGGCGTAGTCCTGACGGGTAGCTGAGATCCGGCCGCGGCTGGCGGCCCCGATGATCTCGCCCTGCTGGAGGTATTGGCCGAGCTGGTCGGTGTAGTTCTCGGTGTACCAGCCGTTGCGCAGCAGCGTGAACGGTACGCCTGCCTCCTGGAGGGCGCGCTCGCTGTCCCGGTGCTCGCTGGCCAGCGGGTTGGTGGTGTGCTCGGCGTTGAGCATGCTCGTGTACACGATCCGAGTGGCTCCCGCGGTCCTGGCGGCCTGGATGACGTTCTGGTGATGGGCGACCCTCTGCCCCGCCTGGCTGCTTGAGATCAGCAGCAGCCGCTGCACGCCGTTGAGTGCCGCGCCGAGATCTCGCGGGCTGGTGTAGTCCGCCTCGCGAATCTCTACGCCTCGTCCGGCGAGATCGGCGACCTTGCCGCGGGTGCGCACGATCCCAATAACCTCGGCGGGTACGCCTCGGGCGAGCAGATCTTGGACGGCGAGGCGGCCGAGCTGGCCCGAGGCACCGGTGACGGCGTAGGTCGGCATCGTCAACGCTCCGGAGCGAACGCGGCGACGTGGTCGGTGGCGAACTGCGCGAAGGAGCGCGCTGGGCGGCCGAGGACGCTGGGGACGTCCTGCGAGAGCCAGGCGGCGTCGTCGTCGGCGATCAAGCTGACGGCATGGGCGTTCATGTCCGCAAGCTCGCGCGGGAGGCCCGCGTCGATCATCTCCTGCTTGTCCTGCTCCCGGGTCCGCGTGTGGAACGCGATCGGCCGCCCCAGCACTTTCGAAAGCGCCGCGGCCACGTCGGCGTAGGAGAGCAGCTGCGGCCCGGTGAGCAGGTAGGTCGCGCCGGCATGCCCGGCGGGTGCGGCAGCGATCTCGGCCGCCACCGCGGCGACATCGCGGGTATCGACGAAACCGACCTGGCCGTCGCCGGCGGCGGCGCCGAAGCTACTCGTCTGGGCGATCGCGGGGGCGAGCATGAGGAAGTTCTGCATGTAGAAGTTGTTGCGCAGCAGCGTGTAGTCGAGTCCTGAGCCGAGCAGCCCAGCTTCGATCTCGGCCTGTCCGCGTTGCCGAGCGATCGGCGAGTCCGCCGACGCCTTGCTGGTGATCTTCACCACGTGCCCGACCCTGGCCCGAGCGGCGCTGTCGATCAGGCTCAGCTCTTGGGCGGGGACCGCCGGGCTGACCAGCACCACGGCAGTGACTCCCTGCATGGCCGCGTCGATCGACGTCACGTCGTCGAGGTCGCCCTCGGCGACGTCGACTCCCAGCTGCGCTAGGACGGTCGCCTTGTCCGGATCGCGGACCAGGACACGCACTGGCGCGTCCTGCTGCGCGAGCAGCCGCGCTGCCTCGGAGCCCACCTTTCCTGCTGTTGCGATGAGGATCATGTCCTGACCTTTCGCTTGTCTCGGTTGTTGATAGGGGCGGCGTTCTGGGTGCTACGCGAGGCCGATCTGCTGGGCCATGAGTGCTGAGTCCCAGAACACGTACTCCTCGATGAGCTGCTCGCCGTCCCATCGCGCCGTGGTGGAGAAGGTGAGGTCAAAGGCCTTGCCGGTGCCGGGGATCACGTTCCCGTCGGGCAGGGTCATCTCGCCGGTGAACGTTCCGGTGGCCTTGGTGATGACGGTCATCCAGTCGCCCTGCCCGAACTGCAGCGGGTAGGGATCGTTGTCGATGTGGACGTCGGGAAAGGCTCCGAACATCGCGTGCATGGCGGCGGCGTGCGCTTCGCGGCCGTGGATCGGCTCGGCGTTGCCGGTGAGGTGCGCGACCATCTCCGGGTGGTGCGCGGCGTCCATCCCGGCTTTGTCGCGGCGATTGAAGGCGTCGTCGCCCTGCTTCATGAGCGCGAGGATGTGTGCAACGCGTTCGGTGGGGTCGGTCTCGTTAGTCATGACGGCTCCTTTCTTGGCGCTCAGCGCCATTGATGTCGATGTGCGGCCACTTTCGGTAGGTCCTTGTCAGCGGTGGGGGGCGAGCTTCGACCAGCCCGAGTCGCTTGACGCCGACCAGTAGTTGTTGTTCATGACCCGTGATCCCGCCGCGCATCCACGGCTCCATCACGGTGTACGAACCACCGGTCTGATGCACATCAGCAAGGACCACCCACAGCGTCCCGTAGAACCAGTACGCCGGAGAGGTCGCACGGCTCGCAACAAACGCGCCGCGATCAGCCGGGACATCGGGCCTGACGCGACATCGAATTCGGCTGGTCGGGCTGTGCTGCGGTCATGAACGCCTCCGCACTATTGGATTTGGACCTAAACTTATAGCAGACTCTAAACATAGGGTCGGCAGCGTTCGTGGTTTACGATCCTCCCGTGGCGGGACTGCGGGAACTCAAGAAGGCGCGCACGCGCCAGCTCATCGCCGAGGTCGCCGCACGGCTGTTTGCCGAGCGGGGCTATGAGCACGTCACCGTCAGCGACATCGCCCGCGAAGCCGAGGTCTCCGAGCAGACGGTCTACAACTACTTCCCGAGCAAGGAACAGCTGGTCACCGACCGCGACGAGCAAGTCCAAGACCAGCTCGTAAAGCTGATCCGCGCTCGCGCCCCCGGCGTCAGTCCCGCCGGCGCCGTCCGGGACTACGTGCTCGCCTCCGTCGACGCCATCGCGACCATCCCGCCTGACATCTGGCGCGGAGAGATCGGCTACCTGGCCGTCATCAGCCCGACCGTCCACCGGCTGACACTGGAGATGACCGACCACCAAGCCGACGCCATCGCCGCCGCCATCAGCGACACCACCCGCGTGCCGGCAGAAGTGGCCAAGCTGCAAGGCACGGCCATCGCCGGCGTCTACCAGACCATCTTCAACCACGCCGGCCGGCGCACCCACGAGGGCGCGACGCAGACACAAATCGCCGAGGAGCTCCGCCCAATCATCGAAACCCTCCTGGACGAACTGGACCGCTGGCTCAGCCTCTCCCAGGGTGGTGTGAGGTCTCGAGTCCGGTAGCGAGGGATCGGTACCCGTCCTCGTTGCCAGCGGCGTCCTCGAGCAACGAGCTCAATGCATCGCGAACCGCCCGAGGCGACACTGAGCCGGTGACTATCTACCCCTGGACGACCATCACCGTGCGCAGACAACCACACTCCTGGGCGCAACAGCGCTCCTCCGCGGTGACACGAGACGGGCCCGGGCAATGCTTAGGCACGCGCGCGATCTGTTCGCGTCGGGACGCGACGACGTGAGCGCCGCGGAGCTCGCCGACTGGCTCGAAACGATGAGCGACCCGATCGGCAGAGCCCAGCAGAGCGATCCGCGCACGCGCTGAACACACGTGCCTCTAGCCACCGACCACGGCAAGTGCGCTGCCACAGCCACCCGGCGGGACCGAGATGCGAAAGAGAGGCTTCGCAAACGACTAAGACTGCCGCACTGGCGGCTCCCGCTTATCTCCCGCGACGAGCATCTCGCCGCGGTCTACGGCGCACGCGCAGTGCGCGGCGAGCAGGGTAATCGCCTGCTCGACCGGACGGCCGATCGGCGGATGCGACCTCGTTCGGTCGGCGGCTCCGCTTGCTTGGTCGCGCGCGCCTTTCCGCGCCGCGGGGGTCGGTGACAGGGTCCGTTACGGCATCGGCCGAAGCGTGGGGGGAAATCATGAGGGCTTCGGTGGCGTGGGTGGCGGAGTCCGCGGGTCGCTTTGCCGGAGTTGCTCTTGCTCGTCTCGTGCCCGCATCGGCAGACGGAAGATGAGCGCGAACGCGGCCGCGAGCGGTGCAAGGCATGTCCATGCGGTGATCTGCAGCGCGTCGGTGGCGAGGTGGTGGTCGAAGGCGGAAAAGAAGACCGTGCCGAGGACGGCGACGCCGAGCGAGGTCGAGAGCTGCTGGGTCGCTTCGAGGACACCGGAGGCGGATCCCACCTCGTCCATGTTGACGCTGTTGAGAACGAACCCGAAGAGCTGGGCGAAGCTGGTGCCGGCGCCGACGCCGGCGAGCACGAGGCCGGGGACGAGGTCCCAGCTCGAGGCGCTGTGGGCCCCGGTGAGGACGAGGGCGACGGCAACGTCGCCGGACGCGATGAGCAGGATCCCGACGTGGAGGAGGTGCCGTCCGAGGCGGTCGACCAGCGTGAAGGAGGCGGTCATGCCGATGATGATTCCGGTGACCATCGGGGTCAACGTCAGGCCGGCGTGGATCGGTGACCAGCCCTCGCCGAGCTGCCCGAACAGCGAGACGCAGAGCAGCAGACCGGCGAAACCTCCGAAGAAGAACAGGATGACGGCGATACCGCTCAGGTAGGTCCGGTTGCGGAGCAGCGAGGGTTCGATGAGCGCGTTGTCGCGGCTGCGTCGCTCGTGGCGCAGGAAGACGAACAGCAGAACCATGCCGGCGGCGAGGACGGTGAAGATCCAGATCGGCCAGCCCTCGGCCCGGCCCTCGATGAGCGGATAGATGATCGCGACGAGCGCGAGTCCGACGAGCCAGACTCCGCCGATGTCGAGCGTCAGGCCAGCGCGCTTGGCGCTGTCGGGAAGGGAGGGGATCGCCAGCAAGAGCGCGAGCACGCCGATCGGAACGTTGATCAGGAACACCAGGCGCCAGCCGATGTGCCAGAGGTTCGCGTCGATCAGCGCGCCGGCGAGGATCGGAGCGGCGAGCAGTGGCACGCCCGACGCGGGACCGACGAATCCCATCGCCTTGTCGAACTCGCTCTGGTCGGAAAAGACCTGTTTGAGGAAGCCGAAGCCCTGCGGGATCATCAGCGCGCCGAACGCGCCCTGGAGTGCGCGAGAAGCAATCAGGATGGGCATGGATGGGGCCGCGGCGCAGGCAGCGGAGAACAGGGTGAAGCCGGAAAGCCCGATCAGGAACACCCGGCGGCGACCGAAGATATCCCCGAGCCGTGCCCCGGCGATCAGCAGCACGGCGAACGCGAGGGTGTAGCCGGCACTGATCCACTGCAGCGTCGAGGCGTCGCCTCCGAGATCACGCCGGACCGACGGGCCGGCGATAGTCGCGATCGTCGAATCCATCGCGTCCATCACGTTGGCAGTCATGACCACGAGCAGCACGACCCAGCGCAGGCGGTGTGGGCTCGGACTCGACTGGCCCGCGTCGGTGGGGGAGGCGGGGATCGTCGCGTCGGTCGATGAGGCGGGGATCGTGGTGGTACCCATGGAGTCTCCCGGGTCGGGACGGCGGTGAAAACAAGCTGCTAACCGGTCGTCAAGTAACTGCCGTGCAGGCAAGGTAGCGTGAACTGACCGGCCGTCAAGTAATATTTGCGGCGTGTCGCGACCACCCGGGAGTCAAGGACCCCAGACGCGCGAGCGGATCCTCGCTGTCGCGCAGGAGTTGTTCACGCAGCAGGGCTACGAGAAGACCTCGCTGCGGGACATCGCCGAGCGCCTGCAGATCACCAAAGCGGCGCTCTATCACTACTTCGAGCGCAAGGAAGAGATCCTCATCGAGCTCCACCTCCGCCTGCAGGAGCTCGGCGCCAACGTGCTCGACGAGCTCGAAGCGGCCCCTGACGGACCCGCGCGAGCCGCAATCTGGCCTCGTCTCGCCAACGAGATGATCGACTTCATGGTTGAGAACCGAGCGCTGCTACTCCTCCACAACCGCAACCGCAACGCGTTCGAAAGCCTCGACGCGCGCGGCCTGGGAGGGGGCCGAGATGTCGAAGCCCGCTTTGAACGCATCCTTTCCTCGTCGGCGATTCCTCTCACCGAGCGCGTCCGGATGGCCGCGATGGTCGGCGTGATCACTGAGGTCTTCGGGGAAAGCGCCGCCGCTTTTGAAGACGTCCCGCACGAGCAGCTCGCAGGGCTCGTCCGAGAGGCGATCGCTCTCCTCGTCCCTACCTCGTAGCGTCGATACCACCCGGGCGTCAGCAGTACGGCGCCCCAGCCCGGGATCCAGTCCCGTCTCGGCCTCCGTGATTGCCGAGCGTCCGCCAGACAGAGCAGGACGGCCAGACCGCCGTGGCACAGAGAACCAGAGGCAGACGCCCTTCGCCGCAACCATGCGCATCCCAAGCCGCCCGCCGCGAGAACCGGAATGCGCGCGAAACCAGCAGCTTCGCTGAGAGCGTCGGGTTGGCGGCGGAGCGGGGGCAATGCTTTCTACGGCAGCGCCCGTCCTCGTTTGTCTGTTTGCGACGCGGGCAGGCCCGAGCGCGGCGTGATGCTCGGGCCGCTGTGTGGTTCTCCGCCCGGATGTCAGGCGGCTGATCGTTCCTCGGGAGAGCGCCGGCGCAAGCTGGTCTGCGTGAGCGCCGGCGGCCGGTAGGCGGATTCGTCGGGTGCGCCGACGTCGGTGCCGGGCGGCACGATCGCATCGATGCGGTCGAGAATGTCGTCGGAGAGGTTGACCTCGACGCTGGCGAGCAGGTCGTCGAGATGCTCATGAGTCCGCGGTCCGATGATCGCGCTGGTCACGCCGGGGTGAGCGATCGCGAATGCCATCGCGAGATGGGTCATTGGCAGGCCGGCTTCTTCGGCGAGCGGGATGATCTGTTCGACCTTGTCCAGGCGCTGTTCGTCGCTGAAGCTGGAGAACATCTCGGTGCGGCGCAGGTCGCTTTGCTGGTCCTTGCGGATGCGTCCAGTGAGCATGCCCTTGGCCAGTGGGCTCCAGACGAGGGTGCCCATTCCGTAGCGCTCGATGACGGGCAGGACCTCGGACTCGATGCCGCGATTGAGGATCGAGTAGGTGGGCTGCTCGGTGCGAAAGCGTTCATAGCCGCGGCGCTCGGCTACCCACTGGGCCTCGACGATGTCTGAGGCGGGCATCGCCGAGTGACCGATGGCGCGGACCTTGCCGCTGTGGATGAGGTCGCTCAGTGCCGACAGCGTCTCCTCGATGTCGGTACTCGGATCGGGACGGTGGATCTGGTACAGGTCGATGTAGTCGGTCTGCAGGCGGCGCAGCGAGTTCTCGACCTCGGCGATGATCCAGCGCCGCGAGCTCCCCTGCTGGTTGGGGTCCTCGCCCATCGGGCCGTGGACCTTGGTGGCCAGCACGACGTTCTCGCGGCGTCCCTTCAGCGCCTTGCCGACGATCTCCTCCGACTCTCCGGCCGAGTAGCGGTCGGCCGTGTCGAGGAAGTTGATGCCGGTATCGAGCGCCTTGTGAATCATCGCGATCGCGTCGTCGTGGTCGGGGTTGCCCATCGGGCCGAACATCATCGCCCCGAGGGCGTAGGGGCTGACCTTGATGCCGGTTCGTCCGAGCGTGCGGTAGTGCATGAGTGCTCCTTGGGTGGGGATCTCGACTCGAAGAAAGTGGAAAGCTCTTCCGCCATAATACGGAAAGGCATTCCGGTTAGGGAGGATCGGCGTCCGCGGGCGGACGCGCGTCGCGTCGGTGAGATCACCGCGCGCGAACGGCTGCTGCTGCCGATCGAGGAAGTCGTGCAGGACCTCAACCGGTACCTGCGCGGGTGGGCGGGCTACTTCCGCTACGGCAACTCGGCCCGTCACTTCAATCTGATCGAGCACCACGCGCACAACCGGCTGGCGCTGTTCGTGGCCAAGCGCCACCAGCGGTCGCGAGCCTACGGCTGGCGGATCGTTACGTACGCTTTGCCGAATCGCCTGGGGCTGATCAGGCTCGCTGGGACCATCGTCGCGCCCACGCCCACCGGGCCTGGCGAGGGAGATAGCCGAATGGCGGCGGTGAAGAACGTCGGAGAGCCGTGTGCGGGAGGACCGCACGCACGGATCGAAGTGGCGGCGGGAGGAAACCGGCGCTCAGTCGGCAATGCCGTGCGAGCACCAGGCGCCGCCCGCCGACCCTCCATCAATGACCGGGGGTTACGCGGCGATTTGGAGGCCGCCGGGGGTGCGGTGCGCGCCGACGGAGACGGCGACGGCTTCGAGCAGGCTGGCGCCGATGAGGCGGGTGGATGGGGTGTTGAGGTCCAGTAGCGCGTAGGCGGCTTGGCGGCGGCTGAGTCGGCGGCGGTCACGAAGTGAGACGATCGCGTCAGCCAGTCGGGCGCGTTCTTGTGGGGTGTCTGTCTGCTGGGCGACTGTGGTGAGCGCGTCCCAGCCCCAGTCGGGATCGTCGTCTTTGATGGATTCGCGCAGGCGTTGAAGGTCGGGGTCGATCAGGGTGGGCAGCGTGACCAGCAATGAGTAGTCGAGGCTGGGCAGGTCAATCAGGGCTTCCCAGAGGATGTCGAGCGCGTGCTCGGGAAGGTCGGCCAGGTCGGGGATCGCTTCTTGGCACAGCGCGGCGACATGAGCGCGCGCGAGCTGGTCGGCGGCGGGACCGCGTTGTTGGCCGCAGCAGCGTTTGGTCTTGCGACCAGAGCCGCAGGGGCAAGGCTGGTTGCGTCCGGGTCCGGGCATGTCACGCCTCCTGTGATGGGTGGCATGAGGATCTCACCGACCCCGGTCAGACCGGCGGGTTCTGTGCGGTTGGTTGATCAGGATGTGCCTGCTTTTGTGACCCGGTGGAGGTGTGATGCTGACACTGTGTGGCCCGCAGATGGAGTCGCTGTGGGACGAGGTGTTGCCGGTGGAGGTGCGCGAGCTGCCCGAGGATCTCGCGCGGCTAGATCAGGTTCTGACCGACGACGTTCTGTTGCCGATCGCCGAGGCGTGGGAGCAGACGGCCCGCGAGCAGGGGCGTCCGTCGATTGCGATGGCCACGTTCGTGCGGCTGATGGTGATCAAGCAGCGCACCGGCTGGGGATACGAGACGCTGATCCGCGAGGTCTCGGACTCGTTGCACCTGCGGCGGTCTTGCCTGATCGGGATCGACCGGCGGGTGCCGGAGGAGTCGACGGTGCGCAAGCTGGCGCGCCGGCTCGGACCCGAGGTGGTGGACGAGATCACGCGGGTCAGGTTTAGTCCCGTGAATAGTCCCCTGGCTGGAAGTGTGCCGATCGCGGACCCCGATCAGCGCGAGTGCCTGCAAAAAAGATGTCGATTTGCAGGATATGCGTGATGGGCACGGCTGGTTTCGAACCAGCGACCTCTCGCGTGTGAAGCGAGCGCTCTCCCGCTGAGCTACGCGCCCGAGCGTCGGGCGCCGGATTCTACGCGCTGGCCCCGGCCGGACGACCGAGCGGGGACCTGGGCGTCCAAGCGACGCCATGCGTCGGTTTCTCGCCCAGGTCGCCCGCTCGACGCGGCGAGCGGCCTCGCGCGGCAGGTAGCTGGTGGCGGAGGGCGAACGACCGAGAAACGGTATGCGGGCCAGCTCTCGGGTAGTCGGCGCGGACCGACCGTTTAGCTCAGGAGGACAGTTCGCAGATGGACAACGATCACGCTCCGGTGGCCCTGCCCGATCCGGCGGCCCCTTCGGAGGACGAGGCCGGCGGGCTGACTCGTACCGGCCTCTTCAAGCTGCCACGAGCGCCGCCGGCGCGGCCGGGATGACCGCGCTGACCGCCGGCCGGCGTCGGCGGCGGCGGCGCCCAGCGCGGCGATGGACCTGAAGATCCTGCAGTACGCGCTGACGCTCGAGTACCTGGGGGCGGCGTTCTACGAGTCGGCGCTGCGGCACGCCAGGCTGAGCGGCGAGGCGCACGAGATCGCGCTGACGTTCCGCGGCCATGAGCGCGCGCACGTGGGGTTCGTCAGCCAGGTGATCAGGAGCCTCGGCGGCAGGCCGCATGCCCCGGAGAAGTTCGTCTTCGGATCGGCGACCCGGTCGCGCCAGGCGTTCCTGAAGACCTCGGCGAAGATCGAGGAGATGTGCGTCGAGACCCTGAACGGAGCCCGCCCCCCCGTCTCCAAGCCGGTCCTGATGGGTGCCGGGGAGCTGGTATCGGTCGAGGCTCGGCAGGCCTCGTGGGTACGGACGGTCCTCAGTGTGGACCCCGCGCCGTTCGCGTTCAACCCAGATCTGACCATGCGCAGTCGATGGCGCGCATGAAGAAGCTCGGCTTCGTCAAATAGGAGATCCAGATGACCGAACTGACGATTGAACAGGTTGATGTCGACGGCGCGATCCGGGAGGGCGCCGCGACGATCGAGGGCGACCCGCGCGCGAGCTTTATCAGCCGGGCCGCCCTCGGGGCCGCCGGACTGATGAGCGGCGGCGCGGCGCTGGCCGCGCTGACCGGGGCCGCGTCGGCGCAGGTGTCGGCCAATGACGCGTCGATCCTCAACTTCGCGCTGATGCTCGAGTACCCGGAGCGCGACTTCTACCGCCAAGCGCTGACGCAGGGCGGAGCCGGCAAGGGCGAGCAGCGGAGGTTCACCGAGACGGTGGCCGCCCACGAGACGGCGCATGCTGCCGCCCTGGTCAAGGTGCTGGGATCGAGCGCGATCCTAGCGCCGACGTTCGACTTCTACGCCACGGTGGTCGATCCCGCGAAGTTCCGGGCGACCTCGATCACGGTCGAGGACACCGGCGTCAAGGCCTACAAGGGCCAAGTTCCGCTGCTACAGTCCCCGGTCATCCTCGCCGCGGCGCTGTCGATCCACAGCGCCGAAGCCGACCACGCGGCGTGGATCCGGCGGATCAGCGGCGCGGACCCGACCTACACGGGCGCATTCGAGACGCCGCTGACCAAGGACCAGGTGCTCGCGAACGCCATGGCGACGGGATTCATCGTGAGTTGAGCGAACATGACAGTCTTCCGATCATGAACGTAGCCCGGCCCTCCATGCACCCGATCCGGCTGCGTCGAGCCCGGTGACCCGCCGGCGGGCGGCGCTGGCCGCCGTCGCCGCCGTGCTGGGCGCCGTCGTGCTCGCGCTCGCCGTGCCCAACCGGGGCATCGACGGCGGGCCGCTGCGCATGTCCGCGGCCGCCGAGGGGGTGATCCCGCCGCCGATCGTCGCCAGCGGCTCGGTCGCCCGGCGCCGCCTGGAGCGCGCCGCCGACTCGGCGGCGCGGGAGCTGATCGGCTCGGGCGACCGGTCCTGGGTGTCGTGGGACGCGAGCGACGGGCTATGGGACAAGACGTACCCGAGGAAGAGCACGAGCTTCCCGTTGCCGATGTGGTGGCAGTCGGCGCTCGCGATGCGCGCGCTGGTCCGCTATGCGACCGCGATCCGCAGCCGCAACCCGGCCTATCGATCGCTGCTCGCGTCGGTCTATCGGCTGGACATCTCGCGACCGGGAACGCTGCAGCCGTACAACTTCGAGAACCGGTTCATGGACGACACCGCTTGGTGGGCCCTGGCCTGGGTCGATGCCGCCCGCTACGAGCTCGGGATCGGACACGACCGCGCCGCGGGACGGCGGTACCTCGCGCTCGCCGAGCTCGACGCCTCCTATATCGCCCAGCAGCCGAAGACGTGCGGCGGCCAGGGCATCGAGTTCGAGCGCGGGTACACGCCGTCGACGATCACCAACGAGGAGTTCGTCTCGCTGGCCGCGGAGCTCGCCCAGGTGCACTCCCCGCACGGCGCGGCGCCCGATCCGGCGCTCCACCGCCGCTGGCTGTCGGCGGCGCTCGGCGTCCTCGGATGGCTGCGCCGCGCGGGGCTGGTCAACCTGTCCGACGGCACGACGCGCGCGACCATGAGCGGCTATTGCACTCCGGCCGGCGGCCCGATGACCTACACCGAGGGCGAGATGGCCGACGGCCTGACGCAGCTCGGGCTCGCCACCGGCCAGCGCTTCTACCTGCAGGCGGCGACCAGGTTCTTGCACTGGCTGCTGGTGCCCAGCCATGACATGCTGGCCGGCGACGTCCTGCAGGAGCCGTGCGAGGCCGGGCCGCGGGCGTGCGTCGACCGCTCGGGCAACATCACCGTCTTCAAGGGGATCGTCGTCGATGCGCTCGCTGACTGGACGCTCGCCGCTCACGCCCCGACGTACGGGGCGGTGGTCGCCGCCCAGGCGCGTGCGATCCTCGCGCACGCCGGCGCCACCGGCGGGCCCGGGGTGTGCGCGACCCCGTCGGCCTGCGTGCTGTCGATGTACTGGGCGCAGCGCCCGTCGGGCGGCCGGCGGCTGGTCTCGCCGACCCCCGGCTCGCAGACGGCAGGGCTGTCGGCGTTGACCGACGCGCTGGCGATCGGCGGTCTGGACCGGCCCGCGGCTACAGCCGCACGAGAGCCCAGTCGCTGAGCCCGCGGGCACACGGCGACTCAGACCGGCTAGCATCCGGGATGGACCGTGCTAGGCGGGGTGCTAGCGGTGCCCTGTACCCGTAATCCGCTCTAGCGGGGCTGAATTCCCTTTCGAGGGGCATAGGCCCGGGGTCAGCGCCCTGTTTGAAGGCGGTGATGGTCTGGTCCCGTTGCGATGGAGACCCGTGAACCAGGTCAGGTCCGGAAGGAAGCAGCCTTAAGCGGTCACCTTCAGGCGCGATGGGAGTGCTGGACCGGAGCTTGCAAACGGATGGCAGCGCCACGGGACCGGCTTCGACGGAGGGTGCACGGTCCACTCAGCGGCCCGGCGGGAACCGGCCCCGCGTCTAGACTCGAAGGTCCGTGTCGACCGGTCCCTCGCTCTATCGTCGCCACCGCCCGCGCACCTTCTCCGACTTCGTCGGACAGGACCAGGTGGTGCGAACGCTGGTCAACGCGGTGAAGCGCGGCCAGGTCCATCACGCCTACCTGTTCGTCGGCTCGCGGGGCACCGGGAAGACGAGCACCGCCAAGGTGCTCGCCTCCTGCCTGAACTGCGAGCAGGGCCCGACCACTGAGCCGTGCGGTCACTGCGAGTCGTGCGTGTCGATCGCCAACGCGACCTCGCTCGACGTCATCGAGATGGACGCCGCGTCCAACAACTCGGTCGATGACATCCGCGACCTGCGCGAGCGCGTCGCCTACGCGCCGGTCACCGGCCGGCACAAGGTCTACATCCTCGACGAGGCTCACATGCTCTCCCCGCAGGCGTGGAACGCGTTTCTGAAGACCCTCGAGGAGCCGCCGCCACGGACCGTGTTCGTCCTCGCCACCACCGAGGCGCAGAAGATCCTGCCCACGGTCGTCGACCGCTGCCATCGCTTCGACTTCGGTCGCCCGACCGTCGAGCAGGTCGCGCGGGTCGTCGGCCGGGTGGCCGCCGAGGAGCAGATCGCGATCGAGGACGGCGCGGTGGCGCTCATCGCGCGTCACGCCACGGGAAGCTTTCGCGACGCGCTCGGCACGCTCGAGCAGCTCGTGACCTACGCCGGCGACGAGGCGATCGCGGCCGCCGACGTGCTCGCGGTGCTCGGCGTCGCCGACGCCGAGCAGTTGTTCGAGGCGGTCGACGCGGTCATCGCCCACGACCCGGCGGCGGGGCTGCGGGCGGCCGGCCGCCTGACCGCGAGCGGCCGCGACCCCGGGCAGATCCTCCGCGACCTCGAGCTGCACGGCCGCGAGCTCTTGACCGTCCAGGTGCTCGGCGAGGTTCCCGAGGAGGTGCGGGTCACCCCCGAGCGCGACGAGCGCCTGCTCGCTGAGGCCCAGGCGCTGCCCGAGACCGACGTCATCCGCCTGCTCGACCTCGTCGCCGGCGCGCTCGAGGCAACCGCCAACGGCGCCCAGGCCCGGATCCAGCTCGAGCTCGTGCTCGTCAAGGCGAGCATGCCCCAGGCCGATCCCTCCACGGCGGCGCTGCTCGCGCGCATCGCGCGGCTCGAGGACGCGCTCGCGCGCAGCGCGAGCTCGGCGCCCGCCGCCTCGGCGCCCGCCGCCTCGGCCCCGGCCCCCTCGGCTCCCGCAGACCCGGCCGCTGCCCCCTCGGCTCCCGCAGACCCGGCCGCGGCCCCCGCCCCCCCGGCTCCCGCAGACCCGGCCGCGGCCCCCGCCGCCCTGGCTCCCGCAGA
>Ga0213875_10000434_pt1 | contig 36586 bp, 34 predicted proteins | sample BarmaccomBMRX_R8_FD_160105 | JGI IMG/M metagenome (GOLD analysis project Ga0213875, IMG submission 160105) | Root-associated microbial communities from Barbacenia macrantha in rupestrian grasslands, the National Park of Serra do Cipo, Brazil - RX_R8 | ecosystem: Host-associated > Plants > Roots...
CCGTCCACCGCGCGATCGTCCCCGCCGCGCCGAAGTCCACGTCGTCGGGGTGGGCCGTCACCACCAGCACGCGGCCGATCTCGGGGTCATCGAGCACGTTGCAAGACTAGCCGCGGCCCGGCTGGAGAGCCCGCACGCGGCGGCCGGGTGCCCTGACCGCACCGCCGCCGGGTCCCTGCTCGGACTCTGGTAGCCGGCTCGGTCACACAAGGGCCGCTTGCCTGAGAAATAGCTGGTCAGGCGAGGGAGAGGAAGAGCTTCTCGAGCTGCTCGCGATCCGCTTCGCCGGTGCCGTCGGGCGCCTGCGCACACTGCTGGAGGCCGGTGGCGATGATCTTGAAGCCCGCCCGGTCGAGCGCCCGGGACGCCGCCGCGAGCTGCGTCACCACGTCCGCGCAGTCCCGGCCCTCCTCGATCATCTTGATGACGCCGCCGATCTGGCCCTGGGCGCGGCGGAGCCGTCTGGTCACGCTGGCCATCGTCTCGCTGTCCAACTCCACGCCGGGCTCCCGTAGGTTCACGCACCCGGTACCGGAACCAGGCGCCGCAACTTCCGCGATACGATCTCGAGTATACCCGATGGGGTATAGCAGCGATGGGTGCCGCGCTGACCGGTGATGGCGGCGCCACCCCCGTTCCGCGGTAAGCGCCGCCGGCGCGGGGTAAGCGGTTCCATTTTCGGAGGTGCAACCTGGCTGTAACTACTGAATGACTCGTTTTTGACGTATTTTTATGCTAAAACCGTGGCACAGTGATCAGCAGGAGGGGATGCCACATGGCCACCGCGGAGGACGCCTCGCTCGGTACCATCGAGCAGCCGGCCGAAAAGGGCCTCAAGCCCGGGGCGCTCGGGCTTCTATCCAGCGTCGTCATGGGCGTGGCCTCGACGGCCCCCGCCTACAGCCTGGCCGCGACGCTGGGGTTCATCGTGCTGGCGGTCGGGCTGCACGCCCCTGTGGTCGCTTTGCTCGCGTTCGTTCCCATGCTGCTCACGTCGATCGGCTACAGCGAGCTGAACAAGGCAGACCCGGACTGCGGAACCACGTTCACCTGGGCGACGCGCGCGTTCGGCCCGAAGACCGGCTGGGCCGGCGGCTGGGCGATCGTCGCGGCCGACGTCCTGGTCATGGCGAGCCTGGCGCAGGTCGCCGGGCAGTACGTGTTCCTGCTCTTCGGCGCCGACGGCATAGGCTCCAATCCCACCAGCGGCTGGGTGCTGTTCACCGGCGTGATGTGGATCGTCGCGATGACCTATATCTGCTACCGGGGTATAGAGGTGTCCGCGCGGCTGCAGCGAGGGCTGCTGTCCATCGAGGTGGTCATCCTCCTGCTGTTCTCGGCGGTGGCACTCGTCCGGGTGGGGACAGGGCATCACCCGGCGGTCTCGCTGCATCCGTCCATCTCCTGGTTCGACCCGTTCGGCATCTCCAGCTTCTCGGCCTTCGTCGGCGGTCTCATCCTGATGTTGTTCATCTACTGGGGGTGGGACACCGCGGTCGCGGTCAACGAGGAGACCGCGGAGCGGGACAGAACGCCCGGGCGCGCCGCGATCATCTCGACCGTCATCCTGCTGGTCACCTACGTGGTGGTCATTCTCGCCGCGCAGTCCTTCGCCGGGGTCGGCACCTCCGGCATCGGCCTGAGCAACTCGAACAACGCCAGTGACGTCCTGTCGGTGCTCGGCAGCGCCGTGTTCGGCGCCCATGGCTTCGGGCTGTTCCTCGCCAGGCTGCTGATCCTCATGGTGCTCAGCTCGGCGGCGGCCTCGACCCAGACAACCATCCTGCCGACGGCCCGCACCACGCTGTCGATGTCCACCTACAGGGCGCTGCCCCGCTGGTTCTCCCGGATGCACCCGCGCTATCTCACGCCGACCGTCTCGACCATCGTCATGGGCGCCGTGGCGATCGCGGTCTACATCCCGTTCAACTACCTGTCCCGCGGCAAGGTCATCGCCGACGCGGTGACCGCGATCGGCCTGTTCATCGCCTTCTACTACGGCCTCACCGGCTTCGCCTGTGCCTGGTACTACCGCAAGACGCTGACCTCGAACGCGCGTGATCTTTGGATGCGGGGTATCCTGCCGGTGCTCGGCGGCCTGATCATGTACTTTGCCGGTGGCTGGGCCCTGTGGGAGGACTGGGATGTCGGCACGGGCAACAGCTACACGTCATGGACGATGCCCTTCTGGCCGCACTGGCACATCGGCGGAACGTTCGTCATCGCCTTCGTGTCCGCTCTGATCGGCCTGGCTCTCGGCATCTACTGCCGAGTCACCAGCCCGCCGTTCTTCCGCAGGGAGACGCTGACGAGGGCCACTCCCACACTGGTCCCCGACGCGGACTGATCCCCGATGCGGACTTGGCATCCGGCGCCCACGTCGCCCACGGCGGCGCGCGGATGCGGAGGCTCAGGTCTCGCTGAGGATCGAGTTGAGCAGCTTGGGCGTGCTCGAGGCGGGCTCGGCCTGCAGGCAGAGCTGCTCCATGACCTCGAGATAGCTGTCCACCTCGGCGGCCTTGTCGAGGTAGAGCGCGCTGGTCAGCTGCTCGATGTAGACCACATCCCGCAGGTCGGGCTCGGCGAACCGCAGGATCGTGAACGGGCCGCCCATCGCCGGATGCGCGCCGACCTGGAACGGCAGGATCTGGAGGGTCACCGCCGGGTGGTCCGCCATGTCGATGAGGTGGCGGATCTGCTCGCGGACGACCTCCTTGCCGCCGATCGGCCGGCGCAGCGCGCCCTCGTCGATCACGGCCCACAACCGCGGAGGATTCGGCCTGCTCAGGATCTCCTGGCGGCTGACCCGGACCTCGCCGCGGCGGGCGATCTCTTCCTCGCTGATCGCGGTGCCCAGCCGGATCACCGCGTGGGCGTAGCCCTCGGTCTGCAGCAGCCCGGGAACGAACTGCACCTGGTAGGAGCGGATGAACGAGGCCGCCGCCTCCAGACCGAAGTAGGGCTCGACCCAGTGCGGGAGGATGTCCGAGTACGCCTGCCACCAGCCGGGGGTGTTCGCCTCACGCGCCAGGTTCAGCAGCGCCTCGCGCTCCTCGCCGCTGGTTACGCCGTAGAGGGTGAGCAGGTCGGCGATATCGCGCTCCTTGAAGCCGACCCTGCCGTGCTCCATCCGGCTGATCTTGGAGTGCGAGCCGCGGATCGCGTCCGCCGCCTGCTCGAGCGTGATCCCGTGGTCTTCGCGAAGACGGCGAAGGTGACCGCCGAGCACAAGCCGCTGGACGGTCGGCCCGGCCGAGCGGGCACCGAACATGGTGGTCGGGACATCCCAGGCCGAGTCCTCAGACGAGAGCATCGCCACTCCTCGCTCGGTGTGCCTGTCGATCATGGCGGGGTGGGGATCAGTGTCCCACGTGATCACCCGGTTGCGAAAGAGCGGTCCATGACAATTCAATAGAAATCTGGAGTCGCTAGCGTTTCACCACGTCATGAGCGCATGATGAACCGCACGTTACCGGTCAGTAGCCCCCGGTGAACCGCGGCCACGCCGTTGGGAAGGGCTCCAGACCTTCCGCCCGCGCAATATTACTGCGGCTCCCCTCGGGATTACTACGGCTTCCCCTCGGGCCAGGACGAGTGCTCGCCCGCGGCGAGCACGTGATCGAACTCGCCGTCCTTGGCGCCGGCCAGGAAGGCGGCGATCTCCGCACGGGTGTAGACCAGCGCCGGGCCGCCGGGGAAGCGGGAGTTGCGCACGGCGATGTCCCCGCCGGGCAGGCTGGCCATCTCCAGGCATTCGCCGTTCGGGTTGCTGTACCGGCTCTTGACCCAGCGGACGTTCCCCAGTCCGGAAGCTGGCATGCCGTTGTAGATGTCAGCCATGTTTCCTCTCCAGTGGTGCTGTCATGAGCTTCAACGGAAGCGCCCCCTGCTTTGTTCACCAAGCGTCGTTCGGTCTCGACCTGTGCTGAACGCCCGGTGAGCCGCGAGCTCAGGCCATCTCTGTGCGTGGCGTGCCAGACGAGACATCACGCGTCCAGGAGCCCACTGTCCCTCCGTATGGCTACCGAGACCTGTGCACGCCTCGAATGAACGTGCATCTGGTCTTGCATTTGCACAATATATCAGGCACGATACAAGCAGGGCATACCCACACACTGCGGCAAACAAGGCTATTTACGGCCCCATGACGATGCAGAAAGCGGTTGCGTTGGCTCATCTGAGGGTTGCTTACGGGCCCGGTGATGACGACGACGAGGAGGTCGTCAGCACCCCGGCACAGCCGGTCACCGCACCACGACTGCTGCCGGTGCCCTCAGCCTGGTGGGATACGTCTGCGGTGACGAGCCGCCCGCTCAGCCCGGTCCCGGAGGAAGCGAGAAACGCGCGCCAGTTCGTCAGGGAGCTTCTCGCCTGCTGGGGTCTCGCGGAGCTGTCGGATGACGCCGAGGTGATCATCGGGGAGCTCGTGGTCAACGCGGTCCGGCACGGTTTGCGGACGGTCCCGTCGCAGTCCCCGGCGGCGCTGCGGCTGTGCATGCTCCGCCGGGCGGGCGAGGTGATGCTGGCGGTCACCGACCCCAGCAACGAGGGCCCGCGGCCTCGCCAGCCGGACTGGGCCGGCGAGAGCGGCCGCGGACTGCAGATCGTCGGCGCGCTGAGCGATGTCTGGGGCTGGTCACCGATCGACGGCCACGGCAAGGCCGTGTGGGCGGTCCTGCGCAACCCCTGAGCGCGGTCCCGGGCACCTCTTACGGGGCCACCGGTTACGGGGCCACCGGCTCGTCGGCGACCATCAGCACGTGCTCGACCAGCGCTATCAGCACCTGCTTCGCCGACTCCCTGCTGCGTGCGTCGCACGTGATGATCGGCAGGCCGGGGTCCAGGTCAAGGGCGATGCGGACGTCCTCGGGATCGTACCGGCGGGCGCCGTCGAAGCAATTGAGCGCGATGATGAACGGTATCTCCCGGCGCTCGAAATAGTCGATGGCGGGAAAGCAATCGGCGAGACGGCGGGTATCGGCAAGGACCACCGCCCCAAGCGCGCCGATGGCCAGCTCGTCCCACATGAACCAGAACCGCTCCTGGCCGGGGGTGCCGAACAGGTAGAGGATCAGATCATTTCGGAGGCTGATACGGCCAAAGTCCATCGCCACCGTCGTGGTGGTCTTGCGCTCGACGCCCGATATGTTGTCCGTTCGAATGCCGCTTTCCGTCAGCGGCTCCTCGGTGCGTAGCGGCCTGATCTCACTCACCGCCCCGACCAGCGTCGTCTTCCCGACCCCGAAGCCCCCGGCGAGCAGGATCTTTATCGCTCGATGACGACGCGTTGCCACGTCAGAGTCCCCGTAGACCATTCAGCACCTCCCTCAGTGTGTTCTTGTCGACTACACCGCGCGCCGCCGTCGTTGCCGGCGCGCGGATAGCGACCAGGCCGAGCTCGCGCAGGTCGGCAAGCAGAATACGGACGACGCCGAGCGGAAGGTCGACGTCCGAAGCGATGTCCACGACCGTCGTCGGCACGCGTGCGAGCTGCAGCACCGAGACGTGTTCCGGCGCCAGCGCAGCCGGATCGGTGACCGTGCCGGGAGTGGCGGTCACGGTAGCCACCAGGTCGAACGCCTCGCCGGCATGGCGGGTTCTGCCCCGGGTCAGAGCATAGGGCCGGACCACCGGTCCTGCTTCGGCGTCGAGCCACCGTTCGTCGCTTGATGGCATCGGTAGTTCATTCCTACCTGTCGAAAACTTGCTGGACGGAAGGCCGCATGCCGACCTGAAGGTGGTCGCCGGTCCGCTGCACGAGAACCGCCATCTCGTACGCGACCAGGCCGACGTCGGCTCCCGCCTCGGTGAGGACTGCGAGGCAGGTGCCGTGCCCCGCGGCGGTCACGAACAGGAAACCCGATTCCATCTCGATGATGGTCTGGCGCACCGCGCCGCCGCCGAAATGCCGTCCGGCGCCGCGTGCCAGCGACTGAAACCCGGCGGCAAGGGCGGCCAGGTGCTCGGCGTCCGCCTGGTCCAGCCCGCGCGACGCGCCGAGCGCGATCCCGTCCTGGGACAGGAACACCGCCTTCTGAATATGCGCGACCCGCAGTACGAGATCGTCGAGCAGCCAGTCGAGCTGGCTGATCGGGGTCTGATGGTTAGGCTCCATCAAGTCTCCTGCCATCCTCCGGCCCCGCGGCTGGCTCCACGGCGCCCGGTTCGCGGAACGCCGCCGGTGGCTCCTGATCTCGCGACTGTTGTTGTGCCGCGTTCGACGTCACCTCTGTCCTGCCCTGCTGCCAGCCCCGCTGCATCGCGGACATCGTGCTGCGGATCTCCGCGAGCGACGGAACGCTCTGCGCCGCGGGCTGCGCACCGGGCGCCTGCCGCCCGGCTGGCGGCGATGACGGCCCCGGCTGCGCGCCCGGCGGTGAGCGACGGAGCTGTGGCGCGAGGCTGGCTTGCCGGACGCGGCGTGGCAGGCCCTTGTACTCCTCACCTCCCGCGGGCGCCGCGTCCTGCGGCGCGCCAGCGGCTCCCGGGACTCCCGGGACTCCCGGGGCGCCCGCGCCATGGCCGTTCCCGTTGCCTGGCAGGCCGTTCCCGTTGCCGGGACGCGGCTGTTCCCCCGGAGCCTGCGGGGTACCGCGGTGCAGGGGAGTGAAGACATCGAAGTCGGCCGGCTCGGTGACTCCGGGCACCACCCGCCCGCTGCCGGGCGGCATCGCGGGCGGTACGGGAACGCCCGGTGGCAGCGGGATTCCCGGGACCACGGGCACGCCGGGCGGCGGCGTACCCGAAGACGTGCCGGCCGCGCCGCCGGCGGTACCGCCGGCACCGGGCGTCGCGTGCCGGGGCCCCGCGCCCTGCGGGCCGGAAAGCGACTGGCGTACCGCGCCGGAGATGCGGAAACCCGTGAACGGCGGGTCGCCGGCCATGCCGGATTCCGGGCCGTCGGCGAACGGGCCGCCCGTGATCCCCGCCGCACGCTCCCCGCCGAGGACACCGGGGCGACCGGGGCCACCGGGACCACCAGGGGCGCCGGGACCACCGAGGCTTCCGGCGGCGCCCCCGACGGGCCCAACGGGCCGCATCGGCCCGGGCATCGGCCCGTTGGGCCCGGTGGCACCGCCGGTGCGCCCGCTGGGCAGCGCGGCGGGCCCGGCCGGCAGCCCGGCCGGGACGGCCTCCTCCACGACCACGAGCTGGCTCGGGATCAGCGCGACCGCCGTGGTTCCGCCGTAGGGCGAAGGCCGCAGGGTCACCCGGATGCCGTGCCGCCTGGCGAGCTGGCCGACGACGAACAGGCCAAGCTGCTCGGAGTTGGCGGGGTTGAACTCCGCCGGGCTGGCGAGCCGCTCGTTGAGCTCGGCGAGCCGCTGCGCGCTCATCCCGAGGCCACGGTCCTCGATCTCGATCGCGAAGCCGTTGCCGACCATCTCACCGGCCACGCGCACGGTGGTGTACGGGGGGGAGAGCGTGGTCGCGTTCTCGATCAGCTCGGCGAGCAGGTGGATGACGTCTGTCACCGCGGATCCGCTCAGCGCCGCCTTGCTCTGGGTGACCACGGTGACCCTGGCGTAGTCCTCGACCTCGGCCACCGCGCCGCGCATCACGTCGATGAGCCGCACTGGGTTGGACCAGCCCCGGCCCGGGGGGGCGCCGGACAGGATGATCAGGCCCTCGGCGTGCCGGCGCATACGCGTGGTGAGGTGGTCGAGCCGGAACAGATCGTCGAGCGCCTCGGGGTCGGTGGCGCGCCGTTCCATCGCGTCGAGGACCGTGAGCTGGCGGTGCAGCAGCGACTGGTTGCGCCTGGCCAGGTTGCGGAACACGTCGTTGATGCCCTGCCGCAGCCGCGACTCCTCCACGGCGGCGCGGACGGCGGTCTGCCTTACGGTGTCGAACGCCTGCGCGACCTGCCCGATCTCGTCGCCGCTCGTCCGGATCGGCGGCGCCTCGGCGGCGATGTCGACCGTCTCACCGTGCCGCAGCCGGGAGACCACCGACGGCAGCTGCTCCTCGGCCAGGGCGAGCGCCGACGAGCGCAGGCCGCCGAGACGGCGGATGATGCCGCGGCCGACGAGGGAGGTCGCCAGGATCGTGAGGATGAGCCCGAGCAGGCCGAGGATGCTGGTCTCCGCCACCCGAACCCACGCCCCGTGCGTGGTCGTGTGATCGTGGGCGAGCTCGGCGCCCGCCAGGCTGACTCCCCCGTTGAAGTAGCCGAGCTCGACCGCCTGTGCGAGCTGGTGCCACTGCGCCTGGGTGACCGGCAGCGCGGCGCCCGTCGCGTCGGCGGAGACGGCGCCCTCGAGGTCGGTCAGGTCGGTCTGCAGCGCGGCGGGCGCGGCCTTGTTCAGCGGGCTCACGAACGCGGTGAGGTCGGTTGGGGTCAGGATCTGCTCCGCGTCGAGCAGCGTCGACGCCCGGTTGGCGGCCATCTCGGCGAACGCGGTGCGGTCGGTGTTGAACGTGGCCCGGGGGAAGTTGCCGCCGCGGGCCGTGGCCGCTGCCGCGAGCATCCCGGACAGCAGCGCGTCCTCCTGCTCCAGGTCCTCCCTGGCCGTCACGGTGGCGATCAGCCCGAGCGCCTGCTCACCGGCGAACGCGTCGGTCAGGCTGTCCGCCTCGACCAGGAAGAGCTTGGGCTCGCTGCCGACGCCCTGGCTGTAGAACCCGAGCGCCTGCAGCGGGCTCAGCGCCCTCGCCTCGACGCCCTGGCGCAGCGTCTGCAGCTGGCTCAGGCCGCCGACGACCTTGTTGATGGCGTCCGCCTCGCTGGGCGTCTCGCTGCTCATGGTGGCCGGGGAATGCATGGCGGCGACGAATTTCGGCTCGGCGCCGTCGGTGGCGTTGATCGCGGCCATGTACTGCTGCAGGTTCGCCGGGGTCGGGTCAAACAGGTAGACGACGGCCGCGGTGCGCTCGTTCTGAAGATAGGTGACGAAATGCGCGGCGGGCAGCGAGGTCGCGGAGATGAGGGCGGGGGCACGGTCCAGGTTGATGGCGTTGTGCACCGTGGTAGTGGTCACGTAAGCGAAAAGGCCGACCATCGTGATCAGCGGTATGGCGACCAGGAAGTAAATCCTCAGCCGGATGGATCGTCCGCGCGATCCCATGGAACCCCCCTGCGGGTTAGGGTGATCGCAAGCTGGTGATGCCGGCAGCGTTGCGTAGGTCAGTCTGGGCGGCCAGGATACCCCGGAAAAGGGCAGCATCGCGGCCATACTGGTACATATGCCAAGCGTGTGGCCCTACGCTTACGCGGTGTGCGCCGAATCGGGGACCGGAAGGCCCGGATGTGAGCGGCGCGAGCGCGGCACGCCTGTTTTGTCGGCGTCACCGCCTACGCTAGGTACGGTGACCGAAACCGCGACAGACGCCCTCCTCGACGGCCTCAACCCGCAGCAGCGTGCCGCCGTCGTGCATGAAGGTGGCCCGCTGCTCATCGTGGCCGGCGCGGGGTCGGGCAAGACCCGGGTGCTGACGCACCGAATCGCCTACCTGCTCGCGGAACGGGATGTGGCGCCGGGGGAGATCCTCGCGATCACGTTCACCAACAAGGCGGCCGGCGAGATGGCCGCCCGTGTCGCCGCACTGGTCGGCCGGCGGGCGCGGGCGATGTGGGTGATGACATTCCATTCGGCGTGCGTCCGCATCCTGCGCCGGGAGGCGAAGCGGTTTGGCTACCCGCCGAATTTCTCGATATACGACCAGGGAGATTCGCAGCGGCTGATGGCGCTGGTCTGCCGCGAGCTCGAGCTGGACCCCAGGCAGTTCCCGCCGAAGGCGATGGCCGCGCAGGTTTCCAGCCTGAAGAACGAGCTCATCGACTACGAGTCGTTCTTCTCCCGGGCGCAGACGGCGCGTGAGAAGGCACTCGCGGAGGCGTATGCCGAATACCAGCGGCGCCTGGCCGCCGCCGGGGCGATGGACTTCGACGACCTGATCATGGTGACGGTCAACCTGCTGCAGGCGTTTCCCGAGGTCGCCGGGGCGTACCGGCGCCGTTTCAGGCATGTGCTCGTTGATGAGTACCAGGACACCAACCACGCCCAGTACACCTTGGTCAGGGAGCTTGTCTCCGGCGGCTCCCCCCGGGCCTCCCTGTTCAGCCAAACGGACGGTGGTCACTCCCCGGACTCCGGCTCCGTTCCCGCGGCACGCCTGCCAGCCCGGGGGGACGACCCCCCGGAACCCCCCGCAGAATTGGCCGTCGTCGGTGACGCCGACCAGTCGATCTACGCGTTCCGCGGCGCCACGATCAGGAACATCATCGAGTTCGAGCAGGACTTCCCGGACGCGACCGTGATCCTGCTCGAGCAGAACTACCGTTCCACGCAGAACATCCTGGCCGCCGCGAACGCGGTGGTGTCCCGCAACTCGGGCCGGAAGCCGAAGAACCTGTGGTCGGACCAGGGCGCCGGGCCGCCGATCGTGGGCTACGTCGCCGACAGCGAGCATGACGAGGCCGCGTTCGTCGCGGAGGAGGTGGACCGGCTGGCGGACGCGGGAGAGGCGGCCCCCGGTCAGGTGGCCGTGTTTTACCGGACCAACGCGCAGTCGCGTGTCTTCGAGGAAATTTTCATCAGGGTGGGGCTGCCCTACCGGGTGGTCGGCGGTGTCCGGTTCTACGAGCGGCGCGAGGTCCGCGACCTGCTCGCGTACCTGCGGCTGATCGCCAACCCGGCCGACGAGGTGTCGCTGCGCCGGGTGCTGAACGTGCCGAAGCGCGGCATCGGCGACCGCGCCGGGGAGTACGTGGCCGCCTACGCGCAGCGGGAGCGGATCACGTTCGCCGAGGCGCTGCGCGACCCCGGCGACGTTCCCGGCCTGGCGCCCCGGTCGGCGGCGGCGATCGCGGGGTTCAACGCCCTGCTCGGTGACCTGCGCGAGCAGGCGGCGGCCGGCGGCCCGGTTTCGGAGCTGGCCGAGGCGGTGCTCGACCGAACCGGGTACCAGGTGGCGCTGGAGACCTCGAATGACCTTCAGGACGCGAGCCGGGTGGAGAACCTGCAGGAGCTCGTATCGGTGGCCCGCGAGTTCGACAGCTCCCGCGAGGACGGGACGCTGGCGGAGTTCCTGGAGCAGGTGTCGCTGGTCGCCGACGCCGACGAGATCCCGGAGGGAGCCGATCACGGCGGGATGGTGACGCTGATGACGCTGCACACCGCCAAGGGCCTGGAGTTCCCTGTCGTGTTCCTGACCGGGATGGAGGAGGAGGTGTTCCCGCACCAGCGGTCGCTGACCAACGCCAGGGAACTGGAGGAGGAGCGGCGTCTGGCTTACGTCGGCATCACAAGGGCCGAGCAGCGGCTGTACCTGACCCGGGCGGTTTCCCGGAACTGGTGGGGACGGCCGGCGTTCCACACCCCGTCCCGGTTCCTCGCCGAGATCCCGGCCAGCCTGATCGAGTGGCGCCGCGACGCGGCGCACGCCGCCGCGGCCTCGGCATCCGCCATGGAACGCGTGGCCCAGCGGCCGGGCACGAAGTCGCCGGGCAACCGTGCCGTGCCCTCGCTGTCACCCGGCGACAAGGTAACCCACGACAAGTTCGGCCTGGGCACGGTGGTGTCCACCGACGGCTACGGCGACCAGGCCGAAGCCAAGATCGACTTCGGCGGCGAGTACGGCGTCAAGCACCTGGTCCTCCGCTACGCCCCCCTGGAGAAGCTGTAATCGCGACGTAAGCGTCTCGCGAGGAACCAGCGGGCGGCGGCGATCGCTGTGGCCAGGATGGTAGCCGCGGTTATCGCGAGGAAGCCGCTGGCGATCCACTGTCCGGCGCTCACGAGAAGCTGGGCGTGGGTCGTGTCGATGGCGCGGTCGTGAATCGCCCCGGCCATGACGGCGGCCGCCACGTACGACAGCGCCGGCACCGGGATGATCAGGTAGGCGCCCCGTTCCTGGACCGCGAGCGCGGCGACGATGGTTCCGGCGATGAGGAAGAGGCTGAGTACGACGCCCGGGTCATGATTGGTGATCACGGTGCCCAGTGCGCCGAGCAGCGCCGCGCCGATGACGATGCAGACCCCGAGGCCCCCGGAGAGCGTCCCCCACCACGGCACCATCCCGCCGCCGGGCGGCCGCCCGGCGGCGGGATCCCGTGCGCCGCGGTCGCGCATTCGGGGTTCACGCCCGCCGGGTTCACGCCTTCCGGGCTCGCGCACACCAGGTTCACGCCTACCGGGCTCACGCATCCCGGGCTCGCGCACGCCGGTGCGGGGCTCACGGCCGCCGCCGTCACGCCCGTAGCCGCCCGGGCCGCGCCCGCCGGGAGGGCGGCCGCCGCCGTCACGCGGGCCCCAGTCGCGCGGGTCCGGTTCCCGGCCGCGCGGCGCCGGTTGGTACTCAGGCGTGCGGGGATACGGCGCCGGCTCCCCGCGGCCGCGCCCGGCCTCGCCGGGATATCCCCCTGGCGCGCCGTCGTACGGCACGCGGGGGTACGAGTCCTGCCCTCGTGGATTCGTCATCCTGCTCTCTGAGATTAGCCGTTAGGGTGAGGTTAGCTGTTACGGGCTCCTGGCGGGAAAACTACCGGGTAGTCTTCGGGCCAATGGTGACGAGCCAGCCCGGAGGGAACCGATGGTCAAGCCTGACACCGGGATGGCGCCGCTCGGCATCGCGGGGAAGGCGGGATACTCGCTGAGCTGCGTCGTCGCGGCGCTGGTAATGGTGATAAGCGGCTTTTCCTATTTTGTCGTCCGCGATGTGAGCAGCATCGGCGGGTCTCACGCGATCGTGAGCGGGCCATCGATCGGCCCGCAGAACATCCTTGTCATGGGCCTGGAGAGCCGCCGCGACTACAACGGCAATGTCCTGCCCGCCGACCTGCTGGCCGCGATGCACGCCGGCAGCGTCCAGGGCGTCAGGAATGGTGTCGGCGGGGAGACCACGAACACGCTGATCCTCATCCATATCTTCGCGGGCGGCAAGAAGACGGTTGGGTTCTCGATCCCGCGTGACGACTGGGTTACCTTCCCGCACACCTACGACGGCCAGTCCCAGGGCAAGGTCGACCAGGCTTACGGTGACGCCTGGGCGCAGAGCATGAATCAGACCGCCAACTCCAGCATGGGCAACAACCAGCGCAACTTCCAGGCCAACGAGGCGGGGCAGGCCGCCGCCGTGGCCACGGTCGAGGCGCTGACGGGTGTCCACATCGACCACTTCGCCGAGGTGAACCTGGCCGGGTTCTACGAGCTGGCGAAGTCCTTCGGCGGCATCATGGCGTGCGTGAAGCCGTGGGAGGGCGGCAGGAACTTCCACGACGCCAACTCCGGCGCGAATCTCAAACCGGGCATCCAGCATCTATGGGCGGCGCAGGCGCTGGCGTACGTGCGGGAACGGGACAACCTCCCGCAGGGCGACATCGACCGCACCCACCGTCAGCAGGCCGTCATCGACTACGTGATGTGGAAACTCCAGCACCAGAACGTTCTGTCGGATCTGTCACAGCTGGAGTCGCTGCTGTCGATCGCCAAGCAGTACGTGATCACCGACGACGGCTGGAACCTGCTGGACTTCGCCTCGGAGATGCGGGGCCTGACCGGGAAGAACCTCACGTTCCGGACGGCGCCCTACATCACCACCGGCGGTCATGTGGACGGTCAGGACGTGAACCTCATCGACCCCGCCGCGATCAGGAGCGCCGTGCAGCGGGCCTTCTACCCCCCGTCCGCGACGAACCAGGCCACGGACGGCAAGGGCACCGGCGGCAAGGCCACGCGCAACAGGAAGGCCGCGGCCGTTTCGCCGTCCTCCACGACCGTGGACGTGCTGAACGGCGGTCTCACGGCGGGCCTGGCTGGCCGGGTGTCCAGGGCACTGGCCGCGGCCGGCTACCGGGCGGGCCAGGTGGGCAACGTGGCCTCGCACTCCACGACCGAGGTTCTGTACGGCGCCGGGTCGTCGAACGCGGCGAACGCGGCGAAGATCGCCTCCGCCTTCGGCGTGACCGCGGCCGCCAGCTCCTCCGTCACGGCAGGGCATGTGGAGATCGTGCTCGGCACCGATGCCACCACCGTGCCAAGCTTCGCGGGGTCCTCGTCGGCGTCCAGCTCCCCGCCGCCGTCCGCGTCCGGTGGCTCGTCGCCGTCCGCTTCGTCCCCGGCTTCCGGCGGCGGCAGCAGCGGTGGCGGAGGCGGCACGGTGTCGGTCAGCAACAACGCCCCTTATGGCGTCCCCTGTGTCTACTGACGCTGTGTGTACTGACGCTGTGTGTACTGACGCTGTGTCTACTGACGCGCCGGCCCGGCCTGACACCTGCGGTCAGCGCCGTCGGGTGCATGGCATGATTGGAGCATGATCCGGGTCATCGTTGCCAAGGCCGGGCTCGACGGGCACGACCGGGGCGCGAAGGTGGTCGCGCGGGCGCTGCGCGACGCCGGGGTGGAGGTCATCTACACCGGGCTGCACCAGACCCCGGAGCAGATCGTCGCGGCCGCGATCCAGGAGGACGTGGACGCGATCGGGCTGTCGATCCTGTCCGGCGCGCACATGACGCTGTTCGCCCGGGTCATCGAGCTGCTCAACGAGCGCGATGCCTCCGACATCGTCGTCTTCGGCGGGGGCATCATCCCGGAGGAGGACATCGCGGAGCTCTCCCGCATGGGCGTGGCCCGGATCTTCACCCCCGGCGCCTCCACCACGGAAATCGTCGGCTGGGTACACGCCGAGCTCGGCCACGAGGTCGCCGGCCAGCACTGAAAGCCAGCACTCAGAGCCAGCACTCAGAGCCAGCACGGGGACCCAGCACTGAGAGACGGCTCACATGGCTGCCGCCGCGACCCGGGCGGCGGAAACCGCCTGGAAAAGGCTAGGCTTCGTTCCGGAGACCGAACGCCGTACGTTACGCGGCTGCAACCAGACGGAACCGAGAACGGACCCCCAGTGGACCTGTTTGAGTATCAGGCTAAGGAACTTTTCGCCGAGTACGGCGTTCCGGTGCAAAAGGGCCAGGTCGCGAGCACGCCCGATGAGGCGCGCCGCATCGCCGCGGGCTTCGCCGCCGAAGGAAAACCGCTGGTCGTCGTCAAGGCGCAGGTGAAGACCGGCGGTCGCGGCAAGGCCGGGGGCGTGAAGCTCGCCAACGGCCCCGATGAGGCCTTCGAGAAGGCGGGCAAAATTCTCGGCATGGACATCAAGGGCCATACGGTCCACACCGTGCTGGTCACCGAGGCCGCGGACATCGCCGAGGAGTACTACCTGTCGTTCCTGCTCGACCGCGCGAACCGCGCCTTCACGGCGATCTGCTCCGTCGAGGGCGGCGTGGAGATCGAGGAGGTCGCGCACTCCAGCCCGGAGGTGATCGCGCGCATCCCCGTGTCGCCGCTGACGGGCGTCGATCACGCGAAGGCGGCGGAGATCATCGCCGCGGGGCGGATCCCGGAGCGGGCGGCGGAGGCCGCGGCGACGCTGGCGGAGCGGCTGTGGGCGGTGTTCACCGACGAGGACGCGACGCTGGCCGAGGTGAACCCGATGGTGCTGACGCCGGACGGGCAGGTGCTCGCGGTCGACGGCAAGGTCACCCTCGACGACAACGCCGCGTTCCGGCAGGAGCACGAGCGGTTCGCCGACCCGGGCGCCGCGGACCCGATCGAGGCGCGCGCCAGGGAGAAGCACCTCAACTACGTGAAGCTGGACGGTGAGGTCGGCATCATCGGCAACGGCGCCGGCCTCGTGATGTCGACGCTGGATGTCGTCGCCTACGCCGGCGAGCAGGTGAAGGGGGCGGCCGGCGCGGGCGGGGGGATCCGCCCGGCGAACTTCCTCGACATCGGCGGCGGCGCGTCCGCCGAGGTGATGGCGAACGGCCTCGAGATCGTGCTCTCGGACCCGGCGGTGAAGTCGGTCTTCGTGAACGTCTTCGGCGGGATCACCGCGTGCGACGCGGTCGCCAACGGCATCGTGTCCGCGATCGGCATGCTGAACGAGCGCGGCGAGCAGGTCGACCGCCCGATCGTCGTCCGGCTCGACGGCAACAACGCGGCCGAGGGCAGGCGCATCCTGAACGAGGCGGCGCTGCCCGTGGTGGAGCAGGTGGACACGATGGACGGCGCGGCGCGCCGCGCGGCCGAACTGGCCGCCAGCGTCGCGAAGGGAGCATGAGGTGGCGATCTTCCTGACCGGCCAGAGCCGGGTCATGATCCAGGGCATCACCGGCTCGGAGGGCCGCAAGCACGGGGCGCGGATGCTCGCCGCGGGCACCAGGGTCGTCGGCGGGGTCAACCCGAGGAAAGCGGGCCAGACCGTTGAGCTGAACGGCGAGGCGGTTCCGGTGTTCGGCACCGTGGCCGACACGATGGCCGCGACCGGGGCGGACGTGTCCGTCGTCTTCGTGCCCGCGGCCGCCACCAAGGACGCCGTCGTCGAGGCCATCGAGGCCGGGATCCCGCTGTGCATCGTCATCACCGAGGGCATCCCGGTACACGACACCGCGGAGTTCTGGGCCCGCGCCAGCGCGGCGGGCAACCGCACCAGGATCATCGGCCCGAACTGCCCGGGCGTCGCGTCCCCGGGCAAGTCCAACGCGGGCATCATCCCGGCCGACATCACCAGCGAGGGCCGGATCGGCCTGGTGTCCAAGTCCGGCACGCTGACCTACCAGATGATGTACGAACTGCGCGACATCGGCTTTTCCACCGCGGTGGGCATCGGCGGCGACCCGGTGATCGGTACCACGCACATCGACTGCCTGCGGGCCTTCCAGGAGGACCTCCAGACCGCCGCGATCGTGATGATCGGGGAGATCGGCGGGGACGCCGAGGAGCGCGCCGCCGCGTTCATCGAGCAGCACGTGACCAAGCCGGTCGTCGGCTACGTGGCCGGCTTCACCGCGCCGGAGGGCAAGACGATGGGTCACGCGGGCGCGATCATCTCCGGCTCGTCCGGCACCGCCCAGGCCAAGAAGGAAGCGCTGGAGAAGGCCGGTGTCCGCGTGGGCCGCACCCCCAGCGAAACCGCCGCCCTCATCCGCGACGTCATGCGCACCCTGTAACGGGGGGTCCGGGGGCCGTCCCCGGGCCGGCACGGCCGGCGTGCCTTCGGGGGGTTTACGCCGGAGGCTGCCACGATGGCGTTGTGAGTGTTTCCGCTGAGGCGCCGCCGGGTTCCGCGCCGCGCGTCCCCCGCCGGGGTGCCGGGGGAAGCCCGCGGCCGGAGGCGCCGTCCCGGCCGCTCGCGCTCGCCGGCGGAATCGCCGCGTGCGCGGTGGCGGCCGGCGGCCTCGCCGTGCTCACCACGCTTACCGCGATCGGCTGGATCACCGCGCCGCACATGGGCCTGGGCAGCGGCCTGCCCGGCGTGCTGCGCGCCGCCGGCGTGCTGTGGCTGGTCGGGCACCATGTGGGGATCACCGTGCGCGGCGTCGGGCCGGTCGGGATGCTGCCGCTGGGCCTCGTCCTGCTGCCCGGCGCGCTGCTCGTCCGGGCGGGACGCTGGGTGGTGCAGGCGGCCCAGGTGACGCGCCTGAAGCACGTGGGTTACGCGGCGCTCGCCGTCGCGTTCCCCTACGCCCTGCTGACCGGCGCGGTGGCCCTGGCCAGCCGGACACCGGTGGCGTCGCCGTCACTGCCGCAGGCCGTCGTGGCGGGGTTCATGCTCGCGCTGTGCGCCAGCGGGCTCGGCGCGGCGCGTGGCCTGGCGCCGTGGCGCGAGCTTGCCGGATTCGTCGGAGCGCGGCCTCGTTCGGTAATCATGGGCGTGATCGCCGCACTGGCCACACTGACCGCGGCCGGCGCCGTGCTGGCCGGGGGATCCCTCGCCGTGCACCTCGCGGCGTACCGGGCCGCGACCGACGCGCTCTCGCCGGGGCCGGGCGGCGCGGTGCTGCTGCTGCTCGCCGGTCTCGGCTACATGCCGAACGCGATCATCTGGGCCGTCGCGTACGCGCTCGGCCCGGGTTTCGCCTTCGGCTCGGGCACGGCGGTGGCGCCGACGGGCTCCGCGCTCGGCGCGGTGCCGGCGTTCCCGATGCTGGCCGCGCTGCCCGCGGGACCGCGGTCGGGCGTCCCGGTGTGGATCGCGTTCGCGGTGCTGGCCGCGCCCTACCTCGCGGGCGTGCTGGCGGGCCTGGTGACGGTGCGGGCGGCGCCGACCCCGATGCTCGAGGCGGCGCCGCTGTGGGGCTTCGTGGCCGGCGGCGCCGCGGGAATCATGACCGGCGCGGCCGCGGCAGCGTCGGGCGGCCCGCTCGGCGCCGGGCGGCTCGTCTCCGTGGGGCCGTCCGGCGTGCAGGTGGGCCTCGTCGCGGTGCTCGAGGTGGGCGTGAGCGCCGCGGTGACGGCCGGGCTGGCCAACTGGCTGCTGCTGCGCCGTCATCCCGGGCGGGACGCGGGCCCTGCCGACGAGGACGGCTACACCGAACCGCTGCGGGTGGAGGCACCGGTGCCGCCCGCGGCACAGCGACCGGGGGTTGTCGACGAGACCGACGACGCCGGCGGCCACCGCATCTACCTGGACCCCTGGGCCGGCGACGAAGACCTCTAGCGGTCAGCCGCTGCCCCGCAGCAGGCTGAACTCGTTGCCGACGGAGCTGCTGAACTGGTTCTGGCAGGCCTGCTGCGCCGACAGCGTGTTGGCGCCGGCCATGCAGGTCGACAGCTGGGTAAGCTGCGGCCAGAACACGGCGAAGGCGGCCAGGGCCAGCGCGCTGAGCCCCACACCGATGAAGCCGAGCACGATACCGCCGACCGCGCCGCGCGGGCGCGCGGTGCCGCCGCGCCGCGCCTTCGACCCCGACGTGATCCCGAGCCATCCGGCCGTCGCCCCGACCAGCAGCGTGAGGGCGACCACGTAGACCGTGCGCCGCGGGTCTCCGCCCAGGGACAGGGACAGGCCGAGCATGCTCAGGGCGCCCAGCACGAGCGCCGCCCAGGCGCGCTGCTGCAGCGCCGGGTCCGGCGGCGGCAGCCCGGGGCGCATCCCCGGCCGCCGCGGCGGCGGGGATTGGCGAGGGGGCGCGGGCTCACGCTGATCTGTTCCGGGCATCGCTCCTATTCTGCCCTGCGGGCCGGGGGGCCGTGGGCCCCGGGGGCCGCGTGATCGCGGCGTCCTCTAGGGTGGCGGCATGCGCAAGCTAAGCGCGCGGCGGCTGGTGGTGCTCGTCTCCGGGGAGGGGACGAACCTGCAGGCGCTGATCGGGGCGTGCGAGGACCCCGGCTACGGCGCACAGATCGTCGCGGTCGGCGCCGACCGCGGGAACATCGCGGCGCTGCGAAGGGCTGAGCAGGCGGGCATCCCGGCGTTCGTGCTCCGCGTCGGCGACCACGCGCACCGCGACGACTGGGACCGGGCGCTCACCGGGGCCTGCGCCGCCCGCGAGCCCGGCCTGATCGTCTGCGCCGGGTTCATGAAGCTGCTCGGCAAGGCCTTCCTCGGCCGCTTCGCCGGCCGCTGCGTGAACACGCACCCGGCGCTGCTACCGTCGTTCCCTGGCATGCATGGCGTGCGGGACGCCCTTGCCTATGGGGTGAAGGTGACCGGCTGCACCGTGCTCATCGTCGATGAGGGCGTGGACGCGGGGCCGGTCGTCGCGCAGGCCTGTGTCCGGGTGCACGACGATGACGACGAGGCCACGCTGCACGAGCGCATCAAGGTTGCCGAACGCGCGCTGCTGGTGGAGACGGTGGGCAGGATGGTCCGCGAGGGCTGGTCCCTCGAGGGCAGGAAGGTGAGGATCGGCAGTTGACCAGGATCCCGATCACGCGGGCGCTGATCAGCGTCTACGACAAGGCCGGCCTCGCGGATCTGGTCCGCGGGCTGCACGACGCCGGCACCGACATCGTCTCCACCGGCTCGACCGCCGCCGTCATCGAGGCGGCCGGCGTGCCGGTGACCAGGGTGGAGGATCTCACCGGCTTCCCCGAGTGCCTCGACGGCCGGGTCAAGACCCTGCACCCGCGGGTGCACGCGGGCCTGCTCGCGGACATGACGCGGCCGGAACACGAGGCGCAGCTCGCGGACCTCGGCATCGAGGCGTTCCAGCTTCTCGTGTCCAACCTGTACCCCTTCGAGGCGACGGCCGCCTCGGGCGCCCTGCCGGCCGAGTGCGTCGAGCAGATCGACATCGGCGGCCCCGCCATGGTCCGCGCCGCCGCGAAGAACCACGCCTCCGTGGCCGTGGTCGTCGACCCGTCGCGGTATTCCGACGTGCTGGCGGCGGTGGCGGCCGGAGGCTTCACGCTGGACCAGCGGCGCCGCCTCGCGGCCAGCGCGTACGCGCACACGGCCGGCTACGACATCGCGGTCGCGTCGTGGTTCGCCTCCGCATACGCCCCGGATGAGACCGCGCGCGAGACCGGCTGGCCCGATGTCGCGGGCGCGCTGTGGAGCCGCCGCGACGTCCTGCGCTACGGCGAGAACCCGCATCAAAGGGCCGCGCTGTATGCAAGGGCTCAATTCGGAGATACCGAACGAGAGGTGGCCAGCGGCATCGCCGATGCTCACCTGCTGCATGGTAAGGCGATGTCGTACAACAACTACGTCGACGCCGACGCGGCGCGCCGCGCGGCGCATGACTTCGCGCAGCCGTGCGTCGCCATCATCAAGCACTCCAACCCGTGCGGCATCGCCATCGGGACCGACCTCGCCGACGCGCACGCGAAGGCGCACGCATGCGATCCGGTGTCGGCCTTCGGCGGCGTGATCGCCGCGAACGGCGTGCTCACGGCGGCCATGGCCAGGCAGGTCGCGGACGTGTTCACCGAGGTCGTGATCGCGCCGGACTTCGCCGCGGAGGCGCTGGACATCCTCACCGCGAAGAAGAACATCCGCCTGCTCCGCTGCGCTCCGCCCGCCGGGCTCGCCGCCGAGTGGCGGCCGGTGAGCGGCGGCATGCTGATGCAGTCGGCCGACCTCGTGGACGCCCCCGGAGACGATCCGGCGAACTGGGTGCTCAAGGCGGGCGCCGCGGCCGACGCCGCGACGCTCGGCGACCTCGCGTTCGCGTGGCGCGCGTGCCGTTCGGTGAAGTCCAACGCGATCCTGCTGGCCAGCGGCGGCGCGTCGGTGGGCATCGGCATGGGTCAGGTCAACCGGGTCGATTCCGCGCGGCTCGCGGTTTCCCGGGCGGGGGACCGCGCCGCCGGTTCCGTGGCGGCCAGCGACGCCTACTTCCCGTTCCCCGACGGCCTGGAGATCCTCGCCGGGGCCGGGGTGCGCGCGGTCGCCGAGCCCGGCGGCTCGATGCGCGACGACACCGTCATCGCCGCCGCGCGGGCCGCGGGCATCACCCTCTACTTCACCGGAGTTCGCCATTTCTACCACTAGGACCGCTGGCACATGACCGCGCGAATCCTCGACGGGAAGGCCGCGGCGGCCGAGATCCGGGCGGAGCTCACCGGGCGGGTCGCCGCCCTCGCCGAACGCGGCATCGTGCCCGGCCTGGGCACGGTGCTCGTCGGCGACGACCCGGGCAGCCGGGCGTACGTGAACGGCAAGCACCGCGACTGCGCCCAGGTCGGGATCGCCAGCATCCGCAGGGAGCTGCCGGCGGACGCGACACAGGGTGAGGTCGAGGCCGTTGTCGACGAGCTCAACGCCGACCCCGCGTGCACCGGCTACATCGTCCAGCTGCCGCTCCCGGCCGGGCTGGACGCGCGGCGGGTGCTGCACCGGATGGACCCGGCCAAGGACGCCGACGGCCTGCACCCTGTCAACCTGGGCCGGCTGGTGCTCGGCGAGCCGGGGCCCCTGCCGTGCACGCCCCGGGGGATCGTCGCGCTGCTGCGCCGCTTCGGCGTCGAGATCGCCGGCGCCGACGTCACGGTGATCGGCCGCGGCATCACGGTGGGCAGGACGCTCGGCCTGCTGCTCACCCGGCGCACCGAGAACGCCACCGTCACACTTTGCCACACAGGCACCAAAGACCTCGGCGCGCACACCAGGCGATCCGACATCGTCGTGGTGGCGGCGGGCGTGCCCGGCCTGCTGACCGCGGACATGGTCCGCCCGGGGGCGGCGGTGCTCGACGTGGGCATCACCAGGACCGATGCGGGTCTGGCCGGCGACGTCTCGCCCGCTGCCGCGGAGGTCGCGGGGTGGCTCGCCCCCATGCCGGGCGGGGTCGGCCCGATGACACGCGCGATGCTGCTCGCGAACGTGGTCGAGGCGGCCGAGGGGGTGTTACGGCCGCCCGAGCACGCGCACCGACCAGCCCGCGCCGCGCCAGAGCGCCGCGTCCAGCGCGCACCTCGCGTCGATCAGGACCCGCCTGCTGACGACGCGCGCGAGCGCCACGGGGTCGATGGCGCGGTAGTCAGACCATTCGGTGAGGTGCAGCACCAGGTCCGCGCCCTCGGCCGCCTCGAAAACGGTGTCCGCGTACCGCAGGCGGGGATGCATCCGGGCCGCGCTGGGCATGGCCACGGGGTCGTGCACGGACACCTCCGCGCCGGCGTGCGTCAGCCGGGCGCAGATGTCGAGGCTGGGGGAATCCCGGACGTCGTCGCTGTTGGGCTTGAACGCGACGCCGAGGACCGCCACCCGTTTACCCGCGAGGTCGCCGCCGGCGGCATGCCGGGCGACGGCGATCACCCGGTCCCGGCGGCCGAGGTTGATCGCGTCGACGGTGCCTAGCAGGTCGGCGAGCGCACCGACTCCCATGCTCGCCGCGGTCGCGCGGAACGCGCGGATGTCCTTGGGCAGGCAGCCGCCGCCGAAGCCGAGGCCGGGGGACAGGAACCGGCGGCCGATCCGCTCGTCGTGGCCGAGGGCCTCGGCGAGGGCGATCACGTCGGCCCCGGAGGCCTCGCACATCTCCGCCATGACGTTGATGAACGAGATCTTGGTCGCCAGGAAGGCGTTGGCCGCCACCTTGACCAGCTCCGCCGTCTCCAGGTCCATCACCAGGCCGGGGATCCCGGCCGCCAGCGGCGTGGCGTACACCTGCCGCAGCAGGACGGCGGCCGCGTCGCGGGTGACACCGAAGACGATCCGGTCGGGGGTGAGGCTGTCGGCGACCGCGTGCCCCTCGCGCAGGAACTCCGGGTTCCAGGCCACGTCCACCGCGCGGCCGGCCGGCGCCGCCGCGCGTGCCCGGGCCAGCAGCGCCCGCGCGGTGCCGACGGGCACGGTGGACTTGCCGACGAGGAGGCATTCCCCGGCGAGGTGCGGAGCGAGCGCGCCGACCGCGGCGTGCAGGTAGCTCAGGTCGGCCCGCCCACCCGGCGCCTGCGGGGTGCCCACACACAGGAAATGCACGTCACCGAGCGCGCCGGCCTCCGCGAAGGATGTGGTGAAACGCAGCCTGCCGGCTTCGAGGTTCTTGCGCAGCAGCGGTTCCAGGCCCGGCTCGAAGAACGGCGCCTGACCCGCGGCGGCCTTCGCGACCTTCTCCGCGTCCACGTCCAGGGCGAGGACGTCGTGGCCCAGGCCGGCCATGCAGACGGCGTGGGTAAGGCCGAGGTATCCGGTCCCTATCACCGTGATCCGGGGGAAGCTGCGGTTCCTGGCCATGGGCACGCTTCATGCCTACGGCGCGGGTGCGGCGCCGCGCTGTCGCCCAGCGGAAGCGGCGATGAAGAAGAGGTGACCATGTCGGCGGGCCATGCTACTAGCTAGTAACATATAGCCTGCCTAACTAAGAGAACGAACAAGGAGGTCGGCGTTGTCCATGAACATCGTCGTCTGCGTCAAGCAGGTTCCGGACACGGCAACCGAGCGCAGGCTGAGGCCCGGTGAGGGCACCCTGGACCGTGCAACGCCGGACGGGCTGATCAACGAGCTGGACGAGTACGCCATCGAGGAAGGGCTGCGGATCGCGGAGGCCCACGAGGGCGAGGTGACGATCCTGTCGATGGGACCCGCGAAGGCGGCCGAGTCCATCCGGAAGGCGCTGTCCATGGGCGCGGACAAGGCGATTCACGTTGTCGATGACGGCCTGGCGGGCTCGGACGCGCTGGCGACCTCCTACGCGATCGCCCAGGTGCTCGAGGAGACAGGGTTCGACCTGGTCATCACCGGCTCGGAGTCCACCGATGCCCGGATGGGAGTCCTCGCGGCGATGCTTGCCGAACGGCTCGGCGTCCCGCAGCTGACGCTGGCCAGCAAGGTGGACATCGACGGAACCCGGATCACCGTGCGCAGGGTGTCCGACGAGGGCTTCGACGAGGTGGAGGCGTCCCTGCCCGCCGTGGTGAGCGTGATGGAGAAGATCAACGAGCCGCGTTACCCGTCGTTCAAGGGGATCATGGCCGCCAAGAAGAAGCCGGTCCGGACGCTGTCGCTCGCCGACGCCGGCATCGACGCGGACCAGGTGGGGCTGGCCGCCTCGGCGACCGAGGTGGTGGACTTCGCGGCCCGTCCGCCGCGGCAGGCCGGCGTGATCGTCAAGGATGAGGGGGACGGCGGCACGAAGGCCGCCGCGTTCCTCACCGAGCGGAAGTTCATCTGAAGGAGCGGTGCGCAATGGCTGAGATCCTGGTCCTCGCCGAGCACGCGGGCGGGGAAGTCAAGAAGGTCACCTGCGAGCTGCTCACGCTCGCGCGCCGGTTCGGCGAGCCCGTGGTCGCCTGGGCCGGCCCGGGCGCCGAGGAGGGGCGGGAGCGGCTGGCCGAGTTCGGCGCCGTGCGCGTGTACGCCGCCGGAGCCCCCGAGTTCGAGGAGTTCGTGGCGGCGCCCAAGGCCGAGCTGCTCGCAAAGCTGGTCCAGGACACCGCCCCCGCGGCCGTGCTCCTGGCCGGGACGGCCGAGGGCAAGGAGGTCGCCGGGCGGCTGGCGGTGAAGACGGGCTCCGGCGTGCTCACCGACGCGGTGGACGTCACGGCGGGCGACGATGGCTCCCTGGTGGCGGAGCAGTCGAACTTCGGCGGGTCGGTCGTGGTGCACTCCCGGGTGCGGCGGGGGACGCCGGTCATCGCGGTGCGGCCGAACGCGGTCGCGGCCGAGCCGGCGCCGGGCCCGGCGGAACTGGCGCCCGTCGAGATGGCGCTCAGCGACGCGGCGAGGGCGGTCCGGGTGACCGAGCACGTCAAGGCCGAGCGCGGCGAGCGGCCGGACCTGACCGAGGCGCAGGTGGTGGTGTCCGGGGGCCGCGGTGTCGGCAGCGCGGAGGGGTTCGCGATCATCGAGAAGCTCGCCGACGCGCTCGGCGCCGCCGTCGGCGCGTCCCGCGCGGTGACCGACGCCGGCTGGTACCCGCACCAGTTCCAGGTCGGCCAGACCGGCAAGACGGTGTCCCCGCAGCTGTACATGGCGGTCGGCATCTCCGGCGCGATCCAGCACCGGGCGGGCATGCAGACGTCGAAGACCATCGTGGCGGTCAACAAGGACCCGGAGGCGCCGATCTTCGAGGTGGCCGACTTCGGCGTCGTCGGTGACCTGTTCACGGTCGTCCCCCAGCTGCTGGAGGAGATCTCCAGGCGCAGGCAGATCTGACGGGTATCCGAACGGGTGCGGACCGATCCCGGTGAACCGGGACTAGGCTGAGTGCCGTCATGAGTTCGCAGAACCTCCGAGGCGGCGGCCGGGACGAGATCGTCTACCTCGACCATGCCGCGACAACACCGATGCTGCCGGTGGCCATCGAGGCGATGGCCAGCGAACTCGGCCGTCTGGGGAACCCGTCCTCGCTGCACAACGCGGGCCGCCGCGCCCGCCGGGTGGTCGAGGAGTCGCGGGAACAGATCGCCGAGGTGTTCGGCGCCCGCCCCAGCGAGGTAATTTTCACCAGCGGCGGAACCGAGGCGGACAACCTCGCGGTCAAGGGGCTGTACTGGACGCGCCGCGCGGCGGCCCCGCGGCGGCGCAGGATCCTGACGACGTCGGTGGAGCATCACGCGGTACTCGACTCGGTTCGCTGGCTGGAGGAGGCGGAGGGCGCGGAGGCGGCCTGGCTCGGCGTGGACAGCACCGGGCTGGTACGCCCCGAGGTGCTGCGATCCGCCATCGAGCGGGCGCCGGAGGGCGTCGCCGTGGTGAGCGTGATGTGGGCGAACAACGAGGTCGGCACCGTGCAGCCGGTCAGCGAGCTGGCCGCGGTCGCGCACGAGTCAGGGATACCCTTCCACTCCGACGCGGTGCAGGCCGCCGCGCAGCTTCCGGTCGATTTCGCGGACAGCGGCGCCGACGCGCTCACCGTCACGGGGCACAAGCTCGGCGGCCCGGTCGGTGTCGGGGCGCTGATCCTGGCGCGCGGCATGGAGCCGGTTCCCGTGCTGCACGGCGGGGGACAGGAGCGCGACATCCGGTCCGGCACCCTGGACGCGCCGGCGATCAGGGCGTTCGCCGTCGCGGCCGCCGCCGCCGCGGCGCGGCGCGAGTACGAGGCCAAGCGGCTGGCGGAACTGCGTGACGAGCTGGTGCGGCAGGTTCTCGCGGCCGTGCCGGACGCGGTGCTCAACGGTGCGCCTCCCGGGCCGGGGCGGCTGCCGGGGAACGCGCACTTCTCCTTCCCCGGCTGCGAGGGCGACGCGCTGCTGATGCTGCTCGACGCCCGCGGTATCGCCTGTTCCACGGGGTCGGCGTGCACCGCCGGGGTGGCGGAACCCAGCCACGTGCTGCTCGCCATGGGCGCCGACGACTCCCGCGCCCGCGGGTCGCTCAGGTTCTCGCTCGGGCACACCTCCACGCAGGCCGACGTGGACGCCCTCGGCGGCGCCATCGGCGAGGCAGTGGCCCGCGCCAAGCGTGCCGTCACCCGCTGACCCGGCTGGCGCTGGCCGCAATCACATACCCTCTAAGGAAATGACTGCCCTACGCGTGCTCGCCGCCATGTCCGGCGGCGTGGATTCCGCCACGGCCGCGGCGCGTGCCGCCGACGCCGGCCACGACGTGACCGGCGTTCACCTCGCGCTGTCCGAGAACCCGAAGTCGTTCCGCACGGGGGCGCGGGGCTGCTGCACGCTCGAGGACGCGCGGGACGCGCGCCGCGCCGCGGACGTGATCGGCATCCCGTTCTACGTCTGGGACATGGCCGAACGCTTCCGGCAGGACGTGGTCGACGACTTCGTCGCCGAGTACGCGGCGGGCCGTACGCCCAACCCGTGCCTGCGCTGCAACGAGAAGATCAAGTTCGCGGCGGTCCTGGACCGCGCCCTCGCGCTCGGCTTCGACGCGGTCTGCACGGGTCATTACGCGAGCGTCGAGGACGGCGTGCTGCACCGGGCGGCCGACAGCGGCAAGGACCAGTCCTACGTGCTCGCGGTGCTGACGCCGCGCCAGCTCTCCCGCGCGATGTTCCCGCTCGGCGGCACGCCGAAGGAGCAGGTGCGCGCCGAGGCGGCGCGGCGCGGGCTGGCGGTCGCCGGCAAGCCCGACAGCCACGACGTCTGCTTCATCGCCGACGGCGACACCCGTGGATTCCTCGCCCGCCGGCTCGGCCCCGCCCCGGGAACGATCGTTGACGCGGACGGGACCGTCATCGGCGAGCACGACGGGACCTACGGCTTCACCGTCGGGCAGCGCAGGGGCCTGCGGGTGGGACGCCCGGCGGCGGACGGCAAGCCGCGGTACGTGCTGGACATCGAGCCGGTGACCAGGACGGTGACCGTCGGGCCCGCCGGGGAACTCGACGTGACCCAGATCACCGCGCGGCGCCCGGTGTGGACCGGGTGCCCGCCTCCGGAGCGGCCCCTGGACTGCGCGGTGCAGCTGCGCGCGCACGGCGAGGTGCACGCGTGCACGGCCTGGCTGGACGGCGGGGTGCTGCACATCCGCCTGCGCGCACCAGCGCGCGGCGTCGCTAAGGGCCAGGCAGCGGTGCTCTACGATGGCCGCCGCGTACTCGGCAGCGGAACCATCGCCGGCACGTCCCCGACGGCCCGTCTGCCTGCCGCTCCCTGAGGAGCACCTGGTAACCGCCGCCCGGCCTGGTGCGCCGCTCGAACAATGCCTTTTCGCCAGCATGGGCCCTGGCCACACCGGAATGTCCGACAGCTCCGTTGGGCTCTGGGCCACATCTCGGGATGGTCACGGCCGGCGTGTGTCGTGCTCCGGCGGCCGCGCGGGACGCGCCGCGCCATCGCGGCGGCGAATTGTCCCGTTCGCCCTGTTCCCGAAGGCGCCAGCGCCCCCCACCCAGCCTCCTGATAACCGGGCATAAGGGGCAGTCGTCATGATCGTGGTAACGGCGGGCCGAATACGGCACCCACGATTCCGCGATCATGGAGTGTGGTGCTAACACACGGGGGTCGTAGTGCTCGTAACGGTACTGAAGGGACGGGCGAACGTGGCGCTTGGCCATAACACCTCCTGGGCTGGGCTGCGACGGCTCGGCCCGCACCCAGCCGTGGCCCGGTTCGCTGTCCGGGATCGGGCGTGATGGGGGCTGCCGTCCTCTCTGCCCGGTATCGATTATGACCTATTTAGCGCCATGGTCAAACATTTGTCTGGTTCACGAAGCGTTTTCGCGCCTGCCCGCGTCCGGATCCGTGGCATTAACCGGGACGTGGGTATGGACAGCGTCAGCCGCCCGGAGGCGTGACCTGGCCATGTCCGTTCCCGGATTCGCATCGGGCAGAAACGGGCACCGAGCGACAGGAGCAGGACGGGAAGGATCAGCACGACAGCCGCCGTTCGCACGCCCTGGACGGTCGCGAGGTAACCGTCGGCAAGTGAAGCGATCGGCTTGCTGCCCGCCCAGGCGATCATCCAGATGGCCATGGTTATGGGCACTCGGCTGGGACCCGCGAGGGAGATCAGCAGCGCCTGTGTCGCGGCGCCCTCGAGCAGGCTCGCGATGCCGACGGTGAGCGCGCCGGCAAGGCTGACAGCCATCGTGGGGCCGAAGGCGAACAGGAGGATGCCGGCACACAACAGCCAGAGGAACACCGCGGTCTGCCGGAAGGACGGCTTCCCTGTCGGCACCAATGAGCCGACTATGTACCCGGCCCCCATCGCCGAGATGAAATACGCGGAGGCGTTCGGCGTGCCCGCCAGGTGCCGCCCGACTGCCGGGCCGAGCACCAGGATCGGGTCGGCCGCTATGGTCACCGCGGCAACTATGGCGAGCAGTGCCAGAATCCTGGGCTCATCCCGGCTGACGCGGAACCCATCAAGCACCCCCGACCGCGGGGTGGCCTTCGCCGCCGGGCCGGTATCCGGGTTTCGATGCCGTATGAGTGCGATCGCTGCCACCAGGATCACGAACGAGGCCGCGTTGAGCGTGAACGCCCAGCCGAATCCGACCGTGAAGACCATGACCACGCCGATTGCCGGGGCCAGGGCACGGCCCAGATTGTACGAGACCACGTTCAGGGCCATGGCGGCCTTCGTCTCATGCTCCGGCACCAGCGCCGGCACCATGGATGAAAGCGCGGGCACGCTGAGCGTGTAGAGGATGCCGATGAGCAGCGCGCCGCCGATCAGCATCTCCTCGCCGAGTACGCCGGAGAACTCCAGGCCGGCCATGGCGGCTGCGATAGCGGCGGAAAGTGACTGAGTGCTGATAAGGACGCGGTAGTAGCCCTTGCGCTCGGTGAGCATTCCCGCCAGTGGTCCCACGAACAGCGGGCTGGAGAACTGCGCCGACGTCACCAGGCCGACCGCCATGACCGAATGCGTTAGACGGTATATGAGCAGAACCTGCGCTGTGTTCTGCAGCCAGGTACCCGTATTGGACAGCACGCTGCCGGCGAAATACCAGCGGAACATGCGGTACTGGAGCACGTGCCAGGACCCTCGTTTTCGCTCTCCCTGCCGCGGCTTCGGCGAACTGCGTGGCCTGGGGCTTCGTGAGCGGGGCGGCTCCGCCAGGGCCAAGGGCGGCGCATCTGTGCGATGGCGGGCGCTCGCGGCGGCCGGGCGGCTGTGCACCCGTGACGAGGTGACGCACTCCAAAGTCGGATCCTAGGTAATTTTCCGGGTCACCGTTGAAACCGGAAGGTGACGATGGCGGGCGAGGGCGAGGGCGAGTGTGCTGAACTCGCGATCAGAGCAGCGCGTTCACGACGCGGCCCGCCCGTCGGATGTCTCGTACTGCGGGCTCGGTACGTCCCCGACGTTGACGATGAACTGATTCCGGTCGATCGGGAAAACGGTCACCGTTACCCGCATCGGAGTGCCGTTCTGGTCGAAGGCCGTCCGGAAAATCTCGAATACCGCGACCCGGCCGTCCGGGGGCAGCTTGAAGAAGTCCGTCTCCGTCGCGTCGGGCGCGCGGGCGGTGATCCAGTCGCGGTAGCCAACCTGCTTGAGGTCGAGTGTCGCCTCGAGGTACTTCACGGTTCCTTCTGTGATGTCCTCCGCGTCGAGCAGCCGGTCGGCTCCCCGCTTGACGAAGTCCTTCGGGTAGAAGGATGTCTGCAGGGACCAGGGCGTGTCGTCGATGGAGCGCTCCTGGTGCCGACTGATCACCTGCGTGCCCTCGGGGACGCGCAGGCGTGCGGCGATCTCAGGAGCCGCCCGCTGCAGTTCGACCCGTGGCTCGCTGGTCTTTGCCTTCTTGTGTGCCGCATCAACCTCGGAGAGGTAGGTAGCGCCCTCGCCGCCGCCCAGGCCGGTGGCCCTGTCGGCGGACAGCGTGGTCACGAACGGATCGATCTTGCTGTACACGAAGGTGCCCTGGCCCGGCCTGGTCTCCACGAGGCCCAGATTGATCAGCCGCCTGATCGCGTCCCTGACGGTGTTTCGCGATGCCTCGTATTTCTCCCTGAGCTCGAGCTCGGTGGGCAGCTGGCTCCCGCGTTTGAGCGCTCCGGACTCGATCTGCCCGCGTAGATCATCGGCGATGCGCTGGTACATCGGTTCGGCCATGGCTCCTCCTCCAGATACCGGCTACCCTCGGCAGAGGTGCCTCTCTGAGCGGTCGTTCTTGTTGTCGTAGAGGTTGGGATAGCTCCACTCTCGGAGTCGACGAGCGCGGATTCCGGCCTCTCTCCATGATCTCGGACAGCGCCGCGTCGCCTTCGTCCCCACCGAGCCCCGTCTCGGGATCGGCGGAGAGGGTGGTAACGAAGGGGCTTAGCCGCTTGACCACGAACGTTCCCTGGCCGGGCCGGGTCTCGACCAGGGCGCGGTTGGTCAGCCACTTGATCGTGTCCCGGATCGTGTTCCGCGACGCCTCATACTTGTCGCGGAGCTCCAGTTCGGTGGGCAGTTGCTGGCCGGGTTTGAGCAGACCGGAATCTATCTGCCGCTGCAGATCCCAAGCGATCTGCTTGTACATGGCTTCGGCCATGATCCCTCCAATCAACTGTTTACCCGCGCGCTATACATCCCAACCACCCCAGCAACCGGGATGATCCTGTAGGGGCTAATCATCCTTCCGGACCCGATTGCTGGCATTATCCCGTTTACTCACCGACGCACCGGGGTATATGCTGAGCGTACCAGAGGTTGGGATGGCTGGAACCGCAGGGTTGATCAGACATAGCCTAGCAGGTCAGATGCTTGGTCGCATCAGGACCTGCCAGACTATTCCAGATACCCTGGTAGTCCAGCTCAGCCTGGCCGAGAGGACCGACAACAGAGGCCGGAAGGCCGGCGAGCGTTCGCCGGGTGAGTCGGCAGCAGGCGGGCGGCCGGTCGAAGATCGCGCCGCACGACAGGGGCCCTGGCCGCGATCGCTTCGCCGGTCAGGGGAAAGCCCCGCGACGAGGATCGCGGGCCAAGACGCGGGAGGCCAGGATGGCCACGGTCGCAGCAGTAGCAGTAGTCGGGGTGTTTGTCTTCATCGGCGCGATGATCGCGCTGGTGGCAATCGGAATTCGCCGGGAAGAGCGGAGCTTCACGCTGAAGGGGAACGCCCCCGGCGCGTTCACCGGGGTGGTCAGGAAAGTCAACGGGGTTGGCCTGCGGGACCTGGATGCCCGCCTCGCCGGGGCAGGCAGGCAGCTCGTCCGCCAGTAGGCATCCCACCGCAGCCCCAGGGACACGTAAGTCCCTGGGGCTTTGCGTGCCAGGGCCGGCCTTCAGGGCCTACTAGACGGGATGAGCCCATTCTGAGGGATGACTCTATTGAGCCCAATCGGCCGAATCAGCCAAATATCTGGTATGCATCGGGTTTGCCCGCCGCGTTGTCATGGGTATCTAGAGAGTGAAAAGGATGGGATGACTGGTATGGCTTGGATGGACAGATCCACCCAAGCAACCTGGCTGCTCGGTCACATCAGTATGAGGTATGACAAAGGGATGATCTGGCTCAACCTTGAGGGCTGACCAGCCAAGCACGACGAACGTAGCCCGCGGGTCACGGGGCCGCGGGCCAGAGAGTCCGGGGAGGCCGTCATGAACGGCATGCAGGCAGCACTGGCGATCGCGACGCTCGCCACTTTCCTCATCGGAGTGATGCTCGGGGTGGTTGCGGTGGTCTCGGTCGTCTCGATGCGGGAGGACCGGCGGGGAACCTTCCCCGGCGAAGCACCGGACGAGACGGCCCGGGGTGTCCGGCGGCTGATCGCCGCCGGAAGCCGCGGAACCTTCGTCCCGCCGGGCGGCGGAGCACGGCGATGAACCCGGCGATCGCGGTGGAGGTCATCATCGGCATTTTTTTCGCGCTCGGCATCGCCGTCGGGGTGATCGCTGTCATCGCGCTCTCCGCGCTCAAGAACGACAGGGAGCGGCGCAACGGGGGACTCGGCGGCACTGCCTTCCCGCCGCACGACGGGCCCACCGGGCCGACTGAGCCACCCGGCAGCGCCCCGGACGGCCCCGAGGATCACCTCCACCGCTGGCCGGACAGCGCGGGCGACGGTTTCTACCGCAGGTAGGAGCCAAGACCAGGCAGGCTTTAAGCTCAGCAGGGTGGACTCCCCGCCGAACTCCTCCTGTCCGTGGCCGCCGGCCGTAGCCACCGGCATCGGCTCGATGCCGGGCACCGACCCCGCGGAGGCGGCGCGCGTCGTCGCCGGCGAGCTGCCGGACTTCCCGCACCTGCCCGAGCTTCCCGCCCGCGGGCCCGGTGCCGACCTGACGGGGCGCACCGCCGCGCTGCTCGTCGACATGCCGGCCGAGGTGACCCCGCGCGGCTGGCGGCTGGCCGAGCGTCCGGGCCGCGACGTGCAGCGGGCGCGGTCGATGCTGTCGGCGGACCTCGACGCGCTGGAAGAAGCCCTGCAGGGCTTCAGCGGCCCGCTCAAGGTCCAGTTGTGCGGTCCGTGGACGCTCGCCGCGACGCTCGAGCAGCCGCGGTCCATGAACCCCGCGCTCGCCGACCCCGGCGCGGTCGCCGACCTGGCCGCCTCGCTCGCCGAGGGCGCGGCCGCGCACGTCGCGGATGTCGCCAAGCGCGTGCCCGGCGCCCGTCTCGTGGTACAGCTCGACGAGCCGGCGCTGCCGGCGGTGACGGCCGGGAGCGTGCCCACCGCGAGCGGCCTGTCCCGCGTCGCGCCGGCGGAGGAGGACACGCTGCGGGAGCGGCTGCGCGCCGTCCTCGCCGCCACCACGGCGTACACGGTGGTGCACTGCTGCGCGGAGCACGTTCCGTTCGGCATAATCCAGGAGGCCGGAGCGGACGCGCTGGCAGTGGACCTCAGCCTGCTGCGGCGCGGTGACACCGACGAGCTGGCCGGGCTCGCCGAGGCTGGCCGGGGACTGCTCGCGGGGGCCGTCGACTTCGCCGCTACCGAACGACCGGGCGGCCCCGCCCCGGAGACCGCCGCCGCGCGCGCGGCCGGCGCGTTGTGGCGGCGAACCGGCCTGGCCGTCGCCGGGCGCTCGGAGCAGGTGGTGATCACGCCTCGCTGCGGCCTGGCAGGCGCGTCGCCGGACCAGGCCCGGCAGGCACTGCGGCGGTGCCGTGAGGCGGCGCGGATACTGCCGGAAATGACCGATTGATGGAGGCGGGGGATTGAGCGACCCAGACGTCCCGGAAGTCCCGGAGGTCCCGGATGCCCCGGAAGTGGCGGAGCCGGATGCGGCCGCCCGCCGGCGGCACGCGGAGCTGAGCGAGAAGCTCGGCGAGGCCAACTACCGGTATCACGTGCTCGACGCGCCGACGATCTCCGACGCGGAGTACGACGCCGGCATGCGCGAGCTGCGCGAGCTCGAGGACCGGTACCCGGGGCTGCGCACGCCGGACTCCCCGACGCAGCACGTGGGCGCCGTCATCTCCACGCTGTTCACGCCGGTCGAGCACCTGGAGCGGCTGCTCAGCCTGGACAACGTGTTCTCGCTCGACGAGCTCACCGCGTGGGCGGACCGGGCGGCGCGGCTCGGCGGCACCGGCCCGTACCTGTGCGAGCTGAAGATCGACGGGCTCGCGGTGGACCTCGTCTACACGCGCGGCGTGCTGTCCCGTGCCGCGACCCGCGGCGACGGGCGGACGGGCGAGGACGTCACGCCGAACATCAAGACGATCGCGTCGATACCGACCAGGCTCGCCGGCACCGGGGTGCCGGAGATCCTGGAGGTGCGGGGCGAGGTGTTCCTGCCGGTCGAGGTGTTCGAGCGGGTGAACGAGTCGCTGCTGGACGCGGGCAAGCCGGTGTTCGCCAACCCGCGCAACGCCGCCGCCGGGACGCTGCGGCAGAAGGACCCGCGGGTCACCGCGAGCCGTCCGCTGGACGCGATCATCCACGGGATCGGCCGCGTCGAGGGCTCCGCCGCAGCTCATGGGGGGATCCATCCCCCCATCCCCCCCGGGGAGGGCATCGCCGGCGCCGCGGCGGGACCGGGCGAGGCCGGGCACCTGGAGGGCGCGCCGGACACCCAGTCCGGCTGGTACGAGCTGCTGCGCGGCTGGGGACTGCCGGTCAGCGGCCTGCAGGCGGTCGTTCCCGGCATGTCCGGGGTCCGGGAGTACATCGCGTACTACGACGAGCACCGGCACGACCCGCCGTACGAGATCGACGGCGTGGTCGTCAAGATCGACGAGCTCACCACGCAGCGGGCGATGGGCGCGACCAGCCGGGCGCCGCGCTGGGCGATCGCCTACAAGTACCCGCCGGAGGAGGTGACCACGCGGCTGCTGGACATCCAGGTGAACGTGGGGCGCACCGGACGGGTCACGCCGTTCGCGGTGATGGAGCCGGTCAAGGTCAGCGGGTCCACCGTGGAGCGCGCCACGCTGCACAACGCCGACGAGGTCAGGCGCAAGGGTGTGCTGATCGGCGACATGGTGATCCTGCGCAAGGCCGGCGACGTGATCCCGGAGGTCCTCGGGCCCGTCGCCGAGCTGCGCTCCGGCGGCGAGCGGGAGTTCGTGTTCCCCGGGCGGTGCCCGTCATGCGGCACGCCGCTGGCCCGCGACGAGGGCGAGGTCGACTGGCGCTGCCCGAACGCCCGGTCGTGCCCCGCGCAGCTTCGCGAGCGGCTGTTCCACGTGGCCGGGCGCGGGGCGTTCGACATCGAGGTGCTCGGCTACGAGGCGGTGGCCGCGCTGCTCGACGGCGGCCTCGTGACCGACGAGGGCGACTTGTTCTCGCTCACCGCGGAATCGCTCGCGACCTGCCCGTTCTTCGTGAACAAGGCCGGCGAGCTGACCGTCAACGCGCGGGGGCTGCTCGCCAACCTGGCCGAGGCCAGGTCCCGCCCGCTGTGGCGGATCCTCGTCGCGCTGTCCATCCGGCACGTCGGGCCGACGGCGGCGCGCGCGCTGGCGGAGGAGTTCGGGTCGGTGGACGCGATCGACGCCGCCAGCGTCGGCGCCCTCGCCGCCGTGGAAGGCGTGGGCCCGACGATCGCGGCGTCGGTACGGGACTGGTTCTCCGTCGACTGGCACCGCGCCATCGTCGGGAAGTGGCGGGCCGCCGGGGTGCGGCTGGAAACACCGGACTTCGACGCCTCGCGTGCCTCCGCCCGGGTGCTTGCGGGGGTGACCGTCGTGATCACAGGCACCCTGCCCGGGTTCTCCCGTGAGGAGGCCGCCGATGCGGTGCGGCAGGCCGGCGGCAAGGTGACGTCGTCGGTGTCCAGGAAGACGAGTTTCGTGGTCGCTGGGGAGAGCGCGGGCTCGAAGTACGACAAGGCCGCCGAGCTCGGCGTCCCCATCCTGGACGAGGCCGCGTTCCGCGTGCTGCTCGAGCAGGGGGCAGCCGCGGTGCTGGCGGAAGACGTGCAGGCGGAAAAGCCGTCCGGCCCGTGACCAGGGGTCCCCTAGGATGGCGTTCATGGCCATCACCCGTGACGAGGTCGCGCACCTGGCGCGGCTTTCCAGGATCGCGCTGACCGATGCCGAGCTGGACCACCTGGCTCCGCAGCTCGACCAGATCATCACGGCGGTCGCGCAGGTCCAGGAGGTCGCCGCCGAGGGAATCCCGCCGACGTCGCACGCGACCGGCCTGGTCAACGTGTACCGCGACGACGAGCCGCGCCCGTGCCTGACGCCGGCGGACGCGCTCAGCCAGGCGCCGGCCGTGGAGCAGCAGCGGTTCCGCGTGCCGCGGATCCTGGCGGAGGAGTGAGCGCGATGGAGCTGACCCGCAAGACCGCCGCGGAACTGTCCGCGCTGCTTGCCGGCGGCGAGGTGTCGGCCGAAGAGGTCACCGCCGCGCACCTGGACCGGATCGCCGGATGCGACGACCGCGTGCACGCGTTCCTGCACGTCGCGGCCGACGGCGCGGTGGCGGCGGCGCGCGAGGTGGACCGTCGGCGCGCGGCCGGCGACGAGCTCGGCCCGCTGGCCGGTGTCCCGGTCGCGCTCAAGGACGTGTTCACCACGATCGGGGCGCCCACCACCTGTGGCTCACGGATCCTGGACGGCTGGCAGCCGCCCTACGACGCGACGATCACGCGGCGGCTCAGGCAGGCCGGGGCAATC